>ENA-OWOC01000002-OWOC01000002.1-gut-metagenome-genome-assembly--contig:-NODE-2-length-297648-cov-19.504065_pt1 | contig 297648 bp, 226 predicted proteins | sample MGYA00248245_ERZ651791 | MGnify/ENA primary metagenome ERZ651791 (study PRJEB26908, sample SAMEA4031703) | gut metagenome | biome: gut; feature: normal infant; material: stool | place: China | collected...
ACACCCTACAGGCAGCGAACTGATCATCGCGCCATGGACGGCCATGATCCAAAGTGCGCAACCTTTCGGGCACTACCACTGCGGCGGGTGCTCTTTGACTGCAATTATTATCGTCTCTCAGGCTATTTCCGCCCATTCCAAGTCAACCCAGCGGCCGGCGACAACAGGTACAGGCCCGGCACCCAGGACGTTGACTTCCTCATTCCCTACACGATGGACGAGGAACTACGCAACATCATCCTCAAGGGCACCGCGAAAGTGGAACTCACCCTGCGTTCGAGGTTCGCGTACCTGCTGGCATCAGACGGCAATGCCTACACGTATATGGATCCCGAATCCTATCAGAGCGTGCGCAGCAAACGCGGCGAACTGTTGCGCGACAATCTGCTGCGCAACATGAGCAAATGGATGAAGATGTCCAATGAGGTATGCATGCGGCATTACCGGCGCAAAGGCGGACCGGTGCCCGTGTGGGCGGCCGTCGAGACGTTCCCGTTCGATACGCTTTCCCGGATGCTTTCCCTGCACGTGGATGCCAAGGCGCTCAGGGAATTGTACAGATCGGTCGGATTGCGCACCAATCTGCGGACTTCCTCGGAGGTCGTGCACGCCATGGTTTATCTGCGTAATCTGTGCTCGCATCATGCCAGACTGTGGCATCGGGAGATGGTCATCCCGTCACCTATGACGCGTGACATGAAAACGGCATTCGCTGATTTCGAATACGGCGAGAAGTCCGTGGCGTCATCGCTGCTTGCACTCATGTATCTTGTGCGGAATATAGAAGACGGCGATGACTACGCCACGGAGATACGAGGCTTCCTCGACGCGAACGATGCATACGCCTCTGGAATCAGGACGGCCCTGCATTGGGAATGAGCTGCAGAATCCCGGAATCCCATATGCGCTGTGGAATCCGAATTCCTTTGAGTAGGATGGCGGACAAATGCGGATGAAGAAGGAGCCCATGATGACGGAGCGGTCGGATATGGATCTGCCGGATGGCGGCAAGTCGTACAAGCTCGTGGCCGAAGGGGCGGAAAGCACTGTAGTGGCCGAATACGAGCCTGACCACGGTCGTGAGACCGCGTACCAGAGCGAAGCGGATCTGGAGGAGGAGCTGCTGCGAATCCTCGAATCCCAGGGCTATGAACGACTTTCCGCACATACGGAGTCCGAGCTTATCGCAAACCTGCGCGTTCAGCTTGAGAAGCTGAACGATGTCCGGTTCACCGACAATGAGTGGTCGCATTTCTTCCATGGGGTCATCGCCTCTTCGACGGCGGGCATCGAGGACAAGACCAGGCTGATCCAGGAAGACAACATCCAGATTCTGAACCGTGACGATGGCACGACGAAGAACATTCGCCTCATCGACAAGGTGCATGTTCACAGCAACCGCCTCCAGGTGCTTCATCAGTTCGAGGAGGAGGGTGGCAGCCACCCGACCCGGTATGATGTGACGATTCTGGTCAATGGCCTGCCGTTGGTGCAGATCGAGCTGAAGCGACGGGGCGTGGCGATCAAGGAGGCGTTCAACCAAATCAACCGTTACCAGCGCGACAGCTTCTGGTCCGGATCGGGACTCTATGAGTACGCCCAGATCTTCATCATCTCGAACGGCACGCACACCAAGTACTACAGCAACACCACGCGCTTCAAGCACATCCATGAAATGGAGGGCCGTCCCGCAACAGGCCGTTCGCAGAAGAGCTCCGACAGTTTCGAATTCACCAGCTGGTGGGCCGACGGGCGCAACCACGTCATCGCCGGCCTGACGGGTTTCGCCAGAACCTTCCTCGCCCGGCATGCATTGCTCAATATCCTGACGCGATATTGCGTGTTCACCGCCGAGCATGACCTTCTGGTTATGGCGTCCGTACCAGATCGCGGCCACCGAACGCATCCTCAACCGCATTCTCATCAGCGAATACGATCCAAAGAAGCTCGGCACGCCTGAAGCGGGTGGATACGTGTGGCATACCACAGGCAGCGGCAAGACGCTGACCAGCTTCAAGACGGCACAGCTCGCCAGCAACATGGACGGCGTCGACAAGGTGCTGTTCGTCGTGGACCGCAAGGACCTCGACTACCAGACCATCAAGGAATACGAACGCTTCAAAAAGGGCGCGGTCAACTCCAACAAGAGCACCAAGGTGCTTGCCGCGCAGCTTGCCAACCCCGACGCGAAGATCATCGTCACCACGATTCAGAAGCTTTCCTCATTCATCCGCAGCAATCCCAAGCACGATGTCTACGCGCAGCATGTGGTGCTGATTTTCGACGAATGCCATCGCAGCCAGTTCGGAGAGATGCATACCGCCATCACCCAGCATTTCAGAAACTATCATCTGTTCGGGTTCACCGGTACTCCCATCTTCGCGGTGAACGCGAAAGCCGGTGGCTCCCCCGATCTGCGCACCACCGGACAGGCGTTTGGCGACTGCCTGCACTCGTACACGGTGGTGGACGCGATCAAGGACGGCAACGTGCTGCCGTTCCGCATCGGCTACGTGGATACGGTGCGCCGTAAGGAAGACGTCAGGGATGAGCAGGTGTATGGCATCGACGCGGCCAAGGCGTTGAGCGATCCGCGGCGCGTGAGCGCGGTCGCGTCGTATGTGCTCGACCATTTCGACCAGAAAACCAAGCGGCAATCCAGTTACATGCTCAAGGAACGACGCGTCCGCGGCTTCAATTCGCTGTTCGCGGCTGATTCCATCGGCATGGCCAAGCAGTATTACGCCGAGTTCCAACGCCAGCAGGCCGAGCGCGGTGGGGAACCGTTGAAAATCGCCTTGATCTACAGTTTCGCGCCGAACGAGGCCGATCCCGGCGAGCAGGGCTTCATTGATGACGAGGACTTCGAGACCGCTGGCCTTGACCAGTCATCGCGGGATTTCCTCGACGCCGCGATCAGCGATTACAACCGAATGTTCGGCAGCAGCTTCAGCACGGCACCCGACCAGTTCGAGAACTATTACAAGGATCTGTGCCTCAGGCTCAAGAACCGCGACCTGGATATGGCCATCGTGGTGAACATGCTGCTCACCGGCTTCGACGCCACGACGCTCAACACCCTGTGGGTGGACAAGAACCTGAAGCAGCATGGCCTGATGCAGGCGTTCAGCCGCACCAACCGCATCCTGAACTCGGTGAAGACCTTCGGCAACATCGTCTGCTTCCGTGATCTGCGGCAGGAGGTGGATGACGCCTTGGCTCTGTTCGGGGACAAGGACGCCAAGGGCACGGTGGTGCTTAAGCCATATGCGGAATATCTTGCTGCATACAACGAGAAGGTCTCGCAACTGCTCAAGCGGTTCCCCTTGGGCGAGGAAATCGTCGGGGAACAGGCGCAGAAGGATTTCCTCACTCTGTTCGGATCGATCCTGCGGCTGCGCAACATCCTGCAGGTTTTCGACGATTTCTCCAATGATGATGTGCTGAGTCTGCGCGACCTGCAGGACTACCAGAGCATGTACATCGACCTCTACCAACAGCGGCGTTCGCATGAGGAAGCCGACAAGGAAATCATCAACGACGACGTTGTCTTCGAAGCCGAGCTGGTAAAACAGATCGAGGTGAACATCGACTACATCCTCGAACTCGTAGCCAAATACCATGACGGGCATATGGAGGACAAGGCGATCCTCGCGGACATCAGCCGCACCATCATGTCTTCGCCCGACCTGCGCAGCAAAAAGGACCTCATCGACTCGTTCGTCGAATCCCTGTCCTCAGGCGCGGACGTGCAGCGCGACTGGAAGGAATACATCGTCCGCAAGAAGCAGGAGGAGTTCGAGCGCATTGTCAGCGAGGAGCACCTGAAGACGGGACTGGCGGAGCAGTTCATCATCGACTGCTTCAAGGAAGGCTATGTCGACACGGACGGCACCAGAATAGTGTCGATGCTGCCCCCTGTGTCACGCTTCGCGCCGAGCAACGCGTACGAGCTGATGAAGAGCCGAGTCGTCGAACGGTTCCGCCAATACTTCGATCGCTTCGTCGGAATGTGAGGAAACGGCTATCCTTGGGTACGAAGCGGCGGGGTGGCGTGTTCTAGTGAACGTTGCAACACCTGATACTCCTTGCGGTAGATCAGATGTTGCAACCACCACGAGAACCCACCATTCCGCTGATCGCAATCGTTTCCTGTTCCGCATCGCAGCACCGTTTGGATGGGCAAGCGGCCAAGTTGCAGCATGGGAATGATGAAGAGCGCCGACGGAACACCATTCGGCGTGGATGTTGAACGCCGCGCCCGCTCAATGAGAGAATGGAGGGACGCAATCGTCTTATGAAAGGGGAATCAATGACCGATCCCAGCAACGCGCCCGCACCACCCACGCCCACGCCTAACGGCGGCCCCATCCAACACCACTCAGGCACGCCCGAATATGGAGCCCCCACCGCGGCGCCTGCGGGGCAGGATCATGGTCGTTTCGCCGCCCCGGCGTCAGCGGCGCAGCAGCAACCCTACGGCCAGCCCATCTACGGCCAACCCACCTACGGCCAGCAGGAGTATGGCCAGTCCTACGGCCAGTCCGCTCCGAACGCCAATCCCTATGCCCAGCCGTCCCCCGCCTACGGCCAGGTTCCCCCCACCTACAACCAGTACGCGGCCCCCACCGGCGCGGTGCCGCTGAACAAGCCGTACTACGGATGCCCCTTCTCCGAAGCCTTCCTCCGCTTCTGGCAGAAATACACGGTGTTCAGGGGACGCGCCTCCCGCAGTGAATTCTGGTGGTGGACGTTGGCCGCCGTCATCATCAACGCCCTGCTGTCCCTGCTCGGCGACGTCACGGACGGCAGGCTGGACTTCCTCACCAGCCTGTGGAACCTGGCCATCGTCGTCCCCGGCCTAGCGCTCGCCGTCCGCCGCCTGCACGATACGAACAAGCCCGGCTGGTGGGTCGCCGTCTTCTGCGGCATGATGACTCTGGGACTGCTCATCATGATCGTCGGCGGCGGCGCGGCGTTGTACGGCGCCATCGGCGCCATCGGCCACAACTACGATTACGGTTACGGCTACGGCTATGAGGCTCTGGCAACCGGCGGCTTCGGCGCGTTGGCCATCGGCGGATTGATCATGCTGGCCAGCGCGGTCACCGGCATTGTGTTCATGGCCCTGCCCTCCAAGCCGGAAGGCGCACGGTTCGACGACGACGCGGCGATCGGCGCCGCACCCCAAAACGCCTACGGTATGCCGTACGGTGCCTCCGCCGCCCCGGGATTCCCGGCTCCCGGCACCCCCGCCCAAGACTTCGGCCAGACCGTCCCCACGTATGGGCAGAACCCACAATACGGGCAGAACCCACAGCAATACGGGCAGACTCCACAATACGCACCGGCCCCGCAATACGGCCAGGTGCCGCCCGAACACGAGAACGCCGGCCCGGACTCCGGCGAAACCCGCTGAAGCGACGTGCATCAACGGTGAGACCCCGCTCGAGACGAGCGGGGTCTCACCGTCATCGGCGGCGCATGCCGCGCCGCCGTGCATCATCACACGTCAAGCGTCTCCACCGACAACATCTGGGAAAGCGTATGCGACTCCCCCGGCGCCAACGTCACACCGCGGTCGCGGCATGCCGCCGCCTCCACCGCCACAAAACCACGCCATTCGCCCGGTCTGGCGCAACGCATATGGTCCCCTTCCTTGCCCGGGTTCCATACCACGGTCTGCGGCGAGCCGGATTTGACGATATGCACCACGCGGCCCAGAACGGCGTCGCGCAACTCCACGGACGAATCCGAATAATACACGCGATCCACCGGCCGTTCGCCGAACGTCACCGCCTCCGGCTCCTGCAATCGCGGCGGGAAACCGGTCTCGGTGGCGTCCAGATACGTCGCCCCCCGCAGACCCACCAGACCGGCGTCGGATACATCTCCCACATGCAGATAGGAATGCAGCGCGGCCTCATACGACATCGGAACATCACCGGTATTGACGACGGTCAGGCTCATCGTCAGCGTGTCAGCGGCATGCACGTCGTATGTGGCGCGGAAGCGCACCTCAGGCTCGTCGTCAAGCCACGGCACTTCGCCATCCGTCAGACACTCGGAATCCATCACATACCGCACCCGGTCATCGGTGAACCCCTCCTCATCCAGCGTCCACCGGCGCACCCTTGCGAATCCGTGGGATGGCGTGATCGCCAGCTGCCGGCCATGCGCGAATCCGGGCCCGAACCACGGAAAGCAGATCGGGACCCCGCCGCCGAGCGGCTTGCCGGGTTCGATGCGCCATGTGCTCGGCGTCCACACCACATCCGGCTGTCCTGCCGGGGCCCAGCGCAGCAGATGCGCTCCGTAATCGCTGATTACCGCGCTGCCGCCATCGTTGACAAGCGTGCGCAGATTGACATCGTTGTCCATAAATCTTCCACTTCCATTGTACGGACGATACTGTTCACCCCATAGGATACCGCCGCGGCGAAAACGATGGCAAGACGATCGCAAGACGACGGCGCGCGACGCCGCCCGCGACACCCGGCACCGGCTACAGCTCCACGGCCTCCTTGCCCGGATCGTCCTTGATGTGGGCGAACTTGGCGGCCAGAGCCTCCTTGTTGCGCTTCTCGTCCTCCTCCTTGGCCTTCCTCTTGGCCTCGCCCGGATCCCAAAGCACATCGTCACGATGCCTGGTCCATTCGTCGCGGGCCAAAGGGGCGATGTATGCGGCGGTGGCGGCCAGGGTCCCGGCGTCCCCGGCCCCGGCACGGGCATCGAGAAGCCCGGAAATCTGCCGATCGGTCAGGCAGATGCGCGGAATCGAGCACTGTTCGCGCAACTCATTGACATACAGCAGAATCGGCAGCACGGCGGTCGCCCGAGCCCGGGCGTCGGCGCCGGCGTCTTCGGCCACCACGCCCAGCAACGCATCGCATACGGCGAGCGCGGTGGCGAAACGGTCGGCGACGTCCTCAGGCTCGCCGGACGCGGCCAGTCGTCCCTGAACGGCGTCGGCCTCGATCTGCGACTCCACGTCGGCTATCGTGGCGCGGACGGTGTGCGCGACGGAGTCGCTCCAACGGACGCCCAGCGTCGCGGCGGCGTCGAAGACCAGCCGCGCATCACCGGATGCGCAATACCCGGCCATCGTATCGTAGGCGTCATTGGCGGCAAGCAGCGCATCAACGATGTTCTGCGGACGGCCGGGAATCTCATCGGCGCCCTCATACACGAATTCGGCGTCGGGCACGGTGACGTCCTCGCCGGTCAGCACGCGGGCGAACGCGCGGGTGAGGCGCACCTGCAGATTCTCCGCGTACTTGGCGTCATTGTCCATTTGCATGGCTTCGGTCAGCGGCCACAGGCCGATAAGGGCCGCACCGGCTTCGGCGGCCTCAGTTACCGCCGGCAATGCCGCGACCTGTGCGATTGCCTCACGATTGAGTTCAATGGTCATCTATGCTCCTTCGCGTCCACCACTCGATTGTAGTGCGTCTTGGCTCCCCTCTCCGAGGGGAGCCAATGTCCTAACACCAGTGTGCCGTTACTTGACGTTGGCTGCTGGGTCGACATACGTGATTGACATCACACGGCCGGTTTCGTTGTCGTACGTCACCGAGGTCACGGAGGCGAGCGCCGTGTGCCGCAGGAACATCCAGTGCTCGGGGTGGCCAGTCTCCAGATAATGGCGATAACTGAAAATCGGCGATTCGTGGCTGACCACCACAATCTGCTCGCCGGGGTGCTGGGCCACCTTCTCGCGGGCGAAGTCGTCCATACGCGCCGCGATGTGCTGATAGGACTCACCCCAGCTCGGCTTGTACAGGTTGGTGACGAGCTTCCAGTTGCCGTTCTTCCACAGCGCGCCCTCGCCATGGCCGATGCGCTTGCCACGGAACTCGTTGCCGGCCTCAATCACCCGTTCATCAGTGGTGAGCGTGAGCGAAGCCTCGCCACGAGCCTCGCGCACGGGGTTCAGCGCATCGAGAATCGCGCCGGCGGTCTCGCGCGTACGGTCGAGCGGCGAGGAGTAGACGGCTGCAATCGTATTGGTTTGGGGATTCTTGGCCAAGTACGTGGCGGTGGCTTGAGCCATGCGACGGCCAAGGTCGGAAAGATGGAAGTCGGGCAGTCGCTCATAGAGCAGATGGTCGGGGTTATATACCTTGCCATGCCGGACGAAATGGATGGTGGTAGCGCTCATGAGCCGCCTTTCTGCTTCCCGCCCTGAAGGGCATGAGAACGTTGTCTTAATATCTCCAATCTACCGCGTGTCGCGGAGTGGACACCCGTAGAGTATCCGTGACGCAAATATGCGGATGGGAAAATCCGACGCAAACTTTGCGCGACCATGGACAACACATCATTCGATGAGGGCTTCGCCGGCAACGCCACGCCAGCGGGGGACATCCAATCGGGAGCGGAAAGGAGCGTAGTGCTGTTATGTCCAATAACTCGTCCAACTCGAACTCGAGCACCATTCTGGCCGGCATCAAGGAAGTAGGCCACAAAGTCTTTGGTGGGTATGCGGAACTACTGCGCATTCCGCATACCGCCCGTTATTCCATCGGCTCGGTCATCGCCTGCATGCCATTCCCGATGGTCGGCATGACCATCACCATTTCCGTACAGCATTATTACGGCAACTATTCGCTGGCCGGCATGCTCACCGCCATTCAGGCGATTGCGCTGGCCGTGGCCACGCCGCTGCTGGGCAAGCTGACCGACAAGTTCGGCCAGAGGCAGGTCTCGATTCCGACGATTATCGTTTGGATTGTGGCCGCCATCGCGCTGGTGACGGCGATTACCAACCGCGCGCCGGAATGGGTGCTGTACTGTCTGACGCCGTTCCTGGCCGCCATTCCGCCGTGGGGCGCGATGAGCCGCGCGCGCTGGACCAAGATTCTTAAGGGTGACCGGGAGCGCACGAACCGCGCGCTGTCGCTGTGCGGCGTGCTCGACGAATGCATGTGGGTGATCGGTAATCCGCTGGCCTCCACGCTGGCCGTGATCTCCGGTTTGCTGGCGTTCTCGTTCACCGGCATGTGCGTGGTGATCGGTGCGCTGATGTTCCTGACCGAGCTGACCACTGAGCCACCGTCGCAGACCGCGCTGGCGCGTGCCGAGGGCATCTCCCGCAAGGAATACCGTGAGCGCGAGGCCGCCAAGGCTGAGGCGCTGAAGGTGGAAACCGCCGCCGAGGAGACCCGCCGCCGTCTTGAGCGTGAAGGCGTGACCGATGAGGCCACGATTAACGCAGCCATTAAGCAGGCGGTCGCCGATGCGCGTTCGGGCAAGAAGGCGTCCATTTGGGGTCCGGGTCTGATTGCGGTGTGCGTCACCTGGTTCGGTTTGGGCGCGTTCCAGTCGGCTACGGGCATCTCCATCATCGCGTTTGCCACCGAAGCGAATATGAAGCAGTACACGGGCTTTGTGTTTGCCTGCTTCTCCTTCAGCTCGCTGATGGGCGCATTGGTGTATGGCGCGAAGAACTGGTCGATTGCCCTGTGGAAGCGCTTCTACTTCTGCCTGGCCGTGGTGAACATCGGCATCAGTACGTTCCTGTTCGCCAAGCATCTGTGGGTAATCATGATCATCTACTTGATTATTGGCGTATGCCAGGCCCCGACGTGGATCAACGGCAACCAGCTCATGTTGCATCTGGTGCCGCCCTCTCGCTTGACCGAGGGCATGGCGTGGATGGGTGCGATGAACTCCATCGGCTCCTCCGCCGGTTCGGCGATTGCCGGCCAGTTCATTGACCGCATGGGTTCGCATGGCGGCTTCATGGTGGTGACCACTTTAGCACTGGCCTCGCTGGTGATTGCGCTGATTGGCTTCAAACAGATCAAGGGCTCCACCGAGCAGCCGACCCTTACCGAAGTGAGTGTGTGAGACAAAAACTAAGCCCCCTCTGACGAGGGGACTTAGCTATACGTCAAAACGCTACTTCGACCAGCCTTTGGGCGTGTGCTCCAAGGACCAGATGCCGAGCTTGTGGGAGAAGCTGTTCTGCCACTTGGCTTCAAGCTCCTCGGCATTCAGTCGATTTTCAGCGGACTTCAGACGGTTCATCGCATTGGTGTGCGTATCGTCGAGCAGCCACTTGCGAATCAAGAAGTTCCAGATCATTACCACGGCAGTGGCCACCAACTTGCCGATATTGGTGCGCAACAGATATTCGGCATGCTGCGATACATAGGCATCATGGTTCATACCATAGGTGGAAATCCAGATAATCGCGTCATTCATGAACAGACCGACTACAGCGCCCGCCACGAAGATAAGGATCTCCATCCAGCGTGCCATGTCATCACGATGCTTGAATACGAATTTCATGCTCGCCAGATAGTTGAAAATCAGCGAAATGATGAAAGAGATGGTGGCAGCCAGCACATTGTGCATGTGGAATATGCCAACCAATAGGTTGAGGATACCCCAGTCGATAACAAAGGCGATAACGCCCACAATGCCGAACTTCATCAGCTGTTCAATCAGTTTTCTCACAAGAGTATTCAACACTATTGGGCTGACTGCGGAACGTGTATTGGCTGGAAAGGCCAATAATCTCCCCAATTGGCCTTGCCCCGGTCCGTTCTGCAAGCAGCTTCCTACGTCCGCATGCCATGTTCAACAGCAGCCGCTGAGGCTAGACTGGAAGTGAACCGAATCAAGGAGGAATTATGCCCGTTATTCACACTCATGTGTCCGTGTCCACCACCCCTGAGCAGCGCGAGGCGTTGAAGGCCGCCTACGGCAAGGCGATTACCGCCGTGCCGGGCAAGTCCGAGGGCTGGCTGATGTGCCCGTTCGAGGACAATATGCCGATCTACTTCGGTGGTAGCGATGACCAGCCCGCCGCCTATGTGGAGGTCAACGTGTTCGGCCGCTCCGTGCCGGGCTCTGCTTGGGAAAAGCTGACCGAGAGCATTATGGCCGCGCTGAACTCCACGCTCGGCATTCCCGAGGAACGCACCTACATCCGTTACACCGCCACCACCGACTGGGGCTGGAATGGCGGCAACTTCTAGTTGCCACCATTCCCCTCGCAGCATAGCTGTTCGCATCGCCTACGGAAAGCCCACCGGGCTTTCTACGTTTCAAGGGGCTGATTTCCAACATTCAGAAGCTCTACTAGCGTTTCAAGGGGCTTTTAAAACAAGAAACCCGGAGTATCAACATTGCAATTTCAATGGTCATACTCCGGGTTTCGCAATCGAAGAACCCCTCGAAACGCAGATAGACCTCCGGAAAACCGGAAATCCGCCCCTCGAAAGCGAGTTACCTCACCTCGTGCCTGTCATCACACAATCTTGGGCATAGGGGTGGTGAGGCTGGTGGTCAGGTTGACGTGGACCAGACCGGCACCGGCATGCACCTCGACCTTCTTCAGGGTCACGGTGCGCTCTTCTTCGGGGGCACGGTCGTTGTCGGTCATGGTCGCCGGGGACTTGACCGCCACGAACGTCAGATTGTCCAGCGAGATGCCTGCGCTCTGGCACAGTTCCATGGCCTCGGACACAGACTCGGTGAAGCCCGGCTTGTAGATCACGCGCTCGGCCGGTACGCCGTAGGCGTTCTCGGCCACCCACTTGGCGTTCTCGGTCAGGGCCATGCCCTTGTGCGAATGCGGTTCGGCCGGCATGGAGCCGTTCTGCAACGCATCGACGAAACCGTCAAGCTGCGGGACCAGCGCCTCGCCGCCGTCGCGGAACAGATTGCCGACGATCGGCGTGCGGAAGCCCAGCTCGTCGGCGGTGGCCTGCAGGGACGGGACCTGATCGTCCTCGCCTTCCCACAGGTTGATGAGCGGGAAGGTCGGAATGTCCAGGTTCTCCAGGCGCTGCACGTGGAACGGGTAGCGCCAGGCCAGCTCGGGATCGTCGCGCCAGGTGGAGGCGCGGGTCACCACGATGGCGGCGGACGGCCACTGCGCGCCATACTCGCGACAGGCGATGTCCAGCCACTTCTGGGCACCGGCGTCGGTGCCGTAACCGGCTTCGACGACAACCACATCATGCAGAGCGCAGGCCATTTCCACGGAAACCAGCGTCGGAATGCCGATGGACACGTTGGCGAACGGGCCACCGTGCACGTAGACCGGGGAGCCGTTCACGGTCTCGGTCTTGGCCGGCTTGACCGCGTCGGCCAGAATGCCGGTGATGCGCCACAGGTCCACGAACTCGCCGAAGGTCACAGCCTTGCCGTCCTTGGTGCCGGCGATCATCTTGGATACACGCTCGGAAATCTCGTCCATCGAGCGGGAGAGCACCATGATCTGCATGAGCTCGCAGGTCGGCGTGAGCACGACCTTCTCCGGCACGTTGCCCTTGCCGTAGTCCACGGCGGTGGAGCGCAGGGAGCGGCTCGGCACCTCGGAGACACGCGGCACGAGAATCGTGTCAAGCTTGCCTTCATCGATGGCCTTCTCGGCGAAGGAGACGAGCAGGTTCTGGGCCGCCTCGATGGCGCCCATTTCGCCGCACAGACCCCAGTCGATGAGCTCGGGGTGGGTCAGGGATGCCTTGCCGCCGCCGGAGGCACCGCCCTTGGAACCGGCTGCGGTGATGCCCATGCTCGGCTGACGCAGCACGGCGGCCGCATCAATGCCACGCTTGTTCAGGGCGTCGATCAAGGCGATGGTCGTGGTGGTCTTGCCTTCGCCGCGCGATGCCTTGAGCGGCGTATCGGCGGTGACGAGCACCACCTTGCCGTGCTTGCACGGGGCGTCCGGGTTCTCAGCCAGGTACTTCATGTAACCGAATGCGTCGATCTTCTGGACCAGGCCGTACTGGCTGGTGAAGTCTTCGATGGTGGTCATTTAATGCCTTTCTGTGTTGATGATGGCGGAGCGGGGTGGTGGGGCGGCCGCCGCCGCCTCTTCGCCTAGAAACAGCCCACTGGGCTGTTTCTTAACAGCTTAGCCCCTCAGTCCGCTTCGCGGTCAGTTCCCCTCAGGGAGGGGAGCTCAATACGGACTAAAAGTCGGACATGTGGAAGCCGTTCTTCATTTCCATGCTGCGAGTGTACAGCACGGAGTCAAGCAGCTTGTCGGTTTCCTCCTTGAGCTGGTCGGCCATGGTCTGGTTGGCGGTGGCGAGAATCTCGCGCACTTCGGGGTTACGCAGCGCGGCGATGGTCTCGTCCGGGGTCATCGGCTGCACATCGCCATCCACGTTGTCGGCCTCGAATTCCTCTTCAGCGGCAGACTGCGCGGCTTCCTCGGCGGCCGTCAAGCCAAGGCGTGCCACCTGCTCATCGGTGGCAGACACCAAACGGTGACCCATCGCACCGGTCTTCTCCTGGTAGCGCTCGACGGCGTTGGACGTGGAGCGGAAGGCGCCATCGCACAGGGCGGCGATGATGCGGTTGGCCCAGTAGAAGTTCTCGGACGTCACGCGGGTGGTGGTGTCCTCAAGGTAAGCGGGCGTGGTGTCCACGTTCGGGAAGAACGGCACCAGCGTGTTGAACGGGTTGGAGCCGTATGCCATCCACTGGATGGCGCGGGAGGCTTGCGGGCGGTACGGGCGGATCTGCATCACCGCAAGCTGGCTCTGGCGGTTGATGCCGATCGGACGGTACATGTGGCGTGTGCGCTCATCGCCCAGCTGGCCGTACGGATCGAACGGAGTGCCCTGGTAGTGGGAGCTCAGCACGTACTTGATGTCTTCGATGGTCACCTTGCGCTCCGGCTGGCGGGCCCACGGGATGTCGTCGGAGGTGGGCTTGTGGTCGGCGTCCGGGCCGTCCCACACCTCGTCGTACGGGTTGAGGAAGCGCTGCATGTACCAGGCGCGCGGGGTGTTGTACACGTGGTCGGAGTCGGAGTGGGAGCCGAAGGCGTCGCGCGGGTTGAACGGGGTGGTGTTCTCCACCGCGAGGTCCAAATGGTTGGTTTCGATGAATTCGGCAAGGTCTTCGGAACACATGTGCGCTTCCTGGTCACCCAGGGCGTCCTCAAGGTCGAATTCGTCGATACCGAGCTGGTTCGGCATGGTCACGTAGGCCTCGTCCGGCACTCGCTTGGCAATCCAGTGATGGCCGCCCACGGTTTCCAGCCACCAGATTTCGTTGGAGTCAGAGAAGGCGACGCCGTTCATCTCGTAGGTGCCGAACTCCTCGAGCAGTGAGCCGAGGCGCTGGACGCCCTCGCGCGCGGTCTTGACATACGGCAGCACGATGGTCAGGAAGTCCTCTTCGCCGATGCCGCCAGGCACCTCGGGCTCATCGCCCTTGGCCGGCGTGTATTCCGCGAACGGGTCGGCGCCGAGCACGCGCTCGTTGGTGGTCAGGGTTTCGGTGGCGCTCATCGCCACGTTCGCCTCGTTGACGCCGGCCTCGCCCCAGATGCCTTCCTTGAGGTCCGCGTTCGGCACGGCGGTGTACTGCAGCGGGTCGTCCGGCAGAGTGATGGTCAGGTGGGAGATCACTGATTTGTATTCGCGCGGCTGTTCCTCCGGTTTCACGACGATGAAGCGCTTCGGGTTGAACTCGCCGTTCGCGGAATCCTCGTTGCGGGCAATGATGGTCGAACCGTCATAGCTCGCGTCTTTGCCTACCAGAATCGTGGTGCAGGCCATAGTGTGATGGTGTCCTTTCTCTTATTCAAGCTCCCCTTGTCAGGCTGAGCCGTTCAGCAAACAGCCCGGTGGGCTGTTTGTAGGCGAGGGTGGGAGATAAGTCCCACCACAGATGTTGCGGGCGGTAGCCCGTCCGTAATTGCAGGACGAGCTGTCTCGCAAAGCGAGACTGAGGGGTAGTCACTCTAGCTGTCTCTCCCCCAGTCCGCCTACGGCGGCCAGCTCCCTCATCAGAGGGAGCTCACATACGCCAACTAAAAATCACGCCTTACCGGTCAGGAAGATGCCGTCGGTGTCGGGCGCTTCGCCGCTGTTGCGCAGCGCGTGCAACAGCTCGTTGAGCCAGAAGCCCTGATTCAAGCCGGGCAACGGCTTCTTGGTGGCCCACACCTGCAGGTAGTACTCATGGTCCTTGTCCGGCGGCTGCGGACCGTTGTACCGCATGATCACCGCTGGGTCAGTGCTACGGCCCAAGAACTTGGAGGCCGAAGAATTGCGGCCTTGCACGGTCTCGGGAATCATGGCCGGCAGCTGACGGGAGAAGTCCGGCGGGATGGCCAACGCATGCGAATCATTGAAGTCGTACATCAGCGCGTCAATCGGCAGATTGGCCACGGACCAGTGAATCCACTCGAAGCCGCAGACCGGAATCGAATCCGGGTCCACGAACTCCCAGTGCAGGTAACGGGCCTCGGGGTTCACATCACCGATGTAGAACGGGAAGGAGACGACCGGCACGCCGCCGTTGAAGTACTCAGGCGCGGCGGCCTTGGCAAAATCGTCCGGAATGACGGTGAAATCGGCGGAAATCTTCATATGTCCCAGTATCGCTCATATGTGTGACGTACTGGGGGCTGTGCGTTACGGGGGTCTCTCCCCCAGTCTCGCCGCGCTCGACAGCCCCCTCGTCAGAGGGGGCTGGTTGCGTCGGGTTATGGAATTAGGGCGCAGAAGAGGGATTCGAATACCAGTAGCGGGTTGCCGTTGCCGGCTAGGCGCTTGCGGGCGTGGGCCACTTCGTCCAGACGGGTCACGGCACCGGCCCGGTTCAACCGCACCGACAATTCGGTGATCGGCGAGCGGTTCTCCAGGTTGATGAGGCCCACCGAATCCTCCGCATTGTTCTGCAGCACCGCCACATCCCGGTAGATGGAGGCGATGGAGTTCAGCGCACGATCCAATACGTCGCGCGTACGGCGGGTGACCAAACGCTTCACATCGTCTTTCTTGGCGATCTGGTTGAACGTGCCACGCAGTTTCGGCGGGATGCGGTCGTTCGGTGCCAGTCCGTTGATGCGGCGGAATTCCGCTTCCTGGCCGGCGGTGATGCGGCTTGCGTCCGCCTCGGCCTGGGCCTTGGCATTGTCGATAAGGCTGCCGGCCAGCAGCACCGCGTCCGAGGCGCGAGCGAGGTTCAGTACGCCCACCACCAATTCGTCGCGATCCGTCATCACCTGCTCGTCAGTGGCGTACAACTTGGCGATGCCGATGTGTCCCTCGGCCAGACGGGCCGCACGCTGCGCCACTTTTGGCTCGACATTGGTGGTGGAGGTCAGGAATCCGGCCACCGCCTGGGTGGAGGGCACGGCGAGGTTCACGATGCGCGTGCGCGAGCGGATGGTGGGCAGTACATCCTGGGCACTCGGCGCACACAGCAGCCAGATGCAGTGTTCAGCCGGCTCCTCGATCTCCTTCAGCAGCACGTTGGTGGTGCGCTCCAGCATGCGGTCCACATCCTCGATGATGATGATGCGCCATGGTGCCGTGGCAGGCATTTGCTCGGAGGCGGTGATGATCTCGCGCACCTGGTCGATGCCGATGGTCACTTTGTTGGTGGCCAGCACTGTGACATCCGGGTGGGTGCCAGCGAGCACCTGTTGGGTGACGCGCGTGGGCTCATCGTTCATGCCGTGGTCGGGGCTTTCCAGCGCCGCCGCGAATGCTCGGGCCATATTGGAACGGCCGGAGCCGGGAGGCCCGCAAATCAGCCACGACTGGGTGATCTGCCCCGGGTCGCCCTGCGCGATGCGACTGAGCACGTCGATTACCGGCTGCTGGCCGACTAGTGAATCCCATACGCTCATCGGACACCGCCCATCGTCACGGCTCCTGTAGACGCCCCGGATCGCGCCATCACCGTATCCACATCTGCAACATTGTCCCGCAGCAGTGTCTGAATGTCCGCTTCGATGGCGGACCACACCTGTTCGATGGACTGGCTGGCATCGATCACGTGGAAACGATTCGGCTCGGCCGCGGCCAAGTCGAGGAACGCCTGACGGGTGCGGGACTGGAAGCCGCTGCCGGCCGACTCCATGCGATCTTCGGCATGCTCAAGACGATTGTGGGAAAGCACCGGATCCATGTCCAGCAGATATGTGCGGTCGGGCAGCAGGTTGTTGGTGGCCCACATGCTTAAGGATCGAATCTCTTCTGGCGTGAGTTCGCGGCCACCGGCCTGATAGGCCAAGGAAGAGTCTAGATAGCGGTCGGTGATCACCACTTCACCGCGCTCCAATGCCGGGCGGATGGTTTCGGCAACGTGCTGGGCTCGGTCTGCAGCGAATAGCAGCGCCTCGGCGCGCGGTGCGATGTCGACGGCGCCCCCATCCACACCGTGCAACAGCAGTTGGCGAATGGCCTTGCCTAACGCAGTGCCTCCCGGCTCACGGGTAACGACCACGGTACGCCCCTGAGCCTCAAGATACGCACGCAGCCGCTCGACTTGCGTGGTCTTGCCCACGCCATCGACACCTTCAAACGAAACAAACAGACCGCTCATGCTATTGACCTTAGCGTTAGGCGCAGAGTTGCGCCCAACAGGCAGTTAAACCAGCTCTACCTCCGTTTCAAGGGGCTGATTTGGTCTTTTCTGAAGGTCTACTTCCGTTTCGAGGGGCTGTTACCCAAGTAGACAACGTCCCAAAACGGCGGAATGACGTTGGCGCGGAGCCGTTCATACTCGTGGTTCAGCAGATGACCAGCCCCTTGAAGCGGAAGTAGATATTCTCAAAACGAGAAATCAGCCCCTTGAAACGCAAGTAGAGCAATAATTCCGCTCAGCCACGCTTGGGAATTACGGCGGGGCGCTCGTAGCCCTCGTTGGCGGTCAGCCAGTCGACATCCTTCTTGACGGTGGCGGCGGTGGAGCTGAGCTTTTCGGCGATGCGCTGGTTGGACCAGCCCTTGTTCGCCAGCTTCTTCACCTCGGCACGGCGTTCGGCGCGCTTGGCCTCGGCGGCATTGGTCGCAGCCGAAGCAGCGCCCTTCTTGGCTCCCTTGGCTCCCGACTTCGCGGCACCGGCACGCCCAGCACCGCGACGGCCACGGGTGGAGGGACCAGCCGCACGCTTTTCGGCGAGCAGTCGGAAGGCGTCATCAGGGGTGATGGATTCAGGCGTGTACTGACGCGGCACCGTGCGGTTGGTCTCGCCATCGGTGATGTACGCGCCGAAACGGCCGTCCTTGATGGTCACGTTCTTGCCGGTGTTCGGGTCCTTGCCCAAATCACGCAGCGGCGGCTTGGCGGCACCACGGCCACGCCCGCGGCCGTACTTAGGCTGCGAGAACAGTTCTTTGGCCTTGTCGATATCGACCGTGAAGATCTCGTCTTCCGAGGCCAGCGAGCGGGTCTCCGACTTGCCGTCGGCACCCGTCTTGGTCAGATAGGGGCCGTAGCGACCGTTGTTGGCGGCCACCGTGCATTCGGATACCTCGCCGGTTTCGGCGTTGGTTTCCTCGTATGTGCCCACTTCGCGCGGCAGGCTCAGCAGCTTTAGCGCGTCTTCCAGCGACAGCGATTCAGGGCTCATCGTCTTGAACAACGAGGCCATCTTCGGGCGCGACGCGGCGGCGGCCGCGGCCTTCTTCGAACCCTTCTTGGCCGCAGAAGCACCAGCAGTACCGCCAGCAGCGCCAGCCGAAGCCTCAGCCGGCGGCACCAGCGCCACATACGGGCCGAAACGCCCATTGCGCACCTCGACGGTACCGCCGGATACCGGGTCAACGCCCAGCTCGCGCGGTCCACCGGAGTGGTTGTCGATCAAATCGCGGGCCACGGCCACCGTCAGCTCATCCGGCGCGATGGTGTCCGGCAGAGACGCGCGCTTCGGGTTGCCTTCGACGTCCAGATGCTCCATGTCTTCCAGATACGGGCCGTAACGGCCGACGCGCACGTGCAGGCCGTCGCCGATGTCGATGGTGTTGATGGCGCGCGCGTCGATCTCGCCGAGCTGCGCGACCTGCTGTTGCAGGCCTTCGTGCGCCTCGTCGGCGTTGCGGGCGGCGCCCTCGCCGGAACCGAAGTAGAAGTGGGTGAGCCAGTCGCGGCCGGATTCCTCGCCGTGGGCGATGCGGTCAAGGCCGTTTTCCATCTCGGCGGTGAACTGGTAGTCGACCAGCTTGGGGAAGTTCGTCTCGAGCAACTTGGTCACGGAGAAGGCGAGCCAGCTGGGGATCAGCGCACGGCCACGCTCGTATACGTAACCGCGATCCATGATTGTGGAGATGATGCTCGCGTAAGTGGACGGGCGACCGATTTCCTTGGCTTCCAGCGTCTTGACCAGCGTGGCCTCGGTATAACGGGCCGGCGGCTGGGTTTCATGGCCGTCCGGTTCGATGTCGCTTGCCTCGACCTGCTGGCCGACGCTCATCGGCGGCAGGGAGGTGTTGGATTCGGAGGCGTCACCCCTGACGGCCTTGACGTCCGTCTTGCCGGCGGCAGCAGCCTGGTCCGAGCCAGCCCCAGCGCCGGGAGCGGCGGCTTTGGGCTTGCGCCCCTCCCCCGTGGCCTTCATAAAGCCGGGGAATTCGATGACAGTGCCGGACGCTTGGAACACGGCCTCGCCCTCGGTGGGGCCGGCCGGCGCAGACAGGCGCACGGTGGCGGTGGAGCCGGTGGCGTCAGCCATCTGGCAGGCGAGCGTGCGCTGCCAGATCAGCGTGTATAGGCGCAGCTGGTCGCCGGGAAGTTTGGAAGCCAGCTCATCCGGGTCGTGGAAGCGCGAGCCCGCCGGGCGAATACACTCGTGGGCTTCCTGCGCGCCAGCGGTTTTGGTGGCGTACTGCTTGGGCTCGGCGGAGAGGAACTTGTCGCCGAAATGGTAGGAGACGGCGTTGCGGGCGGCGGTGATGGCCTCCTGCGACAGCGTCACCGAATCGGTTCGCATATAGGTGATGTAGCCGTTCTCGTACAGGCTTTGGGCCGCGCGCATCACGACGCGAGCACCCATGCCGAGGCGATTGCCGGCGGTCTGCTGCAGGGTCGAGGTGGTGAACGGCGGCTGCGGGCGGCGGCGGTACGGCTTGGTTTCCATCGACATCACAGTGAAATCGGCGGTCCTCAGCGCTTCAGCCACGGCAGTGGCACCAGCCTCATCAAGCTGGCGAACGTTCGCCGCGAACCCGTCCGGGGTCAGCTGGCCGTCGGCACCGAAATCCTTGGAGCCGGCGAGTCGCTTGCCGCCGAGCGCGATCATGCGGGCGGAGAATTCGGCACGCTCCCCCAGCGCGTCAGGCGCGGCCAACATGGCGACGATATCCCAGTACGGCGCACGCTTGAATGCCATGCGTTCGCGTTCGCGTTCCACGATCAGGCGGGTGGCCACGGACTGCACGCGGCCGGCGGACAGGCCCGGGCCCACCTTGCGCCACAGCACCGGCGACAGCTCATAGCCGTACAGACGGTCGAGGATGCGGCGGGTCTCCTGTGCGTCGACCATATGGCTGTCGACATCGCGCGTTTTGCCCAGCGAGGCGTTGATGGCGTTCTTGGTGATCTCGTGGAACACCATGCGCTTGACCGGCACCTTGGGTTTCAAGGTCTGCACCAAGTGCCACGCGATGGCCTCGCCCTCGCGATCCTCATCAGTCGCCAGATAGAGTTCGTCGGCGTTCTTCAGGGCCGATTTGAGTTCGCTGACCGTACGCTTCTTGTCGCCGTCGACGATGTAATACGGCTTGAACCCGTCGTTGACGTCCACGCCGAACTTGCCGAACTTGGCCTTGTCTGCCGCGGGCACCTGGCTGGGCTGCGCGAGGTCGCGGATATGACCGACCGACGCCATGACGGTGTACCCCTTGCCCAGGTAGTCACCGATCTTGTGGGCCTTGGTCGGAGACTCCACAATCACCAGTTTGGTAGCCATACCCACTCCTTATGTATTGCGCGAAACACACGACGTTTCTGGCGTCATAATACTCATGAATCATATCCAACTGCCAAATTCCGCCGTTGTGCCGGGCAAATTCGGCCGTTCGCACCTCATGTTTTACCGTTTGGGCGGTGCCGGCGGAGCGCCGATCAGGCCCAGCCTGCTTAAGGGCGCTGCAGTGATCTGACGTAGGGCCAGCAACAGTCCGAATGCGAGCATGGCCACACCCGTAATGCCCACAACAGCGCTGACATTCGCCCCCTGAACCGCCCAACTGGCGCTGACATTGAGCCCCGGCACCACCTGCCAGATCACATAACCGCTGTAGGCGAGCAACAGCAGGCCCCCGGTAATCAACACGCTGCCGACGATCTGCACACTCACTGAGGAGACGCGGTGGCCCGGCTCGTCCATGCCGGACTTGCGTGTAACCGCCAGAGCGAGCAGGGCCAATCCCGCCACCAGCAGGATGGACATCGCCACATCCGAAGGGCGATGCCATTGCCCGTATATCACAGAGACACCGACGGTCGCCGCCCAAACCACGCCGATGACGCCCGCCAAAGCTCGAACCGCGCGAGGCACGGTAAGCAGCAGAATCACCGCACAGGCTGCGGCCAGCATCGTGTGTCCGGAAGGCGCGGAATTAGCGGCAGGCGATTCAGTGTTGATGATGAACGGACGCGGCAACAGACCCTTGATACGGGTGACGGCCAAGCAGACCACGGCGAACACGGCGATTTGCCCGGCCAACCACCAGCGGCGTCGAATCAGCGCCGTAATAATGCCGATTGCGGCAATTGTGCAGCTGACAGCGATAACCAGCCAGGATTGTGCGACGGCGTTCATCATGCCGGTGGTCCAGGACGGTACATCGTTGTGCAGGTTTTTCCAGACCAGTTCGTCGTACGATTGTCCGTTTTCGGTAAACACGCACCCCCACCACACGCCGAAGCCAATAGCGATCAGGAGCAGACCGAATACCACGCACAGTACGCGGCTGGAGATTCGCGGGCGCACGGTAAGCGGGTCAAGCCGGGCCAAGCCACGGTCGATATCAGATGCCCCATCCGCATCGTCCATGCCCAGCGGCCTGAAATCCCCTAAGGAGCCTGATGTGGATGCCGATGCATCTGAACCGGAGACCGGGCCGAGCGCAGCCAATGGGTCAACAACGTTCGACGACGAGTCAGGCTGCGCTGCGCCTGAGCCGACCAGATTGACCGCCGCATGCGGGTCGCGAATTCTAGGGGTCTGTGCGTCATTCATACGTTCGACTGTACGGCCGCGCCCCGGACAGGGAGCCGTGCTCGTGCCAGCTCACGGCCAAATCCGCACAAATGGAAAACCTCCACGCACCCGTCAGAGGCCACTTACCCTTGCTGCATTCCTGCCCTGGGGGAGTTGGGTGACATAGCGCCGCGTGGAGGCTGGGGATAAGTCTATGGAGACGTATGGACCAGCGCAGCGACACGAAACGTGCGCGCCGGGTCGCACGGCAGGCCAACCAGCGCATTCAGGCAATATTCATGCAGCATCAAGGAACGTGCCCAATTGTAAGAATTCCGGAAAAATACCGGCATAAATGCGTGTGGTTACGCTCACGTCAAACGATTGTTCAAGGCCAACAGTTACGGTGGACACCATGGCTTCTTATACTCGTCGTGCACATTCGGGAGGCAATGGCCCCGCTCTGAGGCAACCGCGCACCGCGCAAAGCAGAGCCGACCACTCCGCACAGGAGGGCCCCTATACGCCCCAGGAGAGCCGTTCCCGCCACGCAAGCCACAAGGCTTCCAATAGCCATCGAGCCCCGAACAGGAAGAAAAAGAACACAGGAAAAGGCAAGCACCGTGTACTGAAATGGGTGCTGGGCATCTTCTTCTCCCTGATTGGACTGGGCTTGCTGGCCGGTATCGCAGTATTCGCATACCTGTACACCACCACCGAGGTCCCGCAACCCGAAAAGTTCGCGTTGGCCGAGAAAACCACCGTGTATTACGCGGACGGCACCACCGCGATCGGCTCCTACGCGGAACAGAATCGTTCAATCATCTCTTGCGAGGGGCTGCCGGACTACATCGGCAACGCGATTGTGGCGTCCGAAAACCGTACGTTCTACACGGATAAAGGTCTTGATCTGAAGGGCATCGCCCGCGCATTCATCAATAATGTGACCAAGGGCACGCGCCAAGGTGGTTCCACCATCACCCAGCAGTATGCCGAGCGGTATTACATGGGCGAAACCACATCCTATGTGGGCAAGGCGCGCGAGGCCATCGTGGCCATCAAAATCGCGCAAACCGAGTCCAAGGACGAGGTGCTGTGCAATTACATGAACACCATCTATCTGGGCCGCAACTCCTACGGCATCCAGGCAGCGGCCAAGGCATACTTCAATAAGGACGCCAAGGATCTGACGCTGTCTGAAGCGGCGATGATCGCCGGCATTATTCCGTCACCGTCCACGTGGGATCCGGCCGATAACGCCGATATGGCCAAATCGCGCTTCAAGCGTGTGCTGAACATCATGCAGGAGGATGGTTACATCACTGCCAAGCAGCACACTGATGCCAAGTTCCCGCAGACTGCCGCGGTGGCGCAGCAAAACGAATACGCGGGGCCGAACGGTTATCTGCTGGATATGGTGCGCCGTGAGCTGGTGCAGTCCAAGGCCTTTACCAAAGAGGATTTGGATACCGGCGGATACAAGATCATCACCACCATCGACAAGAGCAAGCAGGACCTTATGCAGTCCATCGGCGACACCCGTCTGGACGACATGCCTGAATCCCTGCAAATCGGCGGCATAGCGCTGGACCCGAAGACCGGTGAAGTATTGTCCGTATACGCCGGTTCAGATTATCTGTCCAAGCAGCTCAACAATGCCGATCAGGCCGTATTCGAACCGGGTTCGACCATGAAGCCGTTCGCTTTGCTGGGGGCCGCGCAATCCGGCGTCAGCTTCGATACGTTGTTCAACGGCAATTCCCACCAGCACTTCACCGGCTTGGATCAAGAGGTGAATAACGCTCTGGAGAACAACTGGGGCAACATCAATCTGTATCAGGCCACCGCCAACTCGGTGAACACGGTGTTCATGAACGTCAATGAGCATCTGACGCCGAAGCGCACGGCCGCAATCGCCCATGAAGCGGGCATTCAGGGCGATATCGATGAAAACTCCATGTACAACGTGCTGGGCATCAACGCCCTGACCGTGTGGGATTTGGCGCAAGGCCATTCGACCATCGCCAACAATGGTGTGAAGAGCACCTTGCACATGGTGTCCAAAGTGCTTGATTCCAACAATAAGGACATGTACAACGCGCCCAGCAAAGGCACCAAGGTGTTCGATGCCAACGACTGCGCTTTGGTGCAGAAGGCCATGCAGGGCACCACCACGTACGGTACGGCGGCCGGCACATCCAACATGCTGGGCCGACCCATCGCCGGCAAGTCCGGTACCGCCAACGACGAAATGGCTTCGTCGTTCGTGGGATACACCCCCAGCATGATGAATGTGTGGGCTATCTGGAACCCGGACGATAAGGGCAATCCGCAGGCGGTGCCGGCCTTCTCCGGATACGGCATCTCTTCCACTGGATACCCCGCCCACCTGTTCCAGGAGTTCATGGCTCAGGCCTTGCAAGGTACCGAGGTGGAGCAGTTCCCGACCGCTAAAGACAATGGCAAGATCGGTGGACCCGACGGCACTTGGGGCTTGGGCAAGGGACAGAGCAGCGGCCTGTCCAACAACACCAACAAGCAGTCCACCGAAGACGCGCAGAAGCAGGCTGAGCAGGACGCACAGCAGAAGGCGGCCGAAGAGGAAGCCAAGAAGCAACAGCAGGCCCAGGAGTTCGCCCAGCAGTGCCTCGCCAATCCGAGCTATTCCACCGAGTGTCCGAATTATCCCGGCACCACTACCGGCGGAGATGGCAACAATGGCAACAATGGCAACAATCCCGGCAATACCGGCGGGAACAACGGGAACAATACCGGCAACGATAATGGTAATTCCGGAGGCCCCGGCGGGAACACCGGCACCAACGGCGTCACCCAGTAGTAAGTAAGCACAGACAACAAAGCTCCCTCTGATGCAATCAGAGGGAGCTTTGTTTTGTTGTTAGCGCTCAGCGCTTGCGCTGGGAACGGTTGATGGCAGAGATAATCGACTTCAGAGCGCTGGTGGTGATCGACGAATCGATGCCGACGCCCCACACGATCTGCGCATCATCGGCCTCGCCGACCTGGCATTCCACGTACGAGGCGGCCATGGCGTCGGTGCCGACGGACATGGTGTGCTCCACGTAATCCATAATCGAGGCGTCAACGCCAAAGTTGGAAATGGCGTTGAGGAAGGCGGCGATCGGACCGTTGCCGATGCCGGAGACCTCGCGCTCCACGGGCGCATCGACCCCGACGTTCACGCCGCGGTCGAGCAGGCGAGCCTTGAGCACGGTATCGGAGCCATCCTCACCGGAGCTGACGGCCACCTTGAGCAGCTTCAAGCGGCCCCACGGCGCGAGCGAGGCGTCATGAGTATCGCCCACAACCACACCGGCGGCGGTCATGCCGGACTGTTCGATCGGCAGGTACTCGTCCTTGAACAGACGCCAGATATCCTCGTCCTTGACTTCCTTCTTGGTCGTGTCAGCGTAGTCCTGCACGATCTTGTCGAATTCAATCTGCAGACGCTTGGGCAGGTCAAGATTGTGGTTGGTCTTGAGCAGGTAGGCCATGCCGCCCTTGCCGGACTGCGAGTTGACGCGAATGATGGCCTCGTACGTGCGGCCGATGTCCTTCGGGTCGATCGGCAGGTACGGCACAAGCCACACGAAGCTGTCGAGATCGGCGCCAGCGCGCTCGGCGGCCACCTGACGAGCCTCGAGACCCTTCTTGATGGCATCCTGATGCGAGCCGGAGAACGCGGTGAACACGAAGTTGCCGGCGTACGGGTGACGCTCGGAGATCTTGATCTGGTTGCAGTACTCAACCGTCTTGCGGATCTCGGGCACGTTGGACAGGTCAATCTGCGGGTCGATGCCTTGGGTGAGCCAGTTGAGGCCCAGCGTGACCAAGTCGACGTTGCCGGTACGCTCGCCGTTGCCCAGCAGGCAGCCTTCCACACGGTCGGCGCCGGCCAGCACGGCCAGCTCGGTGGCGGCCACGCCCATGCCTTCGTCGTTGTGCGGGTGGAGGGAGAGCACTACGGAGTCACGGTCGTCGAGGTGGGTGGAGACGTACTCCACTTCATCGGCGAACACGTTCGGCGTGGTCATTTCCACGGTGGCGGGCAGGTTGATGATCATCGGGTGCTCGGGAGTCGGCTTGATAACACCGATCACGGCGTTGCACACCTCGACGGCGTACTCCGGCTCGGTGCCGGTGAAGGATTCCGGCGAGTACTCGTAGTACAGGTCGATGCCCTTGGCCTCGTTCTCGAGGTCCTTGCACAGTTCGGCGGCGTCGGTGGCGAGCTTCTTGATCTCTTCCTTGTTCTTGCGGAACACGACCTCGCGCTGCAGCACAGACACGGAGTTGTAGAAGTGCACGATGGCGCGCTTGGCACCCTTGAGCGCCTCGTAAGTACGGCGGATGAGGTGCTCGCGGCACTGGGTGAGCACCACGATGGTCACGTCGTCCGGAATCAGCTCACGCTCGATGAGCATACGGATGAAGTCGAAATCGGTTTCGGAAGCGGACGGGAAGCCCACCTCGATCTCCTTGAATCCCATGGAGACGAGCAGGTTCCAGAAACGCAGCTTGCGCTCGGAATCCATCGGGTTGACGAGGGCCTGATTGCCGTCGCGAAGATCGACGGAGCACCAGCGCGGCGCGCGCTGCAGTCGCTTGCCCGGCCACGTGCGCTCCGGGTAATCAAACGGGATCTGCTTGTCGTAGGCGGCGTACTTGTTATACGGCATACGACTCGGCTTCTGCGGATCGCCGATGAATCGTGCCGGAGGCAGCAGCGGGTCGTTGTTCCCCCCATTGGACGCCGCGGCTACCGCTGCGAGATCAAAAACGGATGATTGATCCTGACCCATTGTTCCTCCTTTACTGGTTATTGCGCGGACCCTCTTGCGGACGCGACTGCGGCGTTGTGCCAGGGCGGCGCCGGGCCACGCGGATTTGTCAATACGCACGTAACATCCTACAGGCCTGTTCGGGCAAACCCGCGGGAAATGCCGTATCGTGGCATTTGCTTATGCACCTGGCTGATATGAGGGCACTCAGCGTCGGTGCCGGGCCACGCTTTGACTCCGGCACAACACCCCGCCTGCGATACCCCACCAGATGGCCCTCCATACGTCGGCGGCGGGCCAAATATTGGTACTGCACCGACAGCCAAACGGCTCAGCGTCGTCAGCGGACCAACTTATGGCGAAATACCGACTCTGGGAAAGCTTATCGTCGGCAAATTGCCAGGCTATGGCACACTACCGACGCTACGAGGCCCACAACCATCGGCAACGCGACAAATATTGGCCCACCGCCGACGCTAGCCTCTTTGAGCGTCGGCGCCGGGCCATTCCATGAATCAGTAACGACGCCAATGGTCTCAGAACGTCAGCATAGGGACGCTGTCTGGATCTCCACCGACGCTGCATGACAAAATCGCGGCACCATCAAGCAACAACACGGCTGCGGCACCCCGCCCTGCCCCGTCCCTTGCTGTGCCAGTCCTGTGAACGCGCGGGCGATCCGCCGCCCGGCAACATAGACTGAAGAGCTATGACGAGCTTGCGATTCCGCGAAGACGGCAGCTTCCGCGTGCTGCAAATGGCCGACGTACAGGACGGCCCCGATGTGTTGCCCGACACCATCCGCCTCATCCGCGAGGCCATCCGCGAAGCCGATCCGGATCTTGTGGTGTTCACCGGCGACCAGATCCGCGGCTATGATCCCGCCTACATCGACACGTTCCTGCGCCGCCGCGGCGAGGAGCCGGGCGCTCGCGTGCGCGCGGTCACCGAGATCGAGGCCAAAATCCGCGGGATCAAGCGTCACCCCGTAATTCGCAAAGTATCCGATCGCGTGGCCGATCGTCTCACCGAAGCCGGCAAGCCTGTACCAGCCGCACTGCTTGACCCCGATACCGTGACGAACGCCGTCGCCGCTGCCGGCGCCGATTCGACCGACGTGATCACGACTTCCGAAGTAGGCGATTCCGTTGAGACCAGCCCCACGCCCGAGACGGTTTCCACCCTCGTATATTCAACGCAATCCGGCAAGGCCAGCCCCGCACACGAGACGCCGGCGACCCTCGACGAACTCATGAATGAGACCCGCGAAAAGGTCCGCCGCACGTTCTCCGGTTTCCTTGGTCCGGTCGTCGAGGCCGGCGTGCCCTTTGCCGCCACCTACGGCAACCACGACTTCCAATGCGGCATTCTGGCCGACGAACAGGATGACATCTACCGCGAATACCCCGGCTGCCTGAACCCCGACGACAGTCTCGAGCCCGGCACGTTCGCGCTGCCCGTCGAGTCCTCCGATGGTTCCGGCCGCGTGGCCATGTCCGTTATGATGGTCAATTCAGGCGATTATGCCGGCAAACCCGAAGAAAACGACGCCCAATACCCGGCGTATGTGGTCAATCCGCGAGGACTCGACCTGGCCGACGCCGACGGGTACGGCACCCCCACCCCCAAGGCCATCGAATGGCTGGGGTCCGTCCAAACCGAGTTGGGCGAGCGCAATGGCGACGGCAAGCCCGTGCCGGCCATCGCCTTCCAGCACATTCCGCCGCAGGAATTCTACGATTGTCTGAAGGAAGTGCCCGCATGGACGCCGAACGCCGTGGAAGGCGCGCGCACGCACGCCGGGCGTTGCTATGTGCTCAACCATGAGGTCTGCCGCCCCGGCTCGCGGCTCGGCGAGGCAATCGGCTGCGCGGACGAGAATGTGGGCGAGGTGGATGCCTTGCGCGAGGCTGGCGGCTATTTCGCGCTGTTCTGCGGGCATGACCATAAGAACTCTTTCGTTGGTCATGTGCATGATATCGATCTGGGCTATGCACCCACGTGCGGGTTCGAATGCTATGGTCCCAAGTCGCGGTACCGCGGCATTCGCCTGTTTGAATTCCATGAGAGCAATCCGGCGTGCTATGTGACCCGCATGCTCACATGGGGTAATCTGGTCGGCCGCTACTCCAGCAACGAGCTGCGCGTCTGGTTCGAGGATCATTGCGTTACCGGAGCGGTCAGCGCGCGCAACGAGCTGCGCCGCCCGCAGGTGTTCGCCGTGGTGGCCGGCGCGATGAGCCTTGGCTTTATAGCCATCATCCGTTCGCTGATCAAGGCCGCGCGCTAAACCTACTTAAACAGGCTCACCCCGCGACGGGCCGTGCAATACGCGTTGCCCAGCCAGGTATGGCGGGAATTGGGCCAGACAGCTCCCAGTCGCGGTGCGTTCTGGCTCATCCAGATGCTCGGCACGCGGCCGTCTGCGGAGCGTGAGCCGAGCAGATTGAAGCCGTTCTTTTCCAGCAGCCACTCCGGGTGCTGGGTGGCGATGGCCAAGCCTTCCTCGAGGGTGAGCGGCAGGCGTTCATCGGAGTCGATAAGCTTGCGGGCCACGTCCGGCTCGCGATTGATATAGCACGTGCCGGTGTGCGGATTGACGACCAGATAGAACGGGCCTTCCGGCGGCATGAAGCCGTCTTGAGGCAGGAAGCTGGCGATGTCACGCGGCGGCATGGTGGTGAAGCCGGCCATGCGATTGATGGAGGTTCGTGCGATCAGTGACTCAGGCGAAACCAGTTCGCGCGTGGGCACCAGCAGGATGTTCGATCCCAAATCGGAATGCTCGAGCGCCCCGATCAGGGGTCGGGCCAGCGAGCGGAATGCGGCGGCGGAAATATCCGCCACATCCGGATAGCCGAGAGCCACGATACGGTCGAGCTGTTTTTGGGCCTCTACTGATGCGATAGACATGGCTACCAGTGTAGAACACCGCCGTCTCTTCGTTAGTCACTTTGCCAGTCATGGAGAGGATTATCGGGCTGTGCGGCGCGGGGTACGCCATGGGGTATGCCGCCGAGCCACCATATGGGAAGACGGCCACTGTTGTTCTGCACGTTTCGTACAATTACCGTGTGTTTGCGGCCATTGCAAGACGGTCGCTTGAACGTATCAGCCCATCGAAACCCGAAGGTCATAGAGGTCATCATGTCCGAAAAGATAAAGGTCGGCATTCTCGGCGCCACCGGTATGGTCGGCCAGCGTTTCATCACGCTGCTGGAAAACCACCCGTGGTTCGAAGTGGTCACGCTTGCCGCTTCTGCGCACAGCGCCGGCAAGACGTATGCCGAGGCGGTCGGAGACCGTTGGAAGATGGAAACCCCGATGCCCGAATACGTCAAGAACATGGTGGTCGTCGATGGCGACGATGCCGAGTCCGTGGCCTCTGGCGTTGATTTCATGTTCTCTGCGGTAAACATGCCGAAGGACCAGATTCGCGCCATTGAAGAGCGTTATGCCAAGACCGAGACCCCGGTGGTCTCCAACAACAGCGCTCACCGTTGGACCCCGGACGTGCCGATGGTGGTGCCGGAGATCAACCCGGAGCACTTCGAGGTGATCGAGCACCAGCGCAAGCGCCTGGGCACCACTCGTGGTTTCATCGCCGTCAAGCCGAACTGCTCGATTCAGGCCTACACGCCGGCACTGGCCGCATGGAAGGAATTCGAGCCGCGTGAGGTGGTTGTGAGCACCTATCAGGCGATTTCCGGCGCAGGCAAGACCTTCAAGGATTGGCCTGAGATGGTGGGCAACATCATCCCGTTCATCTCTGGTGAAGAAGCGAAGTCCGAGAAGGAACCGCTCAAGGTGTTCGGCCATGTGGACGCCGAAAAGGGCGAGATCGTGCCGTTCGACGGCGACCTCAAGATCACTTCGCAATGCATCCGCGTGCCCGTGCTCAACGGTCACACCGCCACCGTGTTCCTGAACTTCGGCAAGAAGGCCACCAAGGAAGAGCTTATCGACCGTCTGGTGAACTACACGTCCAAGGCTTCCGAGCTGGAGCTGCCGCACGCGCCGAAGCACTTCATCCAGTACCTCACCGAGGATGACCGCCCGCAGGTCAAGCTCGACGTGGACTACGAGGGTGGCATGAGCGTTTCCATCGGCCGTCTGCGTGAGGATTCCATCTTCGATTGGAAGTTCGTGGGTCTGGCCCACAACACCCTGCGTGGTGCAGCCGGCGGCGCCCTCGAATGCGCCGAAATGCTCAAGGCTCTAGGCTACATCACTAAGAAGTAGTTGAATCTCGTTAAAATCGCAAAAGCCCTCCGCAAGGAGGGCTTTCATCGTATTAGGCGCGGAATTCGCGGCTCAGCGGCCAGTACCGCCGTACACCACGGCTTCGATCTGATCGGCATCGAGACCGTATGCAGTGTGCAGCGCCTTGACGGCGTCGTTGAGCTGATCGAGCGGCACGAGTGCGGCGATACGAATCTCGGAAGTGGAAATCATCAGCACGTTGATGCCCTCATCGCTCAGGGCCTGGAAGAACTTGGCAGCCAGACCGGCGTGGGTCTTCATGCCAACACCCACCACGGCTACCTTGCCGACGTTGGTGTTCACATCAAAGGAGTGGTAACCCAGCACTTCCTGCTTGTCGAGCAGCGTGTTCTGCACCTGCTTGACGGCCGATTCGGGCACAGTGAAGGAGATGTCCGCAGTGCCAACGGATGCGCCGGCCTGCACGATCATGTCCACGTTCACGTCGGCGGTGGCCAGCTCGGTGAACACCTTGGCTGCCATACCCGGCTCGTTCGGCACGCCACGCACGGTGGCCAGCGCCTCGGAACGATCGTGGGCAATGCCGGAAATCACCGGTGCCTCGGGGCCCAGGTCAGGGAACAGGTCGCCCATGGATTTCGCTTCTTCTTCAGTCATGTCTTGCCTTGTCTTGGTTGAAATTACTTACGATTATTGTTCGCTGTAGCCGCGCTCAGTCGAGGTTCGGCAGCGTGCGCGGGTCAATGCCGTCAGGCACAACCAGCGTGCCGGGGCGACGGGAGAACGAAGAGCGCACATGCAGCGGCATGTTGAAACGCTGAGCGTACTCTACGCAGCGCAGTGCCAGCACCTTGGAGCCGCAGGAGGCCATTTCCAGAATGGCTTCGTAGCCGATGGAAGGAATACGGCGGGCGGAAGGCACGATGCGCGGATCGGCGGTAAAGATGCCGTCCACGTCGGTGTAAATCTCGCAGATGTCGGCACCAAGGGCCACAGCGAGTGCCACGGCGGACGTGTCCGAACCACCGCGGCCAAGCGTGGTGGCGTCACCCTTGGCGTTGATGCCCTGGAAGCCGGCAACGATGGCGATGTCTCCCAATGAGAGCGCGTTCTTCACGCGGTCCGGTCTCACGGCCTTGATGTGGGCCGCGCCGTAACGGGTGTCGGTGAAGAAGCCGGCCTGCTGACCGGTGAAGGAGTGGGCGCGGCTGCCTTCGGCGTGAATGGCCATGGCCAGCAGGCTCATGGAAATTCGCTCGCCTGCAGTCATCAGCATATCCATCTCGCGCTCGGGCGGGTTGGAGTCGATGCTCAGCGCCTGATCGATAAGGTCATCGGTGGTATCGCCCATGGCGGAGACCACCACGGCCACCTTATTGCCCTTCTTCTCCGTCTCCACAACGCGCTTGGCCACACGTTTGATCGAATCGGTATCGGCGACCGACGAGCCGCCGTACTTCTGCACGATGAGAGCCACTGCTGTCCTTTGTTCTTCTCTTAGGGATTTGTTTGGTCGATATTCTACGCAAACGCAACGATTATAAGGGCTGTCGCGTTCACCCCGCGACCCCGCGCCGGCATGCGGACACGGGTATGGCCTACGTTGTTCAGCAAATATTCAAGTTTTCACCGGTGGTTCTTTGAGACAGCCGCATCCATCCTTTGAGATTCGAGCGGTTAACTATCAATTACCGGCAAACGAAAGCAAACCGGCGAGGTTTCCGCAGAACCCCATAACTGAATACCTTCTTCTTCCTCTCTCCTTTTCAAGGCCCGGTCCCGCTCTATTGTGGAAGTTGGACCATTTTCGTTGTGGAAGTTGGACCATCCCTATTAGGGAAGTTGGACACTAGATTACGAACTAGACTTTTTCGGACTTCTTATACCCCTACATTGCCCCTATATGGCCCCTATATGGCCCTCGTCGGCATGTTGTATGAAAGGCTTGGTGCGGAGTAACGTTTCGCAGTGTGGCACGTGCGGCGTTGCCATTTGCGGCAGCACCTATGCCAACCACGACTAAGACGGGCCGGCCGTCTTGTATAAGCAAATCATGAGCAGATCAAGCGAAGGAACAGGCGACTATGGCATTGCTGCATCGACGTTCGACGAGTAACCGTGCCTCACAGAAAATGCGGGAAAACAACGCGGCCATGCCTGATGACACATCTGCAAATGACAACGTTTCCCCAGCGCGTCCCGAGCCCACAGCATTCGTTCCAACTCCATTTGACGAAGTCATCGATATTAGCGATCTCGTGGCCGAGCGCCGACGCCTGCAACGCAATCTGTGGGCGATGCGCATCATCACCATTGTGTCGCTGATCGCCGCAATCGCCGTGGCCTGTTTCCCGCTAGCGTTGCAATTCGAGTCCGACCGCAACTTGGCCGCCACCACAGCCACCACAGCCAAAGAAGTAGCCGGCTGGCCTTACCCGCAGGCGAAAGACAAGCTCACGGCGGCCCGCGCATACAACAAGAAGCTCGCTGAATCCGGCCAGCCCATCTTGGGTGAAGCCGTCGATCCGTTCTCCGCCGCCCAAGGAGGATCCCAAGCCAGCGGCGAGGATTCCGCCTCAAAGAAAGACAAGGAATACCAGTCACTGCTTAATACCGGCAACGGCGTGATGGGCGCAATCAAGGTGCCCAAACAGTCCATCAATCTGCCGATTTATCACGGCACTTCCGAGGAAGCACTGGCTTCTGGTGCCGGCCACTTGTACGGCACGTCGCTGCCGGTGGGAGGTAAATCCACCCATTCGGTCATTACCGGGCACCGCGGGTTGGTTGAAGCGCTGATGTTCACCCGTTTGGACGAGGTGAAAGAGGGCGACTTCTTCTACATCGAAGTCATGGGCGAAACTTTGGGCTACAAAGTGGACCGCATTTCGGTGATTTTGCCGGATGACACGTCGAAGCTCAAGATTGTGCCGGGTGAGGACCGTGTCACCTTGATGACCTGTACGCCATACGGCGTGAACACGCATCGACTGCTTATCTCCGGGCACCGCGTGGCAATTCCGATGCCGGCCCCCGAGCCGAATGACGTGCTTGACGCGCGCAATATCGCCCTTGGTGTTGGCCTGGGCATACTGGCGGCAGGACTGTTCATTATCTGGTTGGCACGACGGCACAAGGCCGCGCGCATCATCCGCCACGGCGCATTCTGGCCGTGGATGCGCCGCAAGGGCGAAAGCGCCAATGATACGCTGGCCTAGGCCTCACGCCGACCGGCCAGCGCCCTGCCCAGCGTGATTTCGTCGGCGTACTCCAAGTCGGAGCCCACCGGCAGGCCGCTGGCAAGTCGGGTGACCTTGACACCTACGGGTCGCAATAGCTGGGTCAAGTAGCTGGTGGTGGCCTCGCCTTCAATATTCGGGTCGAGCGCCATAATGACTTCCTTGACCTCATCGCCTTCTAAGCGTTTGAGCAGACTGGGAATACGCAGGTCGGCAGGGCCAACGTTGGCCATTGGGTTGATTGCGCCGCCGAGCACATGGTATAGGCCGCGGTATTCGCGCGTGCGCTCGATGCTCATCACGTCCTTGGGCTCTTCAACCACGCAGATCACCGAACGGTCGCGTCTCGGGTCGGCGCATACCGGGCAGGGGCTGGATTCGCACACGTTGCCGCAAATATCACAGAAGCGGATCTTGGCCTTGACCTCCTCGATGGCCTCGGCCAAATCGCGCGCTTCATCTTCGGGCGCGGACAGCATGTAGAAGGCGATACGCTGCGCGCCCTTCGGCCCGATGCCGGGCAGCCGCCCGAAAGCGTCGATCAGTCGCTGTATTGCGCCGTCATAAGCAAGTGCCATGGGTATTCCTCGTTATTCGTCCTCATTATTCATCCGAGTGCTTCTTGGCAGGCTGGATGTTCTTGGGGTTCTTCGGATCATCTGCCGCGAATTGCTCGACTTTTTTGACCTCGAATAGCTTTTTCAGATCGTCAAGATTCATGGCCGTCGCCTCGCCGAGCGACTGGTCGTTCATCGAGTATTCGTCGTCCTCGGCCGCGACTTGCGGTTGCGGCTGCGGCTGGCTATTCCACGGGTCGGCATTCGGCGTCGGCTGTGCGGGCTGCGGTTGATTCCACGGGTCATCGCCGGCAGCCGGCTGCGGAACCGATTGGGGCTGGTTCCACGGGTCATCGCCCGACATATTGCCCGACACTGTCTGAGGAACCGAAGAAGCCGGAGTCTGGGACTGCGGCTGATTCCACGGGTCGTCTCTTGGCTGCGGAGCCGCCTGAGCATGGTTCCCCTGCGGCTGATTCCACGGATCATCGTGAGGAGACTGCTGATATGGCTGGTTCCACGGGTCGGCTTCGACCGGTTGCAGTGCCAGCGAGGCCGTAGCCTGAGATTGCGGCTGATTCCATGGATCATCGCTTGCGCCGGCAACTGCCGTAGCGGGAGCTGCGGTGGCTGGCTGCCCCGTGGACTGTCCAGTGGGTCCAGCGGACGCAACGGACGCAACGGGTGCAACAGGAGCAGCCGGAGCGGCCCACGGATCAACACCATCACTGATGTCCGGAACCGCAACATGCTTCTTGTGATGCTCTTCGGGCGCAGGCGCAGCAGCGGGCTCGTTAGGTGCGAACCCGTCTGCAGATTGCGGTGAAGCGTTGCTTACGGCCGGCTTGGCCCAAGGGTCATCGTCACTCCAGCTCTTCGCCGCCGTGGATGCACTGGATTGGCCGGCTCGATGGCTGTCGTCCGTATCCTCGGCTTGGCCTGTTGCAGTCGGCTTCGGAGCTTTCGGCTCGCTCCCCATATGAATGCCCAGACCCGCGCCCAAACTCGACGCGGCCAATCCGGCCTTGGCCATGGCAATCTGCTGCTTGACCTTGGCCAATTGCTCCGGGCTCATACGTTTGACGGATTCGACTCGCTCGCCATTCGCCGCGACCGCAGAAGGTGCAATAACCGCATTGGCACCGAACTCGTTGCGCACGGCATCCAACACCACGGACGCCGCCTTCTTACCGCTGTTGTCCACGGCCAAGGCGAAAGCGTGCTGACTCAGCGACTTGTCGAACGTCATCGACAGGCAAGGCAGACTCTTACGGTTGGGACCGAATTTTACGGTCGGCACCTTGTCTCGTGACACATATTCACGAATGGTTTCCGGCAAAGCGGCGACGGCTGCATCCCACTTCTCGTCGATGGACCGATTATCCGATGCCGCAGGCGAGGTCACCGGTTGGGCCGGGACGGCCGGCGACGTGGCGGGAGCACCCCAGGCATTGGCAGCAGCAGTTGCTGCGGCAGGTTGCGCAGACGGAGAGCCCGCGGGCCGGTCGCTGACCGGGCCATTGTCTCCCACAGCGGATTCATGGGAAGCGGTGCTCTGAGGCGCGGCTGCTTGCTGGTTGCGTGCAGCACCGGAGAATCCACCATGTGAGGCTCCGGCAAACCCGCCTCGCGATGCGCCGGCAAAACCACTGGCACCCGTACCGGAAGCGGCTGACGTAGTCGAAGTCGAAGAAGCAGCCGCAGGCGGCATGCCAGAAGAAGCTGGCGCGGGAGCGGCTGTTGCAAAGCCTGATTCACTGCCGGCCAACAATCGTGCGGCCAGCAGTTCCAAGCGCATACGCGGAGAAATGGCTCCGGTCATGGCACCCAACGTAGTGTTGATGATGTCTGCCATGGCGGTCAGTGCGCCCAGTCCCAGCGCCTTGGCTTGGCGGTGCAGATCGTCCATATCCTCGGCCTCAGCCGTGTCGGACAGCACGGATTCCGCACAGTCCCCGGCCAACGTAAGCACCAGCAGATCACGCACACGAGCCAGCAGGTCTTCGACGAATCGTCTCGGATCGAATCCGCCGACCACGACTTTCTGGATAACGCCGTACAGGGCTTCGCCGTTGTGATTGATTACCGCATCCACTGCCTCACCGATCAGCGCCTCCGGCGTGAAGCCGAGCAGGGCTACAGCGGCATCATGGGTGATAACGCCTTCGACCGAACCAACCATCAGCTGGTCAAGCACAGACAGGGTATCTCGCATGGAGCCGCCACCGGCGCGCATCGCCAGTTTCAGCACACCGGGCTCGGGCCTGATGCCTTCCTTGTCGCAGATCGTCTCCAGGTAGGGACCCATGACTTCCTGCGGCACCAGACGGAACGGATAGTGGTGGGTGCGCGAACGGATGGTGCCGATCACCTTGTCTGGTTCGGTGGTGGCGAAGATGAACATCACATGTTCAGGCGGCTCTTCAACGATTTTAAGCAGCGCATTGAAGCCCTGCTGCGTGACCATATGGGCCTCATCGAGAATGAAAATCTTATAGCGGTCGCGCGCAGGGGCGAAACCAGCGCGTTCTCGCAATTCTCGAGCATCATCCACACCGTTGTGCGAGGCCGCATCGATTTCGACCACGTCGATGGAACCCGGACCGCCGGTGGCCAGGTCCTTGCAGCTTTCGCATTCGCCGCAGGGGTGGGAAGTCGGCCCTTTGGCACAGTTGACGCAACGGGCCAGGATACGCGCGGAGCTGGTTTTACCGCATCCTCGCGGCCCTGAGAACAGATAGGCATGCGTAAGCTTGCCTTCGTCCAAGGCGCGCATCAGCGGGACCGTGACTTGGTCCTGGCCGATGACCCCTTCGAAGGTGTCCGGACGATAGCGACGATACAGTGCAAGTGCCATAGCTACTAACCTACCTTTGCCCTCAGAATTAACCGATAAAAAGTCAAGATAGACCGGGCTCATAGCTGCCGAATCAGGAAAACTCTTTATATTCCAACGACATTCATCTGACAACGGTTACCGCATTTTTATTGTTATTAACCGCTTTCTTTGTATTAACATAGTGTCAATAACGGTTGTAGTCAGGAGGTACCCATGAGCGATATCCTCGACGAGAAACGCCCCACCCGTGGCGATGCCCGGCGCGACGCCATCGTGCAAGCCGCGCGCAAGGTGTGTCTGGAAAAAGGCTTCTCCAAAATCACCGTTTCCGACATCGCAAGCGAAGTCGGTATGACGCGTTCGCTGTTCTACCACTACTTCGAAGACAAGGAAGCCGTAGCCGACGCAGTACTCGATGACGTCATCGACGAAATCCTCACCACGTTGAAGCAGTGGAACCAAGCGCGCGAAACAGGCAACGTGAACAAGGCATTAGACGACATCGTGCATGTGCTCCGTTCCCTAATCGCCGACGAGAGCCCCTTCTCAAACCGTATGATCCAAGATGGCAACGCCGAACTGTATATCAAGTTCATTGACCGCGCGGCGGACCGTATTGCCGACTACATTGCCCAGACCACCGTACGTGATTTCGAGCAGATGCATGGTCTGCCAATCACCAACGTCCATGAGACATTCTTCACGCTAATCGTGGGGCTTATCTCGCTGGTTCGCTCGCATCCGAACATCAGCGACCGAACCATCAAAGAGGTCATGGCGCAGACGCTGCATATCGAAAGCTATGTCGTCTGAGGTCTGACGGCCATTGGCTCTGGTACCGCTCTCCCGCACTCCCCTCAGTCCGCTTCGCGGCCAGCTCGTCCGCAATTGCGGACAGCCTACGGCTGACTTTCTTCTGGTTCGACTATCGTCGAACCCTCGCCTACAAACATCCCACTGGGCTGTTTGCTTTACGGCTAAGCCTAATGAGGGGAGCCAATATAATCAGGTCAGGCGAACTGGCCGGTTACGGGGTCGCGACCGTCTCGGGCGATGGCGTCGAGCACTTCCTGTCGGGAGTCCACCTCACGGGCGGCTACGGCCGGCGGTACCAGCACGCGTAGCGCGCAGTCCTCGGCCACTACCCTGAATGGCAGATGCCCGATGTATTCGCCGTCCGCCATCAGCACCGGTGGCTCGTCGCCTTCTGCGGCTCGCGTGACTTCGATCTCGCGTATGCGCTTCCACCCGAACACCTTTGAGGCGAGCAGCTTGCCGTTATAGGCGTTCGAGATGGCCACCGCACATTCGCCGAAGTTCGGCACATGATTCATCCACACCAGGTCCAACAGCCCGTCGGAGAAGCAGGAGTACGGTGAGACCTCGATGCCGCCACCGATATGACGCGAATTCGCAATCGTCAGCAACGGCGTGATGATGTCTCGTTCATCCGTGGTACCGTCCGCCAGCGTGGCCTTGACGTGGTACCCATAACGCTTCATATGCGTCAGCTCCACCAGCACCGCCGCAAAGTAGCGCATGGTGCCGGTCGGCAGATGCGAATGATTCGCACGGTCGTTGATACTTGCGTCAAGACCACAGGACAGCATGCCCGCATAGTACCGGTCAATCGGGTGCTCGGCAGACTTGTTCTCCCGGTACTCGTATTCCCCGCCGGTGGATGGGTTCACGGCATAGCCACCATCCAAAGAGGTCACGCGTCCCATGTCCACATCAATGTGTGATCCGCGCACGATAGCGCCGACGATACCTTCCACTGCGGTTTCGATGCGATTGACCGGCAGCTTAAGTCCCCGAGCGAAATCGTTGCCCGAGCCCATGGCCACGATGCCCAGCGGCTTACCGCCGCAACCCACGGCATTGGCACCGAGTGCGATCATGCCGTCGCCGCCGACCACCACCAGATAGTCGTACTCGTGCGCGCGTTCACGCGCCTGGTTCAGGGAATCGTCGAAACTTACGCCGGTGATGTCGATGACGTCGAAGTTATGGGCACGGCCGGCGTCCTCCAGCAGTCCCAATACTCGCGCATCCACCTTGGCACCACGGCCCTTATCGGAAGTGGGATTGCCCACCATGGCCACCACGCGACGGCGTTCTGTGCGTTCACTCTCGCTCATGCTCTCACCTTAACCAAAGGTCCAGAAGCCCGCCAGAGCATCAGTGCTTACGGTCCATTATTGTGATAATTGTCTCCTTCCGTACAATTCACCGGTCCGGCCCGAGCCATCCGCTCCACGGATGATGCCACCGGAACCATGGTTTCCACCTTGATGGTTACCAACACGTCTTCATCCCGCACGGAGCAGGAGCCCAGCGTGACGCCATTCGCTTCAGCCATGTTTGCAGCAAGCGCGCATGGATCACCGATATCCACATGCCACAGCGCATACGCGGCGTCAAAGGCGATGAGATCGGCGAGGGAACGCGCTCGATTCTGGCAGATCATGAGGTTGCCCACACTTGCCGCCACCGCGAGCGCAATGCCCACCGCCATAACCAGCATGGCTCCGGCCATCGTGCCCGATCCCTCCTCATAACGCATTCCCTGCACCGCAGTTCCTTTCTATTGCGGCCGCCCAGCCAGCAGCCGACCAGTTATTGGCTTATCGCCGTAGCGTTGCCGGTGACCCGCGTTGGAGTGACATCCAGTGGGCCGGGCAGTACCGAACATTCGACCATCACGCTCGTCGATTGGCCGTTGTGGGCAATGCTGACGCGGGGATCTCCCCCTGCAACGTCCGCAGCTATGCTGCGCGCGGATGATTCGTCACCGGTAACCACAAACTCGCGTGCAGCCGCCGTCGCGGCACCTTGGCAGTCCATGGAAACGATGACCACACGTCCCATTGCCAGTATCAGCCCGGCGATGGCGATAACGCTGGGCAATACGATCGCGAATTCGGCGGTGGCCGATCCCGTGCATAGGTCTGGCGGCAGTCTGGCGAGCCTCCACCGGCATCTCATGGTCTTCATGGCTGTCACCCGACTTTCAGAGCCTGTTTGATGATGTTGGTCAGCAACGTCTTGATGGCATCCGACTTCAGGATGGCGACCAGCACCGCCGCAAAGCCTGTAGCCGCAACGAGTACGACTGCGTATTCCGCAGTGGCTGCGCCTTCTTCGGGCTCAGCCATGAGGGCGCGGATGCGTGCGTCCATGAGGCATAGCCGTTCTTTCGCCTTGGCGTTCAGCGTGGCCACACGAGCCTTGCTGTGCGCAAAGATGCCGGCCTGCCCGTCGACGATGACGGGGATAGGGGTATTCATTGGCGTTCCTTTCGGTAAGGAGGGGAAGCTGCGCAGTGGCTTCGCACCTTCCCCATGCGTATGTGAGTGGTTGGCCCCCGCGCCGGGTTGACGCGGGGTGCATACCACTGTGGACTATCAACGCTTCATGCACCAGGAAAAACGGGGTATGTGGTTCTAGCTTGCCGAGTTATCCACACCTCGATGTGTCGTCCACCACAAATGTGGATAACCAAACGCAGCCAAGTACAATACCGAGCAATACAACAAGATTCAGCCTAAGCGCACTCAGTTCACGCCTATATTCACATCATGAAGGACGCAATCGCCGGAATGACTCCTACCAGCACGAATGCCGGCAGAAAACATAGCCCTGTAGGCATCAGTAGCTTTACCGACAGCTTCGCGGCATTCCGTTCGATAGCAGCACGCTCGTCACGGTCCAGCTGTTCAATGGCGGATTCGAGGCGCACACCAGGCATATCGCCATGCGTCCATGACGATTCCAAAGCCGATTGCAGCAGGCCAAGATCTCGTTGCGTGGTATTCGTATTTCCCTTGGATGGACTATCAGCTGGCGCACCCTCATGCTGAACAGCCATAGCGGCATGCCACGCATCAGCCCAGGGAACCCCTCTGGTCAGGGAGTTCCCGACCTCGCTCATGCGAGCGCCGCAGTCGCCGCCGACGGCTTTGCCCACCATGTCAAGCGCCCGGGGAATCGAGGAGCCCTGACGCAAGGACACCTGCAACATACGCAATATGAGTATGGTCCATGACGACCCGCAATCATGCGCTACGGCCGGCTCCTCGCCCGGCAAGCGGCTGTCATGACGAGACAGAGCCTTATACAGCCAACCAGCAATCGCCGCACAGCCTGCCGCGGCGTGTACCCACACCGTACTCATAATCCGCTGCCTTTCAACAATGCCCGCATCCATGCCAAGCCGGCAGCATAACAACATCCTCCCAATGTCAGGCAGACCACACCGCGTGGCGATCCAAGCAAGAACGCCAATGGTCTAGCTCCCAGAAGCTCGCCCAATGCCACAGTGACGGCCGGAAGCGCGCTCAGCAGCCCCACAGTGGCTTTAGGAACGGCACATGCTTGCGATCGCAAGTTCTGCATCAGCCTCATCTGCCGGTAAGCAGTCAATACCGCTTCCAGACATGGCACCGCTTGGCAACCGAGCTCATCGCTCAAAACCGCTGCGGCGGCGACCCCGCGTGCAGCTTCAAGTACCTGCGCTGGTGATTCGTCGGGCAGACGCCGCTGTTCGAACACCGTTATGAGCCGTTCCACAGTAATGCGATGAGTGGCGAAGCGTCTGCTGGATTGTTCCTCGAATGCTTCAACCAATGTGCCGCCACCTCGCAATCGCGCGATGGCGGACGTAATCACCTGCGCAACGCCCACGCGAGGTGAGTCGGCATATCGAGGTTCGTTTATGGCTGCGGAATCGACCGCGCGCCCGCGGTAAGCCAGCCGGTACAGCCTCCCGGACTTGTTCCCCGGCCATATCAGCACGGCGAGCGCCACCAGAACAGCACACCACATCATCACTCACCACCACTCGGCCTGGGAACGATGCCCCATCGTTCAATGAAGTGCCCCCATTCGGCGGCATACCGAGGAGGATGGCAGCCATTCCATACCGCCAGCGGTGTTCCTGCCAGTTCACCATGTGCTACGCGCAGTTCGCCGATCTGCGTGATACGCCGCTGTCCGTTCACTCGCTCCAAATGCACCACCGCGTCGAAAGCGCCTGCCGCCAGCATGGTCAACGCCTGTGGACTGACTCCGGCGAGTAATCCAAGCGAAATCAGCCTGGACGGTACTCGGTTCACGCCGTCCGCATGCACGGTGGTCATGCCACCGTGATGACCGGAATTGAACGCGCGCAATAGGTCGACGATTTCCGCGCCACGGCATTCGCCCAGCACCACGCGGTCGGGGCGCATTCGCAACGTCGCTTTGACCAAGTCCGCCAAGCTTATGGCTCCGACGCCCTCCACATTCGCCTCGCGTGTTACCAACGAGACATGATCGTCGCGTCCCAGTTCCCCCAGTTCACGAACTTCCTCTACGGTGACGATGCGCTCGTTCACGTCGCATTGCGCCAGCAGCGCCTTGAGCAAGGTGGTCTTGCCCACGCCTGTTCCGCCGGTAATCAGCACTGTGGCATGTTTGCGCACCAATCCCACGAACGTCGGCAGCCAAGCAGCCGGGAATACGCCTAATTTGCTCAGGTGCTGTAGCGATGCCATGGTTCGGTCAGGGAATCGTATGGAAATCGCGGCACCTTGTGGCACCAATGGGGCAATCACCGCATGCACGCGGATGCCATCCGGACTGGCGGCATCCGCTATCGGGCAGGCATCATCCAGTCTGCGCCCGAGCTGCGCGCACAGTTGGACGGCGTATTCTCGAACTACTTGCGGCGAGCGGAACGGCACATGCAATACTGTTTCGCGCATGCCATTGCCGCGGTCCGCCCAAACGCGGCCATCACAGGTCACCGCCAAATCGGTAACCTGCGGGTCAGATGCCACGTCATCCAGCAGACCGAAGAATATGGTTCTGAGCGCTGTGCCAGCCTCATTGGCTCGCGTGCTGACGGCAGCCATAGCATCACTGGTCCTTGTGAGAAGCTCCCGAAACCGGGCGAATGGCCTGTTCTACGAGATCGGCAAGCAAGTTCATGGCTTTGCGACTGCCTTTGGCCACCGATCTGATGCCGAGGCCTTCCAGTACGTCTCCGCACAGATTGACACTTGGCTTGATGGGCCCCAATACCGTGGCAGTCAAATAGTCCTGCGCCTCGCCAATACCCACGTGGCCTCTCCCACGTGGAGCGCCACGTGGTTCCACACCTACGATATGTGGCGCTTCACAGCCCCATGAATCCAATCTGGACCGGTGCGACTTGGCTCTGGCCAGCCCCATTACCGACAATTCCGCGGCAATCACCTGCAGGCCACTGCGCAGATCGGGTACGGTCTCAATGAGTCCACCCTGACCGGCATCTACGATGACAACGTCGTTCGTTTCCGCCAAAGCCCGAATGGCCGCTTGAACTTCCCACCAGTCAGGCTGGCGCGCGCTCCAAGGGTCATAGGGAAGTACTCGCACACCCTCCCACATCATCAGCTCATGGTTCATCGCCTCACCCTCGATACGGCCGAGGGGCGCGTCGACTTGGCTGAACCGCAAGCCCGGCTCTCGTTCTACCCCAAGCAGCAGGTCAAGGCATCCGGCCACGAAATCAGCGTCTATGAGAACGCAGCTGTGTTCACGTCTCGCCAATGTCCATGCAAGCATGGAAGCCATGACACTCAACCCCACGCCTCCATGACCTGACGTCATCGTTACAATGTTATGGAAGCTGGTGTCGGTAGTTAGGGCGAGTGCCGGAGCCTCGCCCGATCTCTGCCGTTCGCATGAGGCCAACGGCCTGGGCGGCGGAGTGTAGTAGCGATACGCTGGAATTGGCGCATCGTCCGTGGGCAGCGGAATGCCCGGAGGTGCTACCGCTGGCGAGGTGATCCTACGCGCCACGCGGGGTGTGGTGTTGCTATTCATAAGCCGATTGAAACGTGTCCGAGTTCAATGCTCAACACGAATCGACCATTGTGGTTCTAGCTTGCTGAGTTATCCACACCCCGGCATGTCGTCCACGACAAATGTGGATAACCATGCTGCTGTTTCACGCCCATCTCATGCAGAAAAGGCCCTGACCTCACATGCACAGTCAGGGCCTTCATTTTCACGACGATTCCTTATGCGGTAGGGGATGCGGACGGAAAGTTGGACGCTTGGGCGTCCGGATTGGAGTCCGCATGTTTTCGATGGAGGATCGGCGCAGGGCCGTTGACCTGTATTTCACGGAGGGCATGACCATCAGGAAGGTCATTGCCGAGCTTGGTTACCCGTCCGAGGGCGCGCTGGTGAAATGGGTTCGCGAGGACCCGCGTTACACGGGCGCGTGCAGGCGTTCGTATACGCTGGAATGCAAGACGAATGCGGCCAGACGCGCGCTCGAGGGCGAGCCCCTCGCCCGCGTGGCGCGCGACGCGGGTTGCACGCCGACGAGCGTGTACCAGTGGATGCGCCGCTACCGGAGCGAGGGGATACTGGGACTGATGGACAGGAGAAACGCGCCGATGCCGGCCGAACCGATGCCCGCGGCCGGCGATGACGTGGAGGAGCTGCGCCGGCAGGTGGAGGTCCTGCGGCTGGAGAACGCGGTGATGCGGGAGACGATCGATGTTTTAAAAGCCGACGACCCGCGCCTCGACCCGTCCATGCTGACGAACAGGGAGAGGACGCGGGTCGTCGACGCGATCAGGGGTGAATTCGGCCTGGCGGCCTGTCTGAAGGCCGTGGGGCTGAAACGCAGCACCTACTATTACGAGCGCGGCGCGATCGCCGCGGGCGACAGGTACGCCGTGCTGCGGGCCCGCGTCGCCGGCCTGTTCGAGCAGGGTGGGCGCGCATGGGGATACCGGACCATCCACCGCATGCTGCGCCTTGACGAGTCCGACCCGATCGTCGTCTCGGAGAAGGTCGTCAGGCGGATCATGCGCGAGGGGGCCATGCGGCCCGTGTACCTGAAGCGGCCGAAGCGGTGGAGCTCCTACGCCGGCGAGATCGGCGAGGCCCCGGCGAACCTCGTGGAGCGGGACTTCCACGCCGACGCGCCGAACATGCTGTGGGTCACGGACGTCACCCAGTTCACCATGGACGGGTACAAGTGCTGGCTTTCCCCGGTGGTCGACTGCTTCGACGGGATGGTGGTCTCCTGGACCTTGTCGCGCTCCCCGAACGCCGACATGGCGAACCGGATGCTCCTTGACGCGGTCGCCACGCTCAGGGACGGGGAACATCCAATCATCCATTCCGACCGCGGCTGCCACTACCGGTGGAACGAATGGATCCGCATCTGCGAGGAGCACGGGCTGATCCGGTCGATGAGCGCCAAGGGATGCAGCCCGGACAACGCGGCCGCCGAGGGGTTCTTCGGCAGGCTCAAGAACGAGTTATTCTACGGGCGGGACTGGAGGGGCGTAGGCTACGAGGAGTTCCGCGAACGCCTGGCCGCCTACCTGACCCACTACAATGAAACCAGGATCAAGAAGTCACTGGACTGGATGAGCCCCGTGCAATACCGCAGAAGTCTTGGACTGGCCGCCTGACCGTCCAAAAAAACATCCGCAGCCCCGTAATCTACATTTCTTGCTTACTTATCGAGGTTCTTAATGCCGTCTTCCATAGCATCCAACTGAGCATCGGTCACCTTGGCCGGCTTCTTCTTGCCGAACTTGGCCTTGAGCAGACCGATGATGGTCGGGGCGAGCGAGACCAGCAGAATCAGCACGATCACCAGCTCGAAGTGGTCCTGTACTGCCGGAATGTTACCGAAGAAGTAGCCCAGCAGCGTGAACAACGTGGACCAGCACAGGCCGCCGAGCACTGAGAACGGCGTGAAACGGCTCCAACGCATACCGGAAATACCGGAGATGAACGGCATGAACGTACGAATGAACGGGAAGAAACGGCCCAGGAACACGGCCAGCGGGCCCCACTTCTCAATCATGTGCTCGGTTTTGGCCAAACGCTCCGGGGTCAAGGCCTTCACCTTGCCGGACTGGATGATGCGACGGCCGAAGAAATGACCAATGAAGTAATTGCACTGGTCGCCGATAATCGGGGCGCACCAGACCACCGGCAGCAGCCAGAACAGCGGCAGCGCGGCCTTGCCGGTCGCGGCATCGGGAGCGGCGAACACACCGGCGGCGAACAGCAGGGAGTCGCCCGGCAGGAACGGGAAGAACACCACGCCCGTTTCGATGAATACGATGAGGAAGATGAATCCGAGGGTCGGCGCCACGCCCATGGCAATCCAACCGGCAATCGCGGCACGCGGATCCTTCAGCAGTTCGAGGATGAAATTAACGAAGCCCATGTGATTCCTATGAGTCCTAAATCTTGTATTGAGCTGCCAGCCCAATGAACCAGACAGTTATATGCAAACCGTCAAATACCCTACCAGCCGGCCAACACAACTGCTACACCTGCGGCGAGGAAGCGCGGTAACGCAACGAATACTCCACATCAATACGCCGCCTCGGCGCCCGAGCCCCCGTCTTGACCTGATCAAGAATCGACGTGATGGCAATCTCAGCAATACGCGCGCGCTGCGGATCCACAGTGGTCAGCGAGGGAATCGTGTACTTAGCCTCATCGATATCATCGAAGCCCACCACACGCACGCTTTCCGGCACTCGCACGCGCATTTCCCGCAGCTGACTGATAACACCCATCGCCAGCAAATCATTCAGCGCAAAAATGCCATCCGGTCGAATGCCCTGCGCATACATCTCACGTACCGCCTGAGCGCCCTCGGCACTGGTCCATTCGCCGCACTCGCGGATCAGGTTCAGATCAGGCGTCACTCCACGTTCCGCAAAGGCGCTGAGATACCCCTTGGTTCGCATCGAACGAGAGGACGGCACGGATTCGTCCAACGTTCCGCCCACCACGGCGACGGTGCGGCATCCGGCCTCCAGCAGATGCGTGGTAGCGGCTTGGGCACCCAATTCATTGGGCATCACCACGTGCGGCGCAGGTGCGTTGAAGATACGCTCGCCCAGCACTACCAGCGGGTAGTCGCCCTCGAGCTCGGCCACATCCTCCGCCCGCATGGCCGTGGGGCTCAAAATAAGTCCGTCGGTCATATTGCTGGCCATGGCATGTGCGCTCTCGATCTCGCGCTGGCGGTCGTTTCCGGTCGATTCGATGATGATGCGGTATCCATATTCCCGTGCCCGCGTGATCATCTCTTCGGCCAGTTCGGAAAAGTAAATCTGGTTCAAATCCGGCAGAGACAATGAGATGAGTCCTGTGCGGCCGGAACGCAAATTGCGAGCCTGCTGGTTGGTCACATAGCCCAGCTCGTCAATGGCCTGCTGGATACGTTCGCGCGTGGCCGGCTTCATATAGGGGTAATCGTTGAGGTAATTGGACACTGATGCCACGGACACGTGCGCACGTTTCGCCACATCGTGCAGCGTCGCCTTGCGCGAACTCGCAACCATAACGCCCCCTTATATTCAGTCCATCAACCACTCGGCATGGCACCATCCACGTCGCCATATTGGTTGTCGAACGTTTCAGATGTGTGTTTCCAGCATAAACCATGTGGGATATCGCCCCCGCAGGCCGTTTCGCTTAGGCGTCCGCAGAATCACCCCCAGTCGGCCTTGCCGACAGCCCCGCTAGCAGGGACGGGTCCGACACGCCGCCCACGACTCCCGCTGCAACCGTCAACAGACTCCGCCGGCGGTAATAAATCAGGGCCACTTCGGCAAACCAACAAAGAAGGCCCGCCAGACAACGAGAATTCGTACCGGACGGGCCCACTCGAGGAGTAGAAACTATGCGATATTCCTATCTATAGGCTCACCTTTCGATGGATTCGTTGACCTGCTGAATGGCCTTCAGCGCGGAGTCAACGGTGGCGTCGCCGGTGTAGATGTTCTGCATCTGCACACCGATCTCGTCGTTGAGTTCCTGGGAGGTGAGCTTGCGCTCAAGCTTGGAAGAGGCCTGGCCCTTGGTCACCAAATCGATGCTGGCCTTGGCGGATTCCGTGGCGTCAGACGGCACTTCGACCTTCATGTCCTTGTCGACCGGAGCACCCTGCAGCGTGTTGATCCACTCCTGCTGGCCTTCGCCGGTGGTCATGAACTCGATGAACTTCATGGCGGCCTCCTTCTTCTTGGAGTCCTTGTTCACGCTCAGGCCGAAGTCCACACCAGTGGTCGGGCCGGTAGCCTTGTCTCCCACCTGCGGGAATTCCATCATGCCTAGCTCGTCCTTCTCAACGGCCGTGCCCTTGGTCTCATCGTTCGACAGCACGGCGGAAACGTGCCAGGAGCCGGTCGGGAAGAAAGCGGACTTGCGGGCGTAGAAGTAGTTGTCGCGAGCATCCGGGTAGGTCGCAGTACCAACTGCACCATCCTGGAACAGACCATCACCGATCATCTGCTTCCAAGCCTTCATGGTCTTGACGAAGGTCTCATCAGTGAACTTGGCCTTGCCTTCGGCGGCCTTGTACACGTCACCTTCGCCGTACTGGTTGGACAGCCACACGAAGATATCGTCGAGGTGCCAGCCATCCTTGGCGCCGAGGGCCAGCGGCATCAGACCCTTGGCCTTGAGTTCCTTGTTGGCAGCCACGAGCTCGTCGTAGGTGGTGGGCACCTTGATGCCCTGCTCGTCAAGCAGCGTCTTGTTGTACAGGATGTATTCGGAGCCGGAGGTGATGGTCGGCATGGCCACCATCTTGCCATCCTTGTTGGTGGTCTGCGCCACGGCGCCCTCGGCCACCTTGGAATCCCAGCCGGGCATGTACTTGTCGGCCAGCTCCTTCATATCGTCGGCGAAACGGCCGTACTGTTCCACAGTGGAACCGGCCTGCACACCGAACACATCCGGGCCTTCGCCGCCGGCCATCGAGGTCTGCAGCTTCTTCTGGTAGTCGGCCATTTCAGAAGTACGCCACCAGTTGATCTTGATATTCGGGTACTTCTTCTGGAAGGCGGCGTAAATCGACTTCCACTGGGCATCGGTAGGCTGCCAGGTCCAGAAGGTCAGCTCAACCGGGCTGTCCTTGGTACCGACTCCCTCATCGGAGCCGCCGCTGCCCGAACCGCATCCGGCAAGCAGACCTGCAGACATAGCGAGAGCGCCCACTGCGGCGATCGCCTTCTTCATGTTCAACATGATTGTTCTCCTTATTTTCCTTGTTTCTCTTATTGGTTCACTTCGTTGTGGAAGATCATCGGAATTGGATGGCGAAGCCAGCCACACCCGATATGTGCGGCTGATGTTGGCTCAATTGCCGGACGCACTCCTTTCCTCGATGCTGGATTCCAGCGATGTCCTCTCGTATCCGGTCAGGGATGCGCGATCAAGAGTGATACGGGCACGGGCCGCATTGTCCGCAAACGGCACCTGCCAGGTTTTGCCACGTAGGTGCAGTCGCATCGTGCCGTTCAGAGCTTCGATACGGATGGTGAGCACGGCTCGGCCCGAACGGTCACGGCGGACGTTGTCTTCAAAGACACGCAGCCTGGCCGGCTCCGGGGTGGAAGGCAGAGACTTGCCGTTGCGCATGAACTCCACGGATGATGCCGTGCCGGACAAACGGTATTCGCCAAGAGACAACAGCGCCTGCCCACGGCTCGTCTGCCCAGCGAAATCAAGGACGAAACGGTTGCTGACCAGCGGGTATGCCAGTTCGAGTGTTACCGGACACACGCCGCTGGACCTCACGCCGCCGTCGATGACGAGTCGGCGGTCAGCATGCAATTCTCGACCGAGATCCCGCAATCCGGCACCCCACAGATTCACATGTTCAGTGGCCGCATATGCGCTGAACGCGGCCCCCGTTCGCAACGAGAACAATCCCGCCTGACCGGGCTTATCACTGATGGTGCAGGACGCGGCGAAACGGCCATCAATGCGGATCTCCAGCCTGCAGTAGCGGCGCTCAAGCCGGTACTCATGCCAGGCATGGGAATCGAAGTCATGGAGGTCGGCATTGGTCACGCGTTCGGAGGCAACGCCGCCGATCACATCGACCACGCTAATTACCTGACGGCCAGCATCCACCTCGAGTTTGGTGAGGTTGTTGGCATCCTGGTACCGCACCACGATACCGAATCGTGCGCCCAGTGGGGTGACGGGAGCTTTGGCCCAGACGTCAATCACTTGGGTTGCGGACGATTTGCCCGACACAGCGATGAATACACTGGATTCGTCGGCAACAAGCGCGTGACCGTCCACATCGGATTCGGTGTGGGCCGCACCGGAAATAACCGACCATCCGGCGTTCAGGCCATCCGCAAAATCATCATGCACAGTGCCATACAGCGGTGCGCTTTGAGCGGCGGCGGTAGGTCCTGGGGTGTCGAGCCCTCCTTCGGCGTAGTACAGCGGGTCGATGCGCATTACGCGCTGTTCGGTGCCCACATACAGCTCGTCATCGGCGTTACGGCCGTGGTAGACAATCCAGTCATCAACGGCATTGGGCGCTTTGACTATGGAGTTGTGGCCCGTGCCTTCAACCTTTGGGCTGCGGATAAGCAGCGGATCGAAGCGGTTCTCGTTGAGCTGTTTCGTCCAATCGAGCTGATCGATGTGGGCGTCGGCCTGCTTATTCGGCAGCTGTGCGTACGAGTATCCGACGAAGTAGTCCTCATGCTCGTAGGCGTTGGCCGAGTAGGTGATGAACGCGCGGTCACGGTAGGCGAAGTATGTGGCGCCTTCTACGGTGTGCCAGTCGCGGCCATCGCCGAAACGGTTGCGGGCAAAGATCTCCTCGTCCATGGTGGGCACGATGAGCGGGCGCGGTTTGTTCTCACGCGAATACGGGGTCACAAGGCGATCGATCATCACGGAGGTTCCGGGCCGGTCATCGCTCAGGCCGGTGACCTGATTGTCGGCGTAAAGCAAGTACAACTGGCCGTCATCGCCATAGACCACTTGGGAGTCGATGGCGAAGGTGTTGAACAGCTCCGCTTTCTTTTCGAACGGGCCGAGCGGATCCTCGCTCACGGCCACACGCATGATTTCCGTGTGGGTGTCGGTCTCCTCGGCCGTCATATTCGAGAAGTACATGTGAAAGACGCCGTTGATGAGAATCACCGATGGGGCCCAGAAGTTTCTGCGTCCGGCTTCGGTGTAGCAGAATCCATGTGAGGTCCAGCGCACCATGTCCGGTGAGGTGGAGACCAGAATGCCGTGCTCGTCGGTGGCATAGCAGTAGTAGAGGTCGCGGTATTTGAGCACGAACGGGTCGGGCGCGGTATGGGACTTACCGTCCGCATATGGAACCGGATTCGTATAAGTGCGTTCGGCCAGCGGCTTCAAATCGCCAGATTCGGCAAGCAAGGCGGTGGGGTCAGCTGCGCCGAGCTCGTCTTCCGCAGGGCTGTAGCTGGCGGATACACCGTTGCTGATGGTTGCGGTCATTTTGGGTCACCTCAGCTCTTGACGGCGCCGGCGGTGATGCCGGACTGCAGCCACTTCTGGCTGATCAGGTAGACGATGATGGACGGAATCGTCATCAGAATCAGGGCGGCGTATTCCTGGGCCACCATCTCCGGCGTCTGGCTGCGGGTCTCCATGAAGTAGGTGGAGGCCAGCGTGACCGGATACTTGGATTCGTCGCGGATGAGCAGCAACGGAATCAGGTATTCGTTCCAGGAGTAGACGAAGGTCAGCACGCCGGTGGTGGCGATCATCGGGGTGGAGATAGGCATCAAGATACGAGCCCAGATGCGCAGGGAACCGCAGCCGTCCACGCGGGCGGCTTCGATGATTTCGTCTGGCACGCCGTTGAAGTAGTTGCGCCAGAGCAACAGCATCTGCAGGGCGTTGAACGCCACCAACGGGATGATCATGCCGAGGTAGGTGTTGGTCAGGCCGAATGTCTTGATGGTGAAGAACAGCGGCATGGTCACGGAGGCAATCGGCACGGCCATGCAGGCGAGCAGCAGCACGTAGATCACCTGGGAACCGGTGAACTTCATCTTGGCAAAGGCGTAGCCGGCGAGCGAGGTGATGACCACCACGATCACGGCGGTGACCACGGAGATGAAAAAGCTGTTGAACACCACGCGGAAGTAGTGCACGTCCTTATTGTTGATCACGGACAGGTAGCTGTTCCAGCCGCCTGCCTGCAGGGACTTGGTGATTGCCGTGTAAATCGGGAAAATCCAGATGACGAAGAAGAATACGAGGACGGTGTACATGATGACCGTCGCACTGGTTTTACGCTTCATGATGACGTCCTCTCGTTAGTTGTTGGCACGCTTGTTGAAGGCAAGTTGAATCAGGGAGAGCATCACGGCGATGATGAGGACCATCACGCCGATGGCCGCGGACAGACCGCCGTTGAACTGCTGCACGCCGGCCTTGTACAGGTAGGTGTTCAGGAATTCGGTGGAACGGCCAGGGCCGCCGCCTGTGGTCTGGATGACGATATCGAAGGTCTTCAGCGAGCCGACGATGCCAAGCAGGATAAGCGTGTTGGTGGTGCCGGACAGGTTCGGAATGGTGATGCGGAAGAGGGTGTTCCAGAATCCGCAGCCGTCGATCTTGGCGGCTTCGTAGATGTCATCGGAGATAGACATCAGACCGGCGTAGTAGATGATCATCGAGAAGCCCATCCATTCAAAGATGTTGATGGCACAGATCGAGTAGAGGGCGATGTGCGGATCGCCAAGCCAGCTTTGGGCCAGGAAGTCCAAGTGCAGGAAGCGCAGGGCCTCGTTGATGGCACCGACGTTCGGATCCATGATGATGCGGAAGATGGCGGCGATGATGACCGGGGCCATGGCGATGGGCATGAAGAAGATCGCCTTGAAGAAGCTGGAACCGCGCAGGCGCTCCTTGAGGATCACCGCGAGCAGCAGTCCGAGCCCGGCCTGGATGACCACGGTGACGACCATGAAGATGATGTTATTCATCAAGGCCGTCCAGAACACGGAGCCGGGAGCGAGCAGCTTGGTGTAGTTCTTCAGGCCGATGAAGTCCATCTCGCTGGAGATGCCGTCCCAGTCGGTGAAGGATGTGGCCACGGTGAAGCCGATGCAGTAGTAGATGAAGACGCCGGAGAGAATGACCAGCGGGGCGATGAACAGGTAGGGGCGCAGCTTGCTTTGCCATGAGTTCTGCGATGCGCCGCTGTGCTTGCGGGCACGAACACGTTTGCCGGCTGCCGCAGCCGCGTTGCTCACCTCTCCCCCACGGCTTTGCGCTGCCCCCGCTGCGGCGGGAACGGCTTCCTGAATTGCCGTCATGATGACCTCCCTTGGACCTCATCTTCTTTTTCTGTAACATTTCAGAAACTGGCCATAGAAAATACTCGGGCATGCTTTGCCGGAGCGGAAAACCAGTCAACCGACGCTGCTGTGCGCCGGTTTTTCTAGAACGTTTCAGATTTCTTCGTTGGCAACAATTCTATAACGTTTCAGAAGTTTGTCAAAACAGACATCAAATGGTTGATATAAACATTGCAAATACTTGCGACACACCGGAATGCAATGCCGATACAATCGGCCTATTTCTACTCCCCCAAACGCTGGCGCACGAAACCGTCCAGCGCGGCCGCATCGATACCGTCATACGATTCGATGGACGCGAACTGGCCCAGGCCGGAAGTATCCGTGCGAATCCAGCCAGTCTGCGCGATCAGAGTCGCGCCCGATGCCGCACCGGCCTGAAGTCCAACCGAGGAATCCTCGAGCACCACGCACTTGGCCATGTCTTCACGGGCGATGCCAAGCTTGTCGGCTGCGGCCAGATATGGCGCGGGGTTCGGCTTGTGTTCGTACGGATCGTCGCCACAGACGTAGCCGGCGAACAGTCCCTCGGACTGCTTCATGATGTTCTCCGCCATACGGCGCGGCGACGTGGTGACCAGCATGGACGGAATGCCGGCCTCCTTGAGCGAGTGCAGCACGTCCAATACGCCGGGAATCCACGGCAGACGTTCGACCTCCGCCTTGAACACATAATCCTTGAGCTGTTTGTCGATTTCGGGAACGCTCAATGTGCAGCCATGCGCAATCATGACCTCTGCCACGTGTGGCACCGGAGTGCCGGAGCACTCCCAACCGAGGTCCTCGTTCCACTCGCCGCCATTGTTGTGCGCGATCTCGATTTCACCGTCATGCCAAAGCGGCTCCGAATCGATAAGCGTTCCGTCCAAATCCCAAAACACGGCCTTGAGCAGCATGGTTACCTCCGTACGTCGCAGTGAATCCTCAACTATTCGTATTCGATATACCTATCTCACCAACTCCGCACGACAGCCGAACAGCAAATCACCAACCCCACAGGACCATGGATTTGGAATCGGCGGGGGTGGAGTCGGATTCGCGCGTGGTGTCGGCAGCGGTATCGCGGCCGGGCAGTTCGCGGGTTTCGCGGCGGATGGCGTTGCGCCAGAGGCGGGCGCGGTTGGAGCGTTGTACCTCCACGATATTGCCGTCACGGCCTGCGGCGAAAACGCTCTCCTGATCGCCGGTTTGCATGCGTTTGACTTCGCGGCGCAGTTGGCGATTCTCTTCTTCGAGGGCCAAAATGCGTGCGATGCCGGAAAGATTGATGCCCTCATCCTGACTTAGGCGCTGAGCTCGAGTCAGGCGGGCGATGTCGCGCAGGCAGTAGCGGCGTGCGCCGCCATCGGTGCGCTGCGGACGGACCAGACCCAGCCGGTCGTACTGGCGGAGGGTCTGGGGGTGGATGTTGCCCAGTTCGGCTGCCTGGCCGACGGTGAAGATGGGCAGTTCGATGTCGAAGCCGACGTCATCGGCTCCGTCGAGATCGGCCCTGCCCATCACCAGCGCGGTTGCACACATCGCGTACAACTGCTTCATTTGGTTGGCTAACCGCGCCATTGTTCACCTCCTGATTACAGGCTGAGATAGTCGCCGGCTTTTTCGTCGAATTCTTTGGCGGCGTGCTTGACGGCCAGACCCGGCTTGGCGGGGACCATGATCTGCACGCGGCCGATCAGGTCGCCCGGCTGGTTGCCGCGCTGGACGCCAAGTCCCGCGAGCTTGACCTCGGCACCGGAGCTGGAGCCTGCCGGCACCTTGAAGGTGACGGGATTGCCGTCGATATCCTTGGCCTCGACCTTGCCACCGGCCACGGCCTGGCCCACAGTTACGGGCAGGTCCATGACGATGTCGTGGCCGCGCATCGAGAACGCGGCATCGGGCTTGACGGTGACGTGCAGGTACAAATCGCCGGCCTTGCCGCCGTTGATGCCCGGCTTGCCCTTGCCGGCAAGCTTGATTTTCTGGCCGTCCTTGACGCCCGCAGGCACGTGGGCCTTGAACTTCTTGCCGTCCACGGACAGGGACACGGTAGCGCCCTTGACCGCCTGACGCAGGGTCAGGCTGATCTTGGAGTTGCGGTCCTCGCCGTTTTCGGGGCGCGGGGCCTCCTCATAGCCATAGCCGCCGGCATTGCCGTACGGCGATTGGCCGTAGCCGCCATACGACTGGCCGCCCTGACCTGCAGCACCGCCGAACATCGAGAAGATGTCGTTGATGTTGTTGGGGCCGCCGCCCGAAGTGGAGAAGCGGATACGCGAACCGTTGCCACCGGCACCCTGGCCAAACATGGAGCCGAAGATATCAGAGAAACCGGAAGCGTCGAAGCCGCCGGCACCGGAACCGCCTGCGAAGCGGGCGCCGCCCATGCCGAACTGGCGAATCGCGTCGTACTTTTGGCGATCTTCCTTCTTGCTCAGCACGTCGTAGGCTTCGGAGATGTCCTTGAACTTCTCCTCGGCTTCCTTGGTCTTGTTGACGTCAGGGTGGTACTTGCGGGCGAGCTTGCGGTACGCCTTTTTGATGTCGTCGTCCGAAGCGTCCTTGGAGACACCAAGGACTTTGTAGAAGTCTTTACTGAGCCATTCGTTTTCAGCCATTCATGTCTCCTTTCTTGAAGAGTCTTTATGGTTGGCTCCCGTTGGCGGGAGCTGTCGAACGAAGCGAGACTGAGGGTGGTTTATATTCAGTGTTTGACCACCCTCAGTCAGCCTTCGGCTGCCAGCTCCCGCCAGCGGGAGCCAAGGTAATGTCAGCTCGTTAACGAGCTGGCCGTTATCAGTTTTGCGGGGAGGCTACTACTACTCGGGCGGCGCGGATTACGCGGTCGCCGATACGGTAGCCGGCTTCCACCACGGTGTCGACGGTTTCCTTGTCGGCATCGGCATCCGGCTTGTGCAGGATTGCCTCATGCTTGGTGGGGTCGAAGTCCTCGCCCTTTTCGCCGAACTTCTCGACGCCGAACTTCTCGAAAGCCTTGTCGATCTTGGCGGCAACGGCCTTGAACGAGTCGTCCATCTCGCTGTGTTCGCGAATGCGGTCGATGTCGTCGAGGGCGGGCAGCAGCGCGGTCAGCACGTCGATGATGCCGTGCTGGCGGAAGCGCTCCTGCTCCTTCTGCGTGCGATTGCGGTAGTTGATGAACTCCGCACGTTCGCGTTGCAGGGCTTCGAGGTAGTCTGCGGCTTCCTTCTTGGCCTTGCCGAGGGGGGTGAGGGTGTCTTCGGAATCGGACTGGCCTTCGCCAGTCTTCTCTCCGGCATCCGACTTCTCTCCCTCAGCTGCGGCAGGAGCCGCGTCGGCTCCTTCATTGGAAGGAGCCTGGGCAGCCGAATCCTGCGCAGAGTCGGACTCGGCGGAGGCGTCAGCCCCTGAAGAGGCCTGAGCGGCCTGGCCGGCAGCCTCAGCATCTGAGGGATCCGGCAGGTCGTTCAGGTAGTCGTCCTTGTTGAACTCGGACATCACTTGTTGTCCTTGTCGTCATCGTCGTCCACGACCTCGGCCTCGACGGTGTCGTCGTCGGAACCGGAGGCGGAGCCAGCGGAAGCGCCAGCGCCGGCAGCGCCAGCCGCACCGGCACCAGCCGCGGCACCCTCGGCACCCTGCTGGGCGTAGAGGACCTGGCCGATCTTCTGGGCGGCGGTCATCAGCTCGGTCTGAGCGGTCTTGACCTTCTCGGTGTCGTCACCCTTCAGGGCCTCCTTCAGGGCGTTGACCTTGTCGGTGACTTCCTTGACGATGTCGTCGGAGAGCTTGTCCTTGTTGTCGTTGACGAGCTTCTCGGTGGAGTAGGCGAAGGCCTCGGCCTGGTTGCGGGTCTCGGCGTCTTCCTTGCGCTGCTTGTCCTCAGCCTCGTGAGCCTCGGCTTCCTTGACCATGCGGTCGATCTCGTCCTTCGGCAGGCCGGAACCACCGGTGATGGTCATGGACTGCTCCTTGCCGGTGCCCTTGTCCTTAGCGGACACGTGCACGATGCCGTTGGCGTCGATGTCGAAGGTGACCTCGATCTGCGGGACGCCACGCGGAGCCGGAGCGATGCCGGTCAGTTCGAAGGTGCCCAGCGGCTTGTTGTCGCGTGCGAACTCACGCTCGCCCTGGTAGACCTGGATCAGCACGGACGGCTGGTTGTCTTCGGCGGTGGAGAAGACCTCGGAGCGCTTGGTCGGGATGGCGGTGTTGCGGTCGATGAGCTTGGTCATGATGCCGCCCTTGGTTTCGATGCCGAGGGACAGCGGGGTCACGTCGATAAGCAGGACGTCCTTGCGGTCGCCCTTGATGACGCCGGACTGCACGGCGGCACCGACCGCCACGACCTCATCCGGGTTCACGGACTGGTTCGCTTCCTTACCACCGGTGAGTTCCTTGACCAGGTCCTTGACGGCGGGCATACGGGTGGAACCGCCGACGAGCACCACGTGGTCGATGTCGCTCACGGAGATGCCGGCGTCGTGCAGCACGTTGTTGAACGGCGTGCGGCAGCGGCCCAGCAGGTCGGAGGTCATTTCCTCGAAGTGCGCGCGGGTCAGGGTCTCGTCCAGGTGCACCGGGGTGCCGTCGGGGGTCATGGCCAGGTACTGCATGGAAATGCTGGTGGAGGTGGAGGAGGAGAGTTCCTTCTTCGCCTGCTCGGCGGCTTCCTTCAGGCGCTGCAGCGCGATCTTGTCCTTGGACAGGTCGACGCCGTACTTGTTCTTGACTTCGGAGACCAGCCAATCGATGATCTTCTGATCCCAGTCATCGCCACCGAGGTGGTTGTCGCCGTTGGTGGCCTGAACCTGAATGGTGGAGAAGCCGTCGTCATCCTTGCCGATCTCCAGCAGGGAGACATCGAAGGTGCCGCCGCCGAGGTCGAAGACCAGGATGCGCTCGTCTTCCTTGCCCTTCTCAAGGCCGTAGGCCAGAGCGGCTGCGGTCGGCTCGTTGATGATACGCAGGACGTTCAGGCCGGCGATCTTGCCGGCGTCCTTGGTGGCCTGACGCTGGGCATCGTTGAAGTATGCCGGGCAGGTGATGACGGCGTCGGTGACGGGCTCGCCGAGGTAGGCCTCGGCGTCCCTCTTCAGCTTCATCAGGATCTGCGCGGAAATCTCCTGCGGGGTCCACTTCTTGCCGTCGATGTCGACGGTCCAGTCGGTGCCCATGTGGCGCTTGACGGAGGAGATGGTGCGGTCAACGTTGGTCACGGCCTGACGCTTGGCCACTTCGCCGACAAGGATCTCGCCGGACTTGGAGAAGGCCACCACGGACGGCGTGGTGCGCGCGCCTTCAGCGTTGACGATAACGGTGGGCTCGCCACCTTCGAGAGTTGCGATGCAGGAATTCGTGGTTCCCAGATCGATACCAACTGCGCGTGCCATAATGTGTGCTCCTTTGTGGGACTTGCGATTGCCCGGCCGGCGCCGCCGTTCGCCACGACCTGTTCGGGTTGTGACGCGCGGTGTGCGCGAGCCGTCTCGCACGTGTTCGTTCTTTCGTTCTTCGCCCGGGTTTCGGTCGGTTCCTTGTGCGGTTCCTCTCGGTTGTGGGGTTTGCGTTCGCAACCGCCCATTCCCGTGCTTCCGAAACTTGAGCCTACACCACTCAACTTTAAACCGCAAGTGCATATTCCCGGATCCGGCAAAAAACTTGAGCGATTCTCACTCAGGTTTTTGCGAAGCGCGGCACACGGCACGTATCGCATCACAGCCAAAAGCCGCCGGAAAACCATCGCCCGCCGGGCATCGGCTCGGCGGGCGATGGTTTTCCGGCGGCTGGACGACTCGGGATTACCGGTCGGCCAAGGCCGAATCAGTTGTTCCTGGCGTTACGCGCGGCCTTGATGAGCATCGCGATCGCAACCAGCATCACAGCCGCGATGGCGATGGCCATAACGGCGGTACCGGTGGCGCCCAACGGACCGGAGACCGCGGAATCGTCCGGCACCTTGCCCGAAGCGATCACGCCGTTCTTGTCGGCGCCCGGCTTCTTGTCGGCGGAGCCGGCGGCCGGCGCCTGGATGGCGACGGTCGCGACCTTGCCGGCCTGCGTACGGGCGACCTTCACGGTGCCGTCCTTGGAGAGCGCGTTCTGCTCGTCGGGGAAGGTGGCCAGGCCCAGGGCGCCGGCGATGGTGTAGAAGTTATCGGTCTGATCAGTCAGGCCGATGACGCGCTGGGCGCCGGGGCCGGAAGCGGCGATGCGCAGCTGGGTGCCGGTGTGCTCCATGTCGCCGCCGTTGTAGCCGCCTTCGGCGTCGGTGGAGGCTTCCTGGGCGGTGCCGTAGGAGACGACCATGTTGTTGCCGTCGGCGGACTTGAGCACAGTGGACAGCGCGTAGGCCGGCTGGGCGTTGAGGACCTGGGAGGTGTGCGCATGATCGGCGGTGACGATCACCAGCGTGTTCGTGAGGTCCACGTTCTTGATGGCGTAGGCGATGGCCTGGTCGAAGTCGTCGGTCTCGCCGATCTGGCCGCAGGCGTTGGCGGCGTGGTCCTGCTTATCGATCGAAGCGCCTTCGACCTGCAGGAGGAAGCCGTTCTTCTGACCGTTCGGGTTGGCGTTGAGCAGGTCGAGCGCCTTCTTGGTCATGTCCTTGAGCGAGGCGCCACGGTTGCCGAGCCAGGCGTCATTCGGGGCGCACACGGTCGGCTTGGCGTCCTTGGCCGGATCCTTGGCGGTGGCCTTGGACGGGTTGAACTTGGTCGGCATGTTGCCGTCGCTCATCAGGGCGAGCACCGGCTGGCCATCCTTGTACTGCAGGGCGTTCATCGCGGCCGGGTCGTTCTCGACGGTCTGGAAGCCCATGTCCTTGGCCTGTTCCCACACGGTCTTGCCCTTGTATTCGCCGCCCTGCACGGTCTGGCGGAAGTACTTGGAACCACCGCCGATGGTCACATCGGCGCGGGTGTCGAGCAGCTGCTCGGAGATGGAGCCGATGCCGCCGTTCTCCTTGAGCTGGTTGGCGAGGCACTGCTTGGAGGCGTTGTTGGAAGTGCCGTCGGTCTTGCCCTGCGGGCCGTAGCAGGCACGCTCGGTGGAGTGCGATTCCAGCACGGCCGGGGTGGCGTCCTGGATTTCCGCGGTGGACACGTTGCCGGTGGCCTTGCCGGCGGCCTTGGCAAGCTCGAAGAGATTCAGCTGCGGGTTGCCGTAGATGTCGACATCCACGGCGTTGTTGTAGGTCTTGGTGCCGGTCGCCCATGCGGAACCGGACGCGGAGGAATCGGTGACGGGGGTGAGCTTGCCCGGGTTGGGGTTGGCGACCAGCTTGCCGGCGCCGTGCTTGGCGAGCTCGGCGACCGACTTGCCGTTGGGGCTGTAGGTGCCGTTTGCGGCATCGACAGCAAACGCCGGAGCGGCGAGCGCGCCGAGCGTCGCGATGGAGGCGACCGCCGCGACGACGCTCGTCAAAGCCTTGTGATTGCCTATTGTTCTTCCTTCCTTCCATGCAGTGTCATCTGCGCCGTCCGGCCCGCACTCCTCCGGCCGCACCCGTTTGGCCACGTCCGTCGTCGTTACGCCTTCCAGCTTCGCGGAACCGTTCCGCACCTGCATTGCTTGGATCTTTCGATTCCGGCTTCTACGGTAGGCATCACAAGCCAACGTTCGGATACCGCCGGAAGAACGATGAACATTCTTCGTCGAATCGGGCCACGGCATCATCGCCGCATGAACCGGCAAGGCCGCCGCTTCGAACGCATCGAAGCGGCGGCCTTGTCAATGGGGCGGCCGGCGGCGGTCACTGAACCTGGGTACGGGCGATCTTGCCGTTGAAGGACTCGGCCTCGTCCTTGTCCTTGGCCTCGGCGTTGTTCCAGGAGAACATGGCGCGCAGCTTCGGGCCGACGGTCTCGAGGTGCGGGTGAGAGAACTCTTCCTGCAGCTCCTTGAACTTCGGGGCGCCAGCGGCCTGGTCGTCCATGAACTCCTTGGCGAAGGAGCCGTCCTGAATGCGCTTGAGCTGGTACTGCATGCGCTTCTTGGTCTCCTCGGTGATGACCGTGGAGGTGTAGTCGCCGTACTGAGCGGTGTCGGAGCAGGACCAGCGAGCCTTGTTCAGGCCACCCTCGTTAGCCAGGTCGACCAGCATCTTCAGCTCGTGGAACACCTCGAAGTAGGCGATCTCCGGCTGGTAGCCGGCCTCGGTCAGCACGTCGAAGCCGAGGTCGCACAGGTGGTTGATGCCGCCCATGAGGACGTCCTGCTCACCGAACAGATCGGTCTCGGTCTCCTCGGTGAAGGTGGTCTTGATGGCGCCCGCACGCAGAGCGCCCAGAGCCTTGGCGTAAGCCAGGCACAACGGCCAGGTCTTGCCGTCCGGGTCCTGCTCGACGGCAACGACGACCGGGACGCCACGGCCGGCGGCGTACTCACGACGAACGATGTGGCCCGGGCCCTTCGGGGCGACCATGAACACCGGGTGATCCTCGGACGGCTTGATGTAGCCGTAGTGGATGTTGAAGCCGTGGGCGAACGCCAGGGCAGCGCCCGGCTTCAGGTTCGGCTCAACCTCTTCCTTGTAGACCTTGGCCTGGTACTGGTCAGGCAGAAGGATCATCACAACGTCAGCCTCGGCGACGGCCTCGCCAACCGGCTTGACCTCAAGACCCTGCTCCTTGGCGAACTCGACAGACTTGGAGGTCGGACGCAGGCCGACGACCACGCGACCGGCATGCCGTCGTGGCGGTCGATGACCGGCGGCAGGTACGCCTTGCCCGCGGGAATCGAGAACTCGGTCAGGTCCGTGACCCACAGCCGGTTCGGCGCCTCGGCGTGGAAGTCGCGGTCCACCGGGTTCTTCGGGGCCTTGGCGAGCTCGCCCTTGTACGAGCCGTACCGCTTCGCGCTCTTGAACGGCGGCGCCGGACCATGCGGGGTCATCAGCCGCATGACCCGTCTGGCGGATACCCTGACGCCCATGCTTTCCAGCTCCAGATGGACGCGCTTGTACCCGCAGCGGCGTCTGCCGTTCTCGAACGCCTCGCGCACGAGCTCCGCGCCGGTTTCCCCCCCCCTCCCCGGCCGTCGGGGGCTTCTCTCCAGATGTCTCCGTCACGTGCGCCTCCTTGGACCCGGCGAGCACCGGCAGCATCCCCCTGCCGGGATAGCCGAGTTCGTGTATCACGTCCACGGCGCAACGCTCGTATCTGATGTACAGGCCCACGGCCCCGTCGCGCTGCTCCTTGCCGTACCTCACCATAAAAGGGTTCTCCTCCCGGTCGGGGAGTCCAAAAAAATGTCACCACCTCGAATACACCTGAGTCCCGTGGAGTTCACCAGACAAGGGGAAACCCTCTAGAAACAGTCCAACACACCGTTGCCAATCCAGTACCGGGCGGTCTCGTCCGTCGGATCGCAGCCGATCAGCCACACGCCGGCACGCGAGCCCGACGTGACGTGGCGTTGCGAGACCGGGTTCAACCCGAGCCTGTCCAGACCGAGCAGCACCCGGCCGTCGAACGCGCTAGACTCGGAACCAAGCTGCGCGGTTTTCTTCACTTTTTCGATCACACACCGAATAAAACCGCACGGCCCATACACACCCAAATGCGAAGGGCCAGTAATATCGCCAGGCACTGGGGACTGGCAGCACTCCACCCGACGATTCATGCGAGGAGGACACATGGGCAAGGCAGACATCTATCAGGTGGCGAAGGCGGCCGGCGTATCCATTTCCACGGTGTCGCGCGCGTTCACCCGCCCCGAGCTCGTCTCCCAGAAGACGCGGCACAAGGTGCTGGAAGTGGCCGACAAGCTCGATTTCAACATCTCCCGCTCCGCCACGGCACTGAAGTCCGGCCAGACCTACCGCGTGGCGATGCTGATGAACGAGGAGATCACCAGCTGGTTCAACACCCAGACGTTCGCCGGCATCGAATCGGTGATGCACACGGCCGGCTATGACATCTCCCTGTTCCAGCACATCGACACCGCGGCCAACCGACATGAGTTCTTCACCGAGCTGCCCATCCGGCGCAATGTGGACGCCGTGTTCGTGGCCTCGTTTGCCATCGACCCGCACGAGGTGGAGCAGCTGCAGCGCATCCATGTGCCGATCATCGGCATCAATACGCCGTCTTCCGAGGGCTTTGACGCCACCATCAGCATCGACGACGAAAAAGGCATGTACACGGCCACGCAGCATCTCATCAACCTCGGGCACCGGCACATCGTCTACCCCTGCTCCGAGGCGGCCGGGCTCGATTCCTCGATCGACGCGCGCGCCCGCGGCTTCATCCGCGCCTGCGAGGACGCCGAGGGCCGCCACGACATCAACTGGCAGGTACTTTCGGTGCCGCGCGGCCCGGCCTTCGCCGACTCTGCGCTGTCCGCGCTGCTGGCGTTGGACAAGTTCCCGGACGCCATCTGCTGCCAGATGGATATGATGGCGATTCCGCTGGTGCTCAAGCTGGAGCGGTACGGGCACCGCACGCCACGCGACTACTCGATCGTCGGCTTCGACGACAGCCCGTACGCCGACACCATCAATCTGACCACTATGAGGCAGGACCCGTATGCGATGGGCCGCACGGCGGCCGAAAAAGCGCTCAAGCTCATCGCCGGCGAGACGCCGGACACCCCGCACGAGGTGATCGAGGCGCAACTCGTGCCGCGCAGCACCGATATGCCGTTTGGGGAGATGGCGTAGGGGAGGAATCGGCCAACGGAATCGGCCCCTGGCCGATTCCGAGACTACGCCGCCACCAACGCGCCAAACACCAGCAGTACCGGGTAGATCACATAGAACGCCCACTTGGTCCATGGTTGCTTGAAACCCTGCTCGCCGTTGCGGTAGTGCAGGAAGGCCACGCCGATGGCGGGCGTGATGCACATCACCGCGCCCAGCAGCCCGGCGGTGAACATCATCGAATTCTCGCGTGCGTTGAGGAAGTAGAACACCATCACGAACGACAGCGTGAGCACGCCCGTGTACAGCACGCGCTGATCCACGCCCACATGCAGCAGCAAATCCCACAGCAGGCCCGCGATAATGACCAGCACAGTCAGCGTCCAGCGGAAGGCGCCGTAGTATTTCTTGGCCAGCCAGTCCACCAGCGCCAGCACGACCAGGGCGATGAGCAGTCCGAACACCGGGTTCTGCACACTCAGGCTGAAGGGCTTGCCGGCCATGATCAGGTCGTATGGCACCTCGCTGACCACGGCCACGACGAGCAGTCGCAGCCCGTACGCCCATACGTTATGCGTATGACGGTAGCCGTCGAACAACAGCCACGAATAGATCGGCACGGCGATCCAGGAAGCCGCCGCGCACAGTACAATCGCGGTCAGCGCTGTCATGTCTTGGCTCGGGTCGTCCACCAGCGCAGGCAGTATCGCGACGCTCGCCACGTTGAGCGCCATGAAGATCGCGCCGATCACCTTGAGACGGAACACGGACAGTCCCTTGCGACGGCGCTGCTCGCCGCGCCGCGTCTTCTCCATTTCGACTTCGTTCATGTGTTCCTCCGTTGTTGTGATCATTCGGGCTGTGGGAGTTGTGTGGCGCCCCGGCGGCCACTCCCAGTCGGCTTTGCCGACAGCCCCCGCCAGCGGGGCTTTATTGGGCTATGTCAGGTATTGCAATAGTTCAGCATAATCGGGGCCGGCCAGCGACAAGACGGCATGCGCACTGGCCTGCGGGTCGCTGGCGGGCGAAATCTCGGTACGCAGATAGACGCCGGCAATGCCCGCCGACGCTGCACCCAGGATATCCGCACGTTCGTCGTTGCCGACCATGAACACGCGGTCAGGCGTCAGATGCTCGGCCTCAAGCGCCCGGCGAAAGATTGCGGGTGATGGTTTGCGCACGCCCACCTCACTGGAAATGACGATGCGATCGAACGCCCGATCCAACCCAAGCGCGGCCAGTTCCGGCCGCGTATAGCAGGATTGCGCGTTACTGACAAGCACAACGCGCTTTCCTGCGACTCGCAATCGCGCCAGCAGTTCCGGCGCGCCCGGATACACCCGCAGCAGGCTGGTACTCGCCTGCCGAAACGTCCATGCCAACGATTGTGCCGTAGCGTCGTCATTCCGGCGCTCCCCCGCCAATGCCGAGTACACCGGCAGCAAACCGGGCTCGGCCCACTCGCCATGCGCGACGACGGCGGCATCGCGCATCGGCTGCGCCAAGATTTCGAATCGCCGCCGAAGCTCGGCGTTGCTGGCATACGTCACACCACGGTCGGCCAAGGCCGAACGCAGCGCATCCCAGGCGGCGGCCGCCGCCTCATCGGCGTGAATATCCACCAAAGTGCCGTATAGGTCGAAGAACACCGCATCCACGGTTGGTGCGGCGCCGGTCTCATCGGCCACCCTCAGTCCGGCGTTGCCGGACAGCTCCCGCCGGAGGGAGCGGGAGTCGGGAGCGAAACGGTCAGTCATCACGCCACCTTTCCGGGGTATGCGGTGTGCGCCGCCGGCGGGAGCGAGCATCGCCGTCAGCCACGATTGCGGCGCCAGACGGTGAAGGTGTACGGGGGCAGGGGCAGCAGTCGCTGTTCCACCGCGCCCGGCATATCGCTGCCGGAGCAGTAGATGCACTGCCATTCGTTGGGCGCGATTTCCGAGACCTCGCCGTACGGGCCGGGTATCTCCAGATCGGTGGTGAGCTGGGTCTGCGGGCTGCCGGTAGGATTGATGGCCACGCAATCGTCGCCGACGCGGAACACCACGGTCTCGTCGTCGCGCGGCACGATCATGCGGGCGCCGCCGAAGTAGGCCGGATTGCCGCGCCGCAGTTGGATCAGCGCGGCGTAATGGTCGACCAAATCGCCCATGCGTTGCGCCCGGCGCCAATCCAGCTGGTTCAACGCGGCTGGACTGCTGAACGAATCGGAGACGCCGTGCTTGGTGCGGGCGAATTCCTCGCCGGACAGCATGAACGGCACACCGGCGGAGGCGAATACGATGCCGGCCGCCAGTCGGTTGGCGCGCATCAGGTCCCCGCACGCCTCGCCTTCGGCCGAATAGTCCGTATCGGTGGGGATGCGGCGCATGGCCGCGCACAGCTTGTCCCACAATGTCAGGTCGTCGTGGGCGGAAACGTATTGGATGACCTGCCCCACGCTGGCGGTCTCGCGCAAGGTGCCGCGCCAGCCGTCTTCGGCATGACGGATGTCGTCAGCGTAATCGGCGGCCGCGCCGGTCAGGTAGCCGGGCACCCACTGGTAGAACACATGGCCGCGCACCGCGTCACGGGTGGAGTCGCAGAACGCGCCGATGCGCGGGCTCAGGTAGGGCATGCAGCGCTTGTCAGCCAGAATCGTGCCGGGCACCAGCGCGGTTTCGCGGGCCGCCCACGGTTCGCCGTGCATGGAGATCGTAGCGCCGCCAGGCAACTGGTCGAGCGCGGTACGCACGGCGTTCATCGTGTCCACGTCGATCAGGCCCATCAAGTCGAAGCGGAAGCCGTCGACGTGGTATTCGCGCGCCCAGTAGACCGCGGAATCGACGATGTACTTGCGCATCATTGGGTGTTCGGTGGCCACGTCGTTGGTGCAGGCCGAGCCGTCGGCGAAGGTGCCGTCGGCGCGGCGGCGCAGCGCGTAGCCGGGAATCATACGTTCGAACCAGTTGTCGGTGGAGAACATGTGGTTGTAGACCACGTCCATGATCACCTTGATGCCGGCGGCATGCAGCGCCTGAATCATCTGCTTGCATTCGCGGATACGCACGGTGCCGTCGTACGGGTCGGTGCTGTATGAGCCCTCTGGAACGTTGTAATTCAGTGGATCGTAGCCCCAGTTGAAGCCATGTTTCGGGTCGGTGCGCGGAATCGATTCATCGATGGAGCCGTAATCATAGAACGGCATGATCTGCACCGCAGTGATGCCGAGCTTCTTGAGATAGGCCACGCAGGTGGGGAACTCGCCGGCACCGTCCACGCTGGTGTCCGGGTGGGTGAAGGCCAGATATGTGCCGCGGTGCTCTTCCGGAATGCCGCTGTGTTCGTCGTTGCTGAAGTCGCCGATGTGGGTTTCCCAAATCACCAGGTCGCGGCTGGGGATGTGCGGGCGGCGGTCCTCGGCCCAGCCGTCAGGATTGGTTTTGGAGAGGTCTACGACCATGCTGCGCCGGCCGTTCACGCCGGCTGCGCGAGCCCATGGATCGGCGGTGCGGTTGACGGTGCCGTCCGGGAATCGCACGAGATAGTCGTAGTAGACGCCGTGGCCGATGCCGTCGCAGCGCGCCAGCCAAGTGCCGTCCGCGCCCGGAGTGAGGTCGGCCTGCGTTTCAGGCTCGGGAGCCGTCTCCGGCGATCCAGCCGTGAACAGGCGCAGGGTGACACCGCTGGCCGTGGGTGCCCAGACGCGGAAGGTGGTGCCTTTGGCATCCGGGAACGCACCGAGGTCGTCATCCTGATAGACGGGATAATCAGGGCAGGGCATCGCCAGTTCGGCTGGCGTCCAATCGGCTACCTCCAACGCGGAGATCTGCTGTTCCATGGGGATCTTTCCTTTCCAATGCATCCGGCCTCCCGCTGGCGGGAGATGGCGCGAAGCGTCGGTGGGTGGTTCATAGCGGGGTTGCTCCACCACGGACCACCCTCAGTCAGCTTCGCTGACAGCTCCCGCCAGCGGGAGCTAAAAACTAGCCCTTGACCGCGCCAGACATCGACTCCTGGTAGAAGCGCTGCATGACGATGAACAGGATGGCAATCGGGACCGAGATGATTACCGCGGCGGCGGCGAAGCGGGCGAACCAATCGTTGAGATACTCACGGCTGAGCATCTGGTAGAGGCCGAGCGCCACGGTGTAGTTATCCTGCGTGCGGGCGATGGCCTTGGCCATCACGAAGTCAAGCCACGGGCCCAAGAACGAGGTGAGGGCCTGATAGACGAGCATCGGCTTGCACACCGGGATGATGATCTTGATGAACACCTGCCAGCGAGTGCATCCGTCAAGGTAGGCGGCCTCATCAAGCGACATCGGAATCGTGTCCATGTAGCCCTTCATCACGTAGAAGCCCGCGCCGGCACCAGCCGAGTAGACGAGAATCAACGCCACGGTGACGCCCACACCTTGGGTCAGGCCCAGCGACTTCAGGATGAAGTAGATCACTACCACGGACATGATGCCTGGGAACATTCCCAGCACCAGCACGATGTTCATGAACGACTTGCGGAAACGGAAGCGCATGCGGCTCATGCAGAACGCCACGCACAGTACGAAGAACACGCTGATCAGGCACACCACGATGGAAATCACCAGCGTATGCATGAACATGCGCGGGAAGTTCAGGATGTGGGTGTCGGTGAATAGCTTGGTGTAGTTGTCCAGCGTGTACTCGGTGGGGAAGAAGGTCTCGTTGTAGGGGCCGGGATTCTTGTTGAAGCTCTCCAGCACCACCCACACAATCGGAATCACCCAGATCACCGCAAGCACGGCGAGCAACAGATGGCTTAGGACATCGCCCACGATGCGGCGCTTGCGTTGGTCATGCCAGAACGGATTGCTGGCGGACTTAGGGGTTGCGATGTCGGTACGAGGGATCGCGGTCTGCGCGTTGCTGCTCATCGGAATCCTCCTTCATTCTTGTAGGAAGCGCTGCTGCGGTAGGTAATCAGGGAGACCACTGCCAAGGTGACGAACGTGAAGATGCCGATGACGGCACCCAGGTTGTAGTCTCCACGGTCCACCGTGAGCTTGTACAGCCAGGTGATAAGCAGGTCGGTCTTGCCAGCCGTATCTCCCACCGGAGTCGGGTTGCCGCCGGACAGCAGATAGATGACGTTGAAGTTGTTCACATTGCCGGTGAACGTGGTAATCAGGTACGGGGTGAGCACGAAGACCAGGTAGGGCATCGTGATGCGGGTGAAGGTCTGCCACCAGTTCGCGCCGTCGATGGTGGCGGCTTCGTACTGTTCGGCGGGGATGTTCTGCAGGATGCCGGTGATCTGCATGATGGTGAACGGGATGCCGATCCACAAGTTGACGACGATCACGGTCACGCGGGCCCACATGGTGTCGGTGAAGAACGGCAGCGGGCTGTCGATCCACCCCCAAGACATCAGCAGGCGATTGATGGCACCTTCCGGCTGGAGCATCTGGTTAATGACCAGCAGCGAGACAAACTGCGGCACGGCGATCGACAGCGAGAACGCCGCACGCCAGAAGCCCTTGAGTCGGGTGGTACGACGATTGATGATCATCGCGAGGAACAGGCCTAGGAAGAAGTTCAGGAACGTCGCGAAGAACGCCCAAATCAGGGTCCAGGCCAACACACTGCCAAACTGTGCGGCATTGATCTCGCCGGTGGCGCTGAACAGCTGGGTGAAGTTCTTGAAGCCGACCCAGTCGAACAGCAGCACGTGATCGGAATCGTAGTTGGTGAACGCGATGCACATCATAATCAGCGTCGGCAAGACGGTGAATACAAGGATGCCGGCCACCGGCAACGCCATGAACGTGACCTGCGCGTTGCGATCGGTGATGTTCTTCAGGTCTTCGATGAAGGTCGGCGCCTTGCCGGTCTCGCGGGCGAGCACCTGTGCCTTGTACGCGCTGCGCACGGCATACGACCAGAACACAAGGAACAGTACGGTGATGAACACGGCGGCCACACCATAGACCATCAGCAGCACCGAATTGTCACCGGCATCGTAATGCCAATAACCATCGATCTTCTGTTTGGTCTGGGTTCGGGAGCCGAGCGAGCCCAGCATTGCGAGCGCCGGCCCGCCAGCCGTCACCATGTAGGCGATATACGCCACTTCGATGGCCAGGAACACCAGTCCCTTGGCCACCTGCTTACGGGCCAGGTTGCCTGCGCCCAATACCAGGAACGACAGTCGGGTCAGGGCATCGCCTTGGGTGGCCGCCGCGCGCAACGTGTAGCGCGACGGGGGAATGTAGTCCGCCTTGCGGCGGCGTGGTGCGCGTTTCGCTGCGCGCGGCATGGCTGTGGTTTCCATGATTGGTCTTTCTTCTCGCGTTCTACAGGAGGCTCTGGTATGAGGCCATCCACTGCTCGGTGAGTTTGGCCGAGTTGGCGTGGGTGACTTCCTTGTTGTAGATGGAATTGCCGAAGTTCTCGCACGGTACCCAGAAGTTGTTCATCTCGGCGATGGATGGTTGCACCACGGACGTCTCGGCGATGGTGTCCATCTGGGCCTGGGCCACGGCGTCTTTCTCGATGGCCGGATCGGAGGCAAGCTCGCTGTCCGAGGGAATCACCGAACGCATCTTATAGTGCTTGCGCTGTGATTCGGTGCCGGACAGGAATGCGGCGAACTGGTCGGCGGCCACCGGATGCTTGGTGTACGGGTTCCAGCCGTAGATGGTGGAGCCGGCGAAGGCCTTCATCTGCACTTGCTTGCCGTTGAGCGTGAAGCTGGGCAGCTTGGCCACGCCCCAGTCGTCGCCGAGATTCTCACGGACCGTGGCGGCGTCCCAGTTGCCGGTGAAGACCACGTCGACCTTGCCGCTTTTCAGCCCGGCCAGGCCGGAGCCGTTCTTGTCGTTGACGAAGTTCGGGTTGTTGCGCAAGTCGACGAGGTAATCGGTGACGGCGGCGCCGATTGCACCGCCGAACTGCACGCCCGACTTGGCGTCGGTGCCGTCTTTGCCGAACAGTGTGCCGCCGGCACCGATATAGAAGGCGGGCAGATACCAGGAGTTGGTCAGCGGGAATGAGACCTTGCCTTTGGCGAGCATGGCGTCCAGCGAGGTGATGTCTTGCTCGGTGAACTTGCTTTTGCGGTAGTACATGAACCAGGTGTTGCCGGCCAGCGGCACACCGTAGACGTTGCCGTCCTCGCCGGTGACGGTCTGTAGCATCGTGGCATTGCCTTTGGTCTGTTTTTCGAGCTGCTTCATCGTCGGGTCGCTCACCTGGCCGATGGCACCGGCATCGAGCAGGGTGCCCAGCTGGTCGCTGGCGAACGTGTAAACATCTGCGGCTACGGTCGGATCCTGCTTGGCTATGCCGGCGGCGTCTGCCGAGGCCACGTTCTGGTTTTTCCACGTGATGCTGTATTCGGGGTGCTGCTGTTCGAATGCGGCCTCCATGGTCTGCAGCCACGAATCCGTGTTGGCTTGGTCCTCTTGGGAGGCCCACACCACAAGCGTGATATGCTCCGCGTCTCCGCCCGCGCTTGCGGACCCGCAGGCGGACAGGCCCGTGACGAACAGCGCACAGGCGGAAATCGCCGCCAGGGCTTTCTTCCATCGTGCCATCATCGTTGATTTTCCTTTCTTCGGACGCCGACTTCAGCATCGGCTCCTGCCACGCACACCCTTGGGTACTACGTTTCCGTTTTCGGCCTGACACAGGGGAATCGCGGAAGATTGGGGGTACGTCGTTGTTGCTTGAGTTCAGTGTAACTGAAATTGCGAACGTATGCAAGCCAATTGCAATCAGTCATAATTGCAGAGTCTTAAATCCTTGATATTTCAACGTTTATACCGCGTTTCTCCAGATTGACAGCGTTCGCAATCATGCAGTATCATTAAGCAACATCCCGCAAGAATCTGTAAAAACAACCGTTATTCGGACCCGGCAGAGAAGCCAGATCCATCACACCTGAAGGAAGGACCACGATGACGCAACAGCCCCAGACTTACCCCAAGCCGGCCTGGCTGGAAAACGCTCGATTCTACGAGGTCTATCCGCAATCGTTCGCCGACTCGAATGGTGACGGCATCGGCGATATTCCCGGCATCACCGGCAAGCTCGACTACATCGCCGCTTTGGGGTGCAACGCGCTGTGGATCAACCCCTGTTTCGACTCGCCGTTCAAGGACGCCGGCTATGACGTGCGCGACTATACACAAGTCGCGCCGCGTTACGGCACCAATGACGACCTGATCGCGCTGTTCGAAGCCGCCCACCGGCGCGGCATGCACGTGCTGCTCGACCTGGTCCCCGGCCACACCAGCGAAGAACACCCCTGGTTCCAAGCCAGCTCCCGCCCGAACCCTGCTGAGCGCACTATTGTCGCCTCCTCCGATGGGCCGAGCCGTAAAGAAAACACCGGAGACCCGACAACAGCCCCCTCCGAGGAGGGGGCTGTCGGCGAAGCCGACTGGGGGAGAGACCAGCCCACCAATGTCTCCAACCGCTACATCTGGACCGACTCCTGGATCGCCGGCGGCGACGGTCTGCCCTTCATCAGCGGCGAGACTGAGCGAGACGGCACCTACATCCTCAACTTCTTCAAATGCCAGCCGGCCCTCAATTACGGTTTCGCACACCCGCACCAGGCATGGCAGAAACCGGCGCTCGGCCCGGATGCCCTGGCCACGTGCGACGCGATGATCGACGTGATGCGCTTCTGGCTGGCCCGCGGCGCGGACGGTTTCCGAGTGGACATGGCCGACAGCCTCGTCAAGCACGACGACGCCGGCAAGCCATACACAATCCACACCTGGCAGTACATGTTCTCGAAAATCCGCCCTGAATTCCCCGAGGCGGCGTTTGTCGCCGAATGGGGCCGACCGAACGAATCGATGCAGGCCGGGTTCGACATGGACTTCTACCTCGACTGGCGCTGGGACGGCCACCCGAATGGCTACAACCTGCTGCTGCGCAATACTGATACGCCTATGGAACACGAAGGCGATTCCAGTTATTTCAACGCCGATTCAGGTGCCTCAATCGCCCCATTCCTCGCGGAATACCTGCCGCAGCTCGCCGATTGCCGCGCGGCGGGCGGCCATTTCAACCTCATCTCCTGCAACCACGACACCTTGCGCACGGCCCAGCGCCTCACCGAACGTGAGCTCAAGGTGGCGTACGGCATGCTGCTGACCATGCCCGGCTGCCCGTTCCTCTACTACGGCGACGAAATCGGCATGCGCTACCGCGCGCTGCCCACCAAGGAAGGCGGCTACGTGCGCACCGGCAGCCGCACGCCGATGCAATGGGCGTCCGACGCACCGAATCTCGGCTTCTCCACGGCCCCGGCGGACGCGCTGTATCTGCCGACCGATTCGGCCGACGATGCGCCGACGGTGACCGGCGAGGCTTCGCGACCGCATTCGCTGTTCAACTGGATCCGCTCAGTACTGGCATTGCGCGCCGCCCAGCCGGCACTGGCCGCCGGCGCCGGGTTCAGCGTGGTCGCCGCGCCCGCGGACGGCCGCGCGTTCGCCTATCTGCGCACGGCCGCGCCGAACGACGACAGCGGCGACGGCACGGCGGCCGGGCCTCTCCTCATCGCCATGAATCCGGGCCGCCACAGCGAAACCGTGGACCTGCCGAACGCACTCTCCCCCGATGCCACCATGCTGCTCAGCCTCGGCGAGCCGGTCGTGGGCGACGGGCAGCTGACGCTCTCCCCGCAGTCGTTCGCCGTGCTCGGATAGCCCGCCGGCCACCCAACTCACCGACCATATTGCAATCGTTGTCAATATGAGTTACGGTAAAGATAGAACAGCTCGAACATTGGTCTGTCAGATTGCCGGAACCTCAACGCAGAGCGGCCCTCGAACAGCAATGCAAACGACTAGCAGTACCCGATTTGCAAGCAAGGAGTCATCATGACTGACGCGTACGGCAACGACGCAGCGACCAGCACCGGCACCATCGCAGACACCACCAACGACGCCGCTTCCGGTGCCCCGCAGCGCGCGGAAAGCGCGGAACGACTCGCCCGCCCGCTGGTCAAGCTGGCCAAAGCATGCGGGCTTTCCACCTCGTTCATCGACCAGCTCGGCACCTACACCGAAATCAGCGACGAGGCCTTGGTCGCCGTGCTCAAGGCCCTCGATGTGGACGCCTCCAGCGACGAGGCCATAAAACGTTCCATGACCGAACTTGAGGCCGAAAACAGCAAACGTTTGCTACCACCCACCATCGTGGCCACCACCGGCAAGCCGACAAGCCTGACCCTGAATTGCCCGTCGGACGCGGACATCACCGCCTCCATCGAGCTGGAGGACAGCACCGCGTTTGGCCACTTTGCCTTGCTGCCGAACCTCAATTCCGGCAAGCCGGACTTGACCATCGCCCCCGATTTGCCGATGGGCTACCACACACTGACCGTCACGGTGGACGGGCGCGAGGGCAAGGCGGCCATCATCGCCGCCCCCGCGCGCATTCCCGTGCCGGAGGCGGTCGCCGAGCACCAGCGGTGGGGCTGGATGACGCAGATGTATTCCGTGCGGTCCCGCGAATCGTGGGGCATCGGCGATTACGGCGACCTGAAGCTGCTGCTGGCGGACGCGGCTGACAAGTCCAAGGCCGACTTCATGCTCATCAACCCGATTCACGCCGGCGCGCCGATTCCGCCGCTTGAGCCATCGCCGTATCTACCGGAATCGCGCCGATTCCTCAACGTGACGTACATCCGGCCGCAGGATATCCCCGAATATGCCACACTGCCGGCCGACGTGCGCGCGCAGGTGGATGCGCTGCATGATTCGGTGGCCGCGCGCAACGACGAATCGACCCCGATGGACATCAACGCGGCGTGGGAGGCCAAGCGCCCGGCGCTGCGCCTGATCTTCGAAGCGGGCCGCAACAACAAGCGCGAGCTCGAATTCGAGCATTTCAAGGCCACCGCCGGCCCGGACCTCGATTCCTTCGCCACATGGTGCCTGTGTTTCGAGGTATGGGGCGCGCCGTGGGGCGAGAACCGTTGGTTCTTCGAGAAGACCATCGACGACCCGGCCGTGCGCCAGCTCGTCGAGGAGCACCACGACCTGTTCGAGTTCAACCGCTGGCTGCAGTGGATTGCTGCCGAGCAGGTGAACGCCGCGCAGCAGGAGGCGCTGGACCACGGCATGACACTGGGTCTGATGCAAGACATGGCCGTGGGCGTGCACGGGCTCGGCGCGGATGCCTGGGCCAATCCGGAACGCTTCGCCTCCGGCGGCGTCACGGTCGGCTGCCCGCCGGACTTCTATAACCAGCAGGGCCAGGATTGGGGCCAGCCGCCGTTCAGCCCACGCTATCTGGAGGCCACCGGCTACCAGGTGTACCGTGAGATGGTGCATTCGATGTACGAGCACGCGGGCGCGGTGCGCATCGACCATGTGCTGGGCCTGTTCCGCCTGTGGTGGATTCCGCAGGGGCTCGGCGCCCTCAACGGCGCATACGTAACGTACAACCACGAGGCGATGCTGGGAGTACTGGCCATCGAGGCCACGCGCGCCGGAGGCATGGTGGTTGGCGAGGATCTGGGCACCGTACCGGATTACGTGCGCCGCATTCTGTCCGATCACGGCGTGCTCGGCACTGACGTGGAATGGTTCAACCGCGTGGACGATTCGCCGAACGCCGGCGACCCGTACCGTGCACCCAAGGACTATCGCAAACAGGCATTGGCCTCGGTGACCACGCACGATCTGCCACCCACCGCCGGCTACCTGAACTTCGAACACGTCAAGCTGCGCGAGGAGCTGCATCTCCTGAGCGAGCCGGTGGAGGCGTTCGCCGCCTCGGCGATGGCCGAACGCACGGCTATGATGAACCGTCTGGTGGAGAACGGCTATATCTCACAGACCGTGGCGGATGATGTGGAAGGCCATGTGCAGGAGATCGTGGAAGCGATGCACGCCATGCTCACCGATACGCCGTCGCTGCTGCTGCAGGCAGCGCTGGTGGACGGCGTGGGCGAATGCCGCTCCCAGAATCAGCCGGGCACTTCCAGAGAATATTCGAACTGGCGCGTGCCGCTGGCGGACAGCTCAGGCCACGTGGTACATACCGACGAGGTCTTCGACCTGCCACGCGTGCAGTCCCTAGCCGCCGTGATGCGCCGAGAGAAGCGGTGATCGATTCCGGCAATGGGAAATTGGTCTAAATCGGCTTCGAGGGGCTGATTTGGCCTTTCCCGGACATCCACTTCCGCTTCAAGGGGCTGGCGCCCAAGTAGACCCAGCGCGAGAACGGCGGAATGACGTTGGCACAAAGTCGTTTGCACTTGTGGTTTCACCGGCAAGGAGCCCCTTGAAACGGAAGTAGATGTCCGGAATGCCCTAAATCAGCCCCTCGTAGTCGAGATAGCCGAAGACGGCGACTTGTTATGGGCATGTTATCGTTGTCATGACAATGATTGTTCGCGACGGTAAAGGAGCGACGGCATATGACCAAGGCAAGCATTCAGGCAGTGGCCCGCGAGGCCGGCGTTTCCGTATCCACGGTGTCCCGGACCTTCGCCAAGCCGGATCTGGTGCTTCCCGAGACTCGAGACCGAGTGATGGCCGCGGCCGAAAAGCTCGACTACTCAGTCTCACGCTCGGCCGCCGCCCTAAAATCCGGCCAATCGTTCCGTATCGCACTACTTGCCAGCGAGACCATCGCCAGTTGGTTCAATTCGAACATCTTCGCCGGTCTTGACTCGGCGCTGCGCCCCTCCGGCTACGACACTGTGCCCTACCCCATGCGCAACGCCGCCGAGCGCCACGACTTCTTTGCGGATTTGCCCGTGCGGCGCAATGCGGATGCGGTGATTGTCAGCTCCTTCGACATCGAACCGGCTGAGGTGGAGCGACTGAAGCATATGCACGTGCCGATTGTCGGCATCAACATCCCCTCCACCGATGGGTTCGACGCAGGCGTGAGCATTGATGATTACGCCGCCATACGTTCGGCTATCGAGCACCTGATTGCACTCGGCCACCGGCATATCGCGTTCGTCGGCAGCGCACCGACCGAAACCAATATGCGCTACAGTGCCGAGGCTCGCTTGCAGGGCGTCATCGATGCCGCTGCCGCCCATCCGGGGATCGAGCTAACGCCCCTGAGCATTCAACGCGGTCTTGGCGAAAGCAACGCGGCATTGAACGCCGTACTGAACGCCTCCCCCAGCATCACCGCCTTCTGTTTTGAGGATGATGAAATGGCCGCGCCCGTGCTGTATCGCCTGCGTCAATACGGGCGGCGGGTACCTCAGGACATTTCCATCATCGGCTTCGACGATTCCACCCTGTCCGCCGCCGTGGGACTGACCACGCTGCATCAGGACCCGTTCGCAATGGGCGCGACTGCCGGGCACATGGTATTGGATGCCATTGCCGGCAAGTCAATCGAACCGGCATTCGTACGGCCGGGCACTCCGCTAATACTGCGCGAAACCACCGCGCCGCCTGCCGCGACAGCAGCGCCCGCGCAGTCGTGACCACGTTACCACCGCAAAACGCCGATAAATCGATTGTTGCATGCGTAATTCACATGATATCGTTGTCATCATCAATACAACGGTTGGGCCTTCACACAGCAGTTCGGGCGCGACCGGAACAGCCCAACCACAACGCACCCGAAACAGGAGGGAATCGGCATGACCGCAAATAATCTCAATGACGACTGGTGGAAGCAGGCCGTCGTCTACCAGATCTACCCGCGCAGCTTCAAGGACGTTAACGGCGACGGACTCGGCGACATCGCCGGCGTCACCGAGAAGATGGACTACCTGAAGAACCTCGGCGTCGACGCAATCTGGCTCTCCCCGTTCTACCCCTCCGATCTGGCGGACGGCGGCTACGACGTAATCGACTACCGCAACGTCGACCCGCGCCTAGGCACCATGGAAGACTTCGACGCGATGGCCAAGGCCGCGCACGAGGCCGGCATCAAGGTGATCGTGGACATCGTGCCCAACCACACCGCTGACAAGCACGTGTTCTTCCAGGAGGCCCTCGCCGCCGAGCCTGGCTCCCCGGCGCGCGACCGCTACATCTTCCGCGACGGCCGCGGCGAGCATGGCGAACTGCCCCCGAACGACTGGCAATCCTTCTTCGGCGGCCCGGCCTGGGCGCGCGTGGCCGACGGCCAGTGGTATCTGCACCTGTTCGATAAGGCGCAGCCGGACGTCAACTGGAAGAATCCGGACATCCACGAGGAGTTCAAGAAGACCCTGCGTTTCTGGTCCGACCACGGCACCGACGGCTTCCGCATCGACGTGGCGCACGGCCTGGCCAAGGACCTCGAATCCAAGCCGTTGGAAGAGCTCGGCCGCGAATACAGCGTGGTCGGCGTGCTGAATCATGACTTCAGCCACCCGCTGTTCGACCGTCGCGAGGTGCACGATATCTACCGCGAATGGCGCAAGGTGTTCAACGAGTACGACCCGCCGCGCTTTGCCGTGGCCGAGGCGTGGGTGGTGCCCGAGCACCAGCACCTGTACGCTTCGATGGACGAGCTGGGCCAGTCCTTCAACTTCGACTTCGCGCAAGCCAACTGGTATGCCGACGAGTTCCGCGAGGCCATCGCCGCCGGACTCAAGGCGGCGGCCGAAACCGGCGGTTCCACCACCACGTGGGTCATGAACAATCACGACGTGCCGCGCAGCCCCTCCCGTTACGGCCTGCCGCAGATCAAGGGCGCACCCTACCACCAGCTGCCGCACGACTGGCTGCTGCGCAACGGCACTACCTATCCCGAGGATCGCGAGCTTGGCACTCGCCGCGCCCGCGCCGCCGCTTTGATGGAGCTCGGCCTGCCCGGCGCCGCCTATATCTATCAGGGCGAGGAGCTGGGCCTGTTTGAGGTGGCCGATATTCCGTGGGATCACTTGGAGGATCCGACCGCTTTCCACACTGCTCAGGCCACGATGGACAAGGGCCGCGACGGCTGCCGCGTGCCGCTGCCGTGGACCGCCGCCGATGAGCCGGCCTTGGCCGATTTCAGCCGTCCGACTCCGGCCGATGACGGTACCGGCGAGAACCATGTGCCGCTGTGCGCCGCCGGCCAGTTCGGCACGGGCGCTTCCTTCGGCTTCTCGCCGGCTACGCGCGCTGAGGGCGTGACGCCGGCCGCCGACCCGCACCTGCCGCAACCGCTGTGGTTCAAGGATTACGCGGTGGACGTGGAGCAAGCCGACCCGGACTCGATGCTCGCGCTGTATCGCGCCGCACTGGCGATTCGCCAGGAGTCGCTGACCGCCACGCGCGACACCACGGCCGAGCAGGTGGACATGGGCGACGATGTGGTGGCGTACACCCGCGCGGCGGTTGGCGGGCGGGTGTTCACCTCAATCACCAACTTCGGCAATGCTCCGGTCGCGCTGCCCGATGGCTCCGTGGTGCTGGCGTCCGGCCCGCTGACCCCCGAAGCCCAGCTCCCCACCGACACTTCTGCGTGGGTTGTTCAGTAGTGCTTTTGCGAGCTTACCCGACGCCAGCCATCCATCTTCTCCGGATGCTGGCGTCGTCCTTTTTCCCGGCTAAGCTGTCTCCATTTCGGGGATGACTGCCCTTTCTTTCCATTCGCGACATGCCAACCCCGAAATACTTAATAATATTCTATATACTTAACAAGAGATGTGAATCTTACAGATTTTCGTTAAGGATTGAGGTCGACATGGATGCCGAGCATTACATTCGCGAGACACTTGGCCTGCCCTGCCAAATCACTTCTTGGGATGGCACTGCATCACTGCCGCTATTTCTGACCAACGGACGGACATTCAGCAAACTCACCATCGACAACACGAGCATGCTAATCGCGAGCGGAGAGGCTCACCCATTCAGCATCACACGCGTCACCGCCGACGCCAGCAGGCTTGAGCAGCGGACGGATCTGCCCATTGTCTTTCAGTTTCCCCGGCTTTCTGCATACCAGCGAAAAGCCCTGATTCAGAATCACGTTCCTTTCATCGTGCCCGGTACCCAACTGTATATCCCTTCACTGGGCATGGTGTTCACCCAGCGCATCTCCTCACGGCCGCTGGAGAACGCACAGGATATCGAGGTGCGACCCTTCTCCCCCGCAACACAGCTGGTCTGGCTGTATTTGCTCTACTCCAACGAGAGCAAAGTCCAATCAGATATTGCCCGAGCGCTTCAGTTTACCGAAGCTCAGGTCAGCGTTGCCGTGACGCTGTTAGAACAGCTGGCATTCGTGCACCGCACCAAGCAAGGCCGCAGCAATAGCGTCGAACTACTGACTTCAAGGCAGACCAGCCGACTTGATTTACTGAAATCATCTTGGCATCTCCTGAAGTCACCAATATTCAGCAAATATACCGTCACGAATCGCAATCGCCAGATGATTGCCGACGAGCTGATTCCGGCCGGCGAATTTGCTCTTTCGCGCAGGACGCAACTGGCCACCCCAAAACTGCGAATCTATGCCGTTGAACGTCATTGGCTCAAGCAGCACAACAAGGAACTATGCATTATCGACCCCGCTTTGGAAAAGGTGCCAGATAATGCATATATTCTGGAGCTGTGGAGGTACGATCCCCGCCTACTTGCTCAATATACGCAGGAAGACTACCTTGCCGACCCCATTTCCACGGCCCTGACTCTTGGCGAGATTGCCGACGAACGTTTGGAAGACGCCATACAAGAATCCATCCGCAATACTTTCTCAGGGGCGACAATATGACACAAGGCCTGCAGCTCATCAGAACGGCCTTTGCCGGCTACGAAGATTCTTACGTAATCATCGGCGGCACCGCTTGTGACATCATCATGACCGACAACGACCTGGACTTCCGAGCCACCAAAGATATTGACATGGTGCTGATTGCCGAGGGACATCTTCGCGAGTTTGCACAACGATTGTGGTCTTTCATTCGCGATGGCGGATACACCTCTATCACGAAGAACTCCGCACAGCCTCACCTGTACCGTTTCATGCACCCCAGTACGTACGGGTATCCCACTATGATCGAGCTATTTTCACGTCACCCTGACTTCCCTATTGTGCCGAACTCGTTCCTGACGCCATTGCATATTGCAAACGACGTTTCCAGCCTGTCAGCCATCATGCTGAACGACAGCTACTATCGGCTACTGCAGCAAGGCCGCGAATCAATACAAGGCATCAGCGTGCTTAACGAGAAATATCTCATTCCTTTCAAGGCGAAAGCATGGTTGGATCTCAACGCCCGAGAACAACATGGCGAGCACGTAGACGGAAAAGATCTCAAGAAGCATAAATATGATGTATTCCGTTTGGCTCAACTACTTGCTCCAGAGGATCGCGTGTCTCTCAACGACGAGGCCTACCATGATCTCGCTGATTTTCTTGGGGAAATATCCCATGAAACGCTTCCGATGAAGCAGCTCGGCATACGGGGAACACAGCAAGACATCATTGATTTGATAGCCGCCGTATATCAACTGTCTATCCCACCACGCGATGAACTGCCCACCACGCGATGAATCTTCTACCACGATGTCAGCGTAATTTTGTATTCCGCGGAATAAAGCCGTTTTGCGTCACCACGTGGTGGGTAGTTTGCTACGTCGTGGGGATTTTACTACGTGGTGGAGGTTTGACTATATGGTGGGACCATGCGAAAGGCCGCCGCTCCGAATGAATCGGAGCGGCGGCCTTTTGGTATGCACTGGGGACCACCCTCAGGCGCTTACGCGCCAGCGGGAGCTACAGGGGCTCACTGAACCTGGGCGCGGGCGATCTTGCCGGTGAAGGAGTTGGCCTCGTCGGCATCCTTGACGCCATCCTTGTTCCAGGAGAACATGGCGCGCAGCTTCGGGCCGACGGTCTCGATGCGCTCGTTGGAGTACTTCTCCTGCAGTTCCTTGAAGTGCGGGGCGCCGGCATCCTGATCGTCGATGAACTCCTTGGCGAAGGAGCCGTCCTGGATGCGCTGCAGGTGGTATTCCATGCGCTTGCGGCAGTCCTCGTTGATGACGGTGTTGACGTAGTCGCCGTACTGGGCGGTGTCGGAGCAGGACCAACGAGCCTTGTTCAGGCCGCCCTCGTTCATCAGATCGACGAGCATCTTGAGCTCGTGGCAGACCTCGAAGTAGGCGATCTCCGGCTGGTAGCCGGCGTCGGTCAGGACTTCGAAGCCCATCTCGACGAGCTTGTTCACGCCACCCATGAGCACGTTCTGCTCGCCGAAGAGATCGGTCTCGGTCTCTTCCTTGAAGGTGGTCTTGATGGCACCGGCGCGCAGAGCACCGAGGGCCTTGGCGTAGGCCAGGGTCAGAGCCCAACCATCGCCACGCGGATCCTGCTCGACGGCCACGACGACCGGGACGCCACGGCCAGCAGCGTACTCACGACGAACGATGTGGCCCGGGCCCTTCGGGGCAACCATGAACACCGGGTGATCCTCAGACGGCTTGATGTAGCCGTAGTGAATGTTGAAGCCGTGAGCGAAGGCGACGGCGGCACCCGGCTTGATGTTGGGCTCGATGTCGTTGGCCCAGATGGTGCGCTGGTACTGGTCGGGGGCCAGAATCATAATCACGTCGGCTTCGGCGGAAGCCTCGGCCACGGACTTGACCTCGAGGCCCTGCTCCTTGGCGAAGTCGACCGACTTGGAGGTCGGACGCAGGCCGACGACCACGTCGACACCGGAATCGCGAAGGTTCAGCGCGTGGGCGTGGCCCTGGGAGCCGTAGCCGATGATTGCGACCTTCTTGCCTTCGAGGACGGAAAGATCGCCGTCGTTCTCATACCAGATTTGTGCTGCCATTATTGGCACTCCTGTTCAGTAGTGGGGTGTGGCGCCGCTGGGCGCCGGGGTATCTACGGTGTGCAGATAAGTCCTGTGTTGCGAGGATTGTGTCCTTCAAACCGAAGTCAATCCTACCGAGAACGCCGTCGCAGCCCCGCTGGAGTCCACAACGTGAGCTAGGTCACTATTGGAGTATGGACAGCCGTGTGCAGAGAACGATTCTCGATAACAACTCTGCACCCTTTTGAACAGAATCGCACAATCCCACATATGGGGAAAGGCTGAGATATCAACGATCTTGCATATTCGGTGTTCGTTTGCCTGCAAGAAATCAGCGCATAGTTGTTATTGAGAATGATTCGCTGCGCGCAACAACACAAAACCGCCGCTCCCGTATGGGCGGGAACGGCGGTTTGCTAGCTTAAATCCCCTTCAGGGGCGGCAATCACTGAACCTGGGTACGGGCGATCTTGCCGTTGAAGGACTCGGCCTCGTCCTTGTCCTTGGCCTCGGCGTTGTTCCAGGAGAACATGGCGCGCAGCTTCGGGCCGACGGTCTCGAGGTGCGGGTGAGAGAACTCTTCCTGCAGCTCCTTGAACTTCGGGGCGCCAGCGGCCTGGTCGTCCATGAACTCCTTGGCGAAGGAGCCGTCCTGAATGCGCTTGAGCTGGTACTGCATGCGCTTCTTGGTCTCCTCGGTGATGACCGTGGAGGTGTAGTCGCCGTACTGAGCGGTGTCGGAGCAGGACCAGCGAGCCTTGTTCAGGCCACCCTCGTTAGCCAGGTCGACCAGCATCTTCAGCTCGTGGAACACCTCGAAGTAGGCGATCTCCGGCTGGTAGCCGGCCTCGGTCAGCACGTCGAAGCCGAGGTCGCACAGGTGGTTGATGCCGCCCATGAGGACGTCCTGCTCACCGAACAGATCGGTCTCGGTCTCCTCGGTGAAGGTGGTCTTGATGGCGCCCGCACGCAGAGCGCCCAGAGCCTTGGCGTAAGCCAGGCACAACGGCCAGGTCTTGCCGTCCGGGTCCTGCTCGACGGCAACGACGACCGGGACGCCACGGCCGGCGGCGTACTCACGACGAACGATGTGGCCCGGGCCCTTCGGGGCGACCATGAACACCGGGTGATCCTCGGACGGCTTGATGTAGCCGTAGTGGATGTTGAAGCCGTGGGCGAACGCCAGGGCAGCGCCCGGCTTCAGGTTCGGCTCAACCTCTTCCTTGTAGACCTTGGCCTGGTACTGGTCAGGCAGAAGGATCATCACAACGTCAGCCTCGGCGACGGCCTCGCCAACCGGCTTGACCTCAAGACCCTGCTCCTTGGCGAACTCGACAGACTTGGAGGTCGGACGCAGGCCGACGACCACGTCGACACCGGAGTCACGCAGGTTCAGTGCGTGAGCGTGACCCTGAGAGCCGTAGCCCAAGATGGCGACCTTCTTGCCATCGAACACGGACAGATCGGCGTCCTTCTCGTACCAGATAGTTGCTGCCATTTTCGGCGCTCCTTTTATTTATTCGTTTATGGGGGGTGAAATCTTTAATTGTTATTGTGCTCTGCTGGTTCTGCAGAAACTGTTTTTAGTTTTGGCTTTCCTTGTGGGCTTTTCCGATATGCAGGTTTAGTCCTGTTGACCCGGAAAAGCCCTGCAGAGGTTCACTTAGTGGAATTGAGATTTTTCACGTTGTGAACTTGGCGATATTTAGTTATGGAGGATTTCACTTGGTAAAGTCAGCGTCCTTCGTCTCACGGCAGGTCAGGACCGACACCAGGCAGCACACGGCCATCACGGCGAGGTAGAGGCCCACGGAGTGGACGCCCCAGTGGGAGCTCAGCCAAGTGGCGATGGTCGGCACGAAAGCCGCGCCGACGATGGCGGCCAGATTGTAGCCGATGCCGGAGCCGGAGTAACGCACATTGGCGTCGAACAGCTCAGGCAGGAAGGCGCCGATCGGGCCGAAGGCGATGCCCATCAGGGCAAAGCCGACGCACAGGAACACCATGTTGGCGAAGAAGTTCTTCGGGCCGACCAGACCACCGTCCAGCAGGAACGGGAAGAGCACGGCGAACACGACGAGTGCGCAGGAGGAGAAGGTCAGCACGCGCTTGCGGCCGATCTTGTCCGCGTACAGGCAGGACAGCACGATGAACAGGGCGAACACGCAGATGGAGATCATGAGCATGAGCAGGTATTCCTGGTTGGTGAAGCCAAGGCCTCCGCCGCCTTCGCCCTGCTCCTTGGTGCCCCAAGCGAGGGACCAGGTGGCGAGCGTGTAGAACAGCGTGTAGGTCACGGCCACGAGGAAGGTGGCCTGCAGCACCTGACGCCAAGACTTGCGGAAGACCTCGGTCAGCGGGGACTTGACGACCTTCTTCTGCTCCTGAGCCATACGGAAGATCGGGGTCTCCTCCATGTGAACGCGAACCACGAGGCCGACGATCACCAGGATGGCGGACAGCAGGAACGGCACACGCCAGCCCCAAGCCAGCATCGCGTCCTGATTGTTGAAGGATTCGAGCACGAAGTAGGTGCCGTTGGACAGGAAGAAGCCGATCGGGGCACCGAGCTCCGGGAAGGAGCCGTACAGTGCGCGCTTGTCTTCAGGCGCGTTCTCGGTGGCGACCAGTGCCGCGCCGGACCATTCGCCGCCCAGGCCGATGCCCTGGATGAAGCGCAGCAGGCAGAGGATGGCGACTGCGCCAACGCCGACCTGATCGTAGGTGGGCAGGCAGCCAATCAGGAAGGTGCCGACACCCATGGTCATCAGGCTGACGACCAGCGTGGTCTTGCGGCCCATGCGGTCACCGAAGTGGCCGAAGATCAGCGAGCCCAGCGGGCGGGCGATGAAGGCGATGGCGAAGGTCAGCAAGCTCATCAGCAGTGCGACGGTGGGGTTGTCCTTCGCGGAGAAGAAGATGTGCGGGAAGTAGTTTGCCGCGGCGGTGCCGTAGGCGTAGAAGTCATAGAATTCGATGGCGGTACCGACCATCGATGCGGCGATCACGGTCTTGACCGAATCGCGTACCAAGGTAGCGGCTTTACCTGCCGCCTGCCCTAAGCCAGTCTCTTCGACTGCTGCAGTCATTGTTACTCCTGTTTTGCTCTCGTTCACTCTCATTGGCGGGCGATTATTTCGTCTCACAGGGAGGTTGTTGTTCTGTTGCTGTGTTGTTGCCGTGTACTGTCCGCTACCGTTTCCGTCTGCGGGATTCTGCCGTAAGCCTTGTGAGCGCAACAAAAAAGCCCCGCATCTTGCAGGGCCTTACCGATTGTGTCAGCTTGACTGGCCCTGCCTTCGTTGACGGGGCTTCAAGCATCAATGCCGAATTAGTCCGCCAGCGAAGACGGGCTAATAATTCGTGCGGATACAAACGCAGAAGCATTGAATCCAGTCATCGCGTGGCCTCCTTTCGGTATTTCCTCAGGCCGTTCGACCTGAACTGGAATGTAAACATAGGTTTGGCTGTCTTGCCAATCCAGCAAGGGTTCACATTGTGGACGCCACGTCGCCGAGACGAACGCCCCCGCCGCGGGGAGGAACGCCGCCGGCGGCCGGGGAGCCGGACCGGCCCGTCATTGCGCGGACTCGGCGGTGAGGGTGACGATTCCGGCCAGCAGCACCATGACGATGGCGGACGGGAAGAGCAGGTAATAGCCGAAGCTGTGCTCGAAGGCGTTCACCAGTAGCGCGCCGATGATGGCGGCGAGCGCCAGACCGGCCGAATTGGCGAGCGCATAAATGCCGAGGTCGTGGCCGGCTCGGCGCGGGTCGGGCAAAGAGTCCATCACCAGTTCAAGGCCGAGCGAATCGTAAATGCCGAAAGCGAATCCGGAGATCAGCGCAAACAGCAGCATGCCGTTTTCACGGGCGGTGCCGGTGGACCAGACGCCAAGGCCCCATGCGAGCCCCAGGCCAATCGCATACAGCAGGCAGGCACCGGCCACCACGCGCGTGGTGGGAATGTTCTTTTCTTCAATCGATTCGGAAATCGGACCGGCCGCCCACGAAGCGAGCGCAGCGCCGACCAGTGTGGCCGCCGCCATGCCGGCGATGAGGAATCCGGCCGGAAGGGTCAGCGGCGCGGACGTGAACACCACGGCTTTGCCGTATACCCAGAAGCGCACGAGGTACCACAGGAAGACGCCGGTCAGCCCGACGCCGGTCATCATGCAGGTGCGGGCAGTGAATACGCGAGCGAACGCAGGCGCATGAGCCGGCGGACGCAGTTGGTCGAGTACCTGGTCGCTATTAAAGAGCTGGCGCGGCTGTTCGATGCTGGAAGGCTCCTTGGGCAGGATCAATACCGAAAGAATGCCGGAGACCGCGAACAGTACCGCGGTATAGGTGAATGGGGTGAACGAGTCGAACATCACGCCAAATGCGCCCATGCACACACCAAGCGCTTGGCCGAGCATCACGCCGATGCCATGCCAGCGTTCGATGCGCGGGCGGAACTTATCCGGCACTCGCTCGCTGATAGCGCTGGCCAACGGCGCGGAGAGCATCGCGTAGGCGAACTGCATCAGCGCCCAGAAGATGCAAAGCACCACGATGCCGATATTCTGTCCCAGAAGCAACGTAAGCAGCGCACACAGCACACCGCCGGCCACCATCCACGGGGTACGACGGCCCAATGGCGTGCGCGTGCGGTCGGAAAGCGCCGAAATCAGCGGCATAGCAAACATGGAGGCTACGACGCCGACAATCACCAACACGGCCAAAGGCATCGCCAGATCAGTGGCGACGGGCAGTGGACGGCCGGTGGCCGGATTGATGGTGACTTGCAGCGCGGCGGTGTCGTAGCCGAACAGACGAGCCACCGCGTTGGGCATGGCGATGGTATTCAATGCTATCCAAGGTGCGCCGACCAGAATGGAAGCGGCGAAGAACCCCCAGTTGAGACGGGATACCTGGCCCGTGGTGGGCCGTTGACCGTCGGCGGCGACCATAGGGTCGCGCATATCGAGGTAGGCGGATGACATGTCCGGTGCCGGGGTGTCCACGCTGGCGGCGGCTGCGGCGGCGGCCGAGGAGCCGGCGGCGGCCAATCGCACAGTTTGGGCCTCGGGCTGGTCGGCGGATGCCTCGGGCGGGCGACGACGGTCCTTGATGGCCAGTCGGGCTACGGCTGCCTTGTCTTCGGGGCTCAGGGCCTTATCGAGATCCGGGCGATCGTCAATGCCTGGGCGCACATACGGTTCCAACATGATACTGCTCTTTCTTTGCTCTCATCACCGGCGGGAGGCACCGGCCAGCTCCGACTGAGCATGACCCGCAACCCCGTCACACGCAAAACCGCCCGAGCGCACTAGCTTCAGTGCACTGCGGGCGGTTTGTTTTCCATGGACCCAGCTTACGCCGGACGCACTACTTGGAGCGCGCACAGCGGAGTGGCGTTTATGGGCCAACGGTTAGTCGATATCGGCAATCGGCAGGTTGCTCAGCAGATCATCAGTCTCGTGGTCACCGGCGGCATCGGTCCAGGCGAGGCTGGCGACCGGAGTGGTGTTATCCGTGCCGAGTCCGCGGCCGGGCTCGAAGATGAGGGCGGCCTTGGTCTTGCCGTCGGCAGCGATCCAGCGGAAGGTGATGGATGTGTCGCCGTCGGCTTCGTAGCTGAACTCGCCATTGAATGCAGGCAGTTCGTTGCGGAACTTGGCCAGGGCGTTCAGGGCCTTCACCACCGGGCGCTCGAGGTTTTCGTCGATTTCGGCGGTGGAGTAGTAATGGCGATTGATGTCACGGCCGTTGTTGGTCTTGCGCAGCAGTTCCATGTCGTTGCGGCCGGCGAGCGCGCCCACGTAGTAGACCTGCGGCACTCCGGGCAGGAAGAACTGGACTGCGCGGGCGGCCAGATAGTGCTGGTCGTTGCAGCCGAGCGCGGAGTAGTACGTGCTGTTGACCTGATAGAGGTCGAGGTTGCTGGCGGCAGCACCGGTGGCGGCCTGGGATTCGCCGTGGGTGTTGGCGTGGATGGTGTTGACCAGATTATCGACGTCCTCGTCGGGCACGAGGCCCTTGAGGCTGCGGTCGAGCTGATCGGAGCCGATGTCGATCACGCCGATGCCGTCGTGCGTATCGAGCACGGTGACGGCGTTGTTCGGGCGGATTTCGGTCCAGTGGACCACGGGTTCCACGTGACCGGTGAACAGCGAGTGCAGGAGCAGCGGAGGCAGGGCGAAGTCGTAGACGCGGTCCACCTTGGAGGCGATTTCAACCTGCTTCTTGTAGTAGCTATGCACCTCAATGAGAATTTCGAGACCTCGCTTGACGCCTTCCTCGCGTAGGCGTGAGATGAGCTTAAAGGTCTTGGGGGTCATGAAGCAGCTGGTGCCGGCCTCCTTGGCGCCGTAGCCCACGGCGTCGAGACGGATGTAGCTGACGTGGGATGCGGCCATCTGATCGAAGATGGACATGAGGTATTCCCAGCCCTTGTCGGAATCGGTGTCAATATCAACCTGCTGCGGAGTGAAGCTGACCCAGACCAGGCGGGTCTTGCCGGCGAACTTGTAGTGGGTGAACGGCAGGCCCGGGCGCGGGCGGTAGATGCCGGCCAGTTCCTCTTCGGTGGCGCCGTTCGGGAAGACGGAGCTCATGGTCAGAAACATCGGGTAATACTCGGATTCCTCACCTTTTTCAAGCACGTCTTGGAACTGCTTGGATTCCCAGCTCATGTGGTTGACGATGGCATCGACCATGATGCCGTGGGTCTTGGAAAGTTCAGCGACGTCGTCCCAGCTGCCGAGACGCGGGTCGACTTTGGTGTGGTCGATCGGGTCGAAGCCTGCATCCGCACCATCGAACGGAGTGAAGAACGGCAGGATATGCACGCCGTCATACACGCCGTCGAAGCGGGTGCGCAGGATGTCAGTCATCGAGCTAAGAGTGCCATCGCCGAGACGATCGGCGTAAGCGATGAGCTGCACTTTGTTTTTCATGGGACCTCCCTTGGTTCATGGGTGCGGGTGCAATGTGTGCGCGTCTGCCTGTTTGTTGTTTACGTATTTGCATACTCACGTATGCATCGAACCGGTTCGATATTACCTCGAGAGGGGCGTCAATGTCCAGTCACACAGCGGAACGCGCGTGTCGAACCGGTTCGATGCGGTATTCTACACAACCCAGCCTGTCCGATCCCCACTCAGCGTTCCAACGCGCAGCATCAATGCGTGGTATCGCCTGGCACCAGCGTCATGGGAATAAGCACGTTCGGCTCGAACGGCTTGGGAATATTCTTGCGTGAAGCGTTAGCTGCGGCCACTTCCTCATTGGCAATCGCCTGCACAATATGGTCGGCTGCCGACTGTGCGATCGCCGAGAAATCCTGCGCGACCGCGGTCAGCTTCATGCCGGCCAAATCGGTTAAATACGTGCCATCGTAGGCAACGATCTGCAGCTCGTCAGGAATGGAAATTCCGCGGCTCAACGCTTCGCGCACGCAGAACGACGCGCCAATATCGGAACTGACCACGGCATCGACGCCGTCGGTCGTCACCTTGTCGAGCGCATTGCTGACCGCACGATGATAGCCGGCAAAATCCATCACTTCGCCAGCTTCAACGTACTCGTATTTCACGCCTGCGGAGGTCAATTCCTGTTCCAACGTGAGGTAATAGCGCACCGTCGGGAACGTGGTCTTTCCCAAATCGAACGGTCCTTCCTCGACTTCTCCGCGCGCAGCCAAATCGAAGAATTGATCTCGCGGACCGCCAATCATCACCACATGTTTGGTACCATTGCGGATCAGCATCTGCGCAATCAATCGCCCACCCTGCTCGTGGTCGGATCCGATCGACGAAATACCGTCTCCAAGCACACGGTCGAACGCGACGATCGGGCGATGAATCGACGTCCAATAATCGCCGGGATGCGAAGTGTGCGCACACATGACGATGCCGTCCATCATGTGCCGACGCAACATGTCGACATACTGGATTTCGCCCTCCGCCTCATCTGCAGTAGAGCACAGCATAGTGCGTAATCCTTGCGCGGCGAGCGCATGCTGCAGATGTGCGGTAAACGTTGCAAAGAACGGGTGGCGGATGGTGGGCACGATGACGCCGACCAGATTCGTGCGATCATGATACAGATTGCGGGCAAGCTCGTTCGGCACATAATTGAGCAGTTGCATGGCTTTGCGCACACGTTCGCGCATGTCATCAGACACGTACCCGTTGCCGTTCACCACCAGCGAGACGGTGCTCAGAGACACCCCGGCCTTCTTCGCCACATCGCGCATGCCGACCATGATCGCACCTTCCCCGTCATCACTGTTCTATCGTTGTATGCTCACGTGCTTACCACGAAATATTACATTCATTTACATTCTCTCGAACCTGTTCGACAGTCCGGTGTGTATATCGCTTGACGGGGACACCCCTAACTTTATTTCCATCATGTGATTTTCATGATGCCCCCTTGAAATCACATTCATGGATCACTTTTGCACTGCAGTCGATACCGCATCGATGGAAGATACATCATGCACAACATCTTGCAAAACATCACAATTACGTACAACGAAAGAAACGGCGCAAAGCTTGCGATATCCACACTCACTTTGCGCCGTCTTCTTGTATTGATAATGGCCTACATTGCGATCATCGCGATCAGTCGTTCGGAACGTCACCAGACTGCGTGTGGTCAAAGACCGGCTTGTTGTCTTTGTCAAAGGTGTAGACGCCGATATTCGCAGAACTCGGATCATTGTTCTTGTTGAACGGTCCAATGCCGGTCTGGCCCTGATACTGGATATCCTTGCCATCCTTCAGCAGGGCGAGGCAGGCCTTGTAGGAATCGCACTTCTCGCCGCCGTCAGCACCGGAGACGGCCGCCATGTTGGCTTGAATGGTCTTGCCGTCAGCGCTGCCGCCCTTCTGCGCGGCGAGGGCTGCGAGGATGATGCCGTCGTATGTTTCAGCGCCATAGGTGGTGGTGTTTTTCAGATCCACACCGGTGGATTCAAGACGCTTGACGAAGTCGTCGGACGGGTTGACGCCAGGAATGGTGCCTTTCGAGCCTTCCAGCAGGCCTGCGTCGAGTTCGCTCGAATAGTCGGAGGTGTTGCCATCCACGAAGTACAGTTTCTTGGTGTCAACCCCGGCGGAAGCGAGCGCTTTGAGCAACGGCTTGGTCTGGTCGAAGGCGATGACGAGCGTCGCGTCGGGGTTGGACGCCTTGATGGCGGTGGCGATTGAGGAGAAGTTCGTCTCGGTCGGATCGAAGGTGTCCTTTTCGCCGTAGACGATGTCGACGCCCGCCGCGGAAGCGGTTTTGACGACTGTGTCGCGCAGACCGGTGCCGTATTCGTCGTTGAAGACTGCAATAGCAAGCTTCTGCACGCCATCCTGGGCGATCAGATTACCCATAACCGCACCCTGCACAGTATCAGGAGCGACCGTGCGGAAGAAGTAGTCGGACAGACCGGAGAAGCCGGCCGAAGTGGCACCCATCGACAGCATCGGAATGTTCTGCGAAGTAATGGACTTGTATGTGTTCTTCACCACGGAGCTGGAAGCGGGGCCAATAATGAACGACGGATTCTTGCTCAACACCGACTGGGCAGCCGACGTGTTCTGGTCGGCATGATCCGCATCAGACGTATCGGCGTCCACGGTGGTGACCTTGCTGTCAAGTACGCCACCGGCGTCATTGATGTCTTTGACTGCCAGCTTTTCGGCGGCCAGTTCAGGCGGTGCCAGATAGGCCAGGGATCCTGTTTCCGGCCACAGACCGCCAAGCACGAACTTGGTGGTTTTGGCACCGGAATCGGATGCGTCGGAGCTGGAGCTTCCGGAACCGGAGCCAGAACCACAGCCGGCGAGCGCCATGACCGCGGCGGCCACTACTGCGGTGACGGTGATGGACAGCTTTTTCATGCCCTTCATGTTTGTCTTCTTCATATGAATCACCATTTCCTCTCTTGGCTCCGCTGATTGCCGAACCCTTGGTGACGATTGCCGAGATAGGTTGCTCGAACATCTTGAGGTGCACTATAGGCCGTGAGGAAACCGAACGTGTATGCGTGAAGTTAACCGGAGATGAAGTATGAAAACTGTTGGAAACACAAGGATTTGTGTCATTTTTCAGGCATGGCGAAACCGCCGGCGGGGGTATTCCGCCCCACCGGCGGAAACTTGATTCAGAGCCAGAAATTCCGGCTCGTAGGGGGTCGCGTAACGTGTACGGAGACCGACATCCGAGTTCTAAGGTACTCTAAAGCACACGAAGGCGCTTCGAGCGGAGAGGATGACGGGCCTTATACGCTCCGCTCTGCGATTTACCGGGGTTACCTGCCCTCTTCCTGGACCTCCTCTTCCAGATTGCCCAAGTACAAGGAGACAACCTTCGGATCGTTCATCAAATCACGGCCCTTGCCGGAGTAGGCGTTGCGACCTTGGTCGAGCACATAGCCACGGTCGCAGATCTGCAGGCAACGGCGGGCGTTCTGTTCGACAATAACCACGGAGACGCCGGCCTTGTTGACCTGGCGCACGCGGATGAAGGTTTCGTCCTGAAGCATTGGCGACAGGCCCGCGGAAGGCTCGTCCAGCAGGAGGACTGACGGCTTCATCATCAGGGCCCGGGCCATGGCCACCATCTGGCGTTCGCCTCCGGAAAGCTGGCCGGCAAGCTGGTTCTTGCGCTGACCGAGCTTGGGGAAGATGGAGCATACGTAGTCGAACCGCTCCTCGAACAGCTTCGGCGCCTGGAAAGCGCCCATATGCATGTTTTCCGCGATGGTCAGGCTGGGGAAGACGTTTTCAGTCTGCGGCACGAAGCCAACGCCTCGGGACACGAGCTTGTCGGCACGCAGATTGGTGATGTCCTCGCCCTTGAGCAGAAGCTTGCCGGAATGAATATGCACCAGGCCGAACAGCGACTTCAGCAGCGTGGACTTTCCGGCACCATTCGGGCCAATAATGCCGACGATCTCACCCTCATGAAGCGTGAGGGACGCGCCATTGAGAATATTCACGCCAGGAAGGTAGCCGGCCACCAAATCCACCGCGTCAAGCAGAGGCTCGCCCTCCGGTTCCCCCACATGAATCTGCGCACGGGATAATGCCCCCGTCTCCTGCGCGCCTCCCTGCGTGGCGCTCTGCATGTCACCCTGCGTGTCCGATTCTGGAGAATCGGACACATAAGCCACCTCAACACGCTCACGGTTGTCCGATTCTCCAGAATCGGACACACTGGCGGCAGAAACACACGTCGGATCAGTTGCGTTCGTAACGTCGCTCATTTCAGGCCTCCTTCAAATCTTCCAGCACGGAATCGTCACCCAAGTCGATATTCGCATGGGCTCCCAGATACGCGTCGATCACGGCCGGATCGTTCATCACGCTCTTCGGCTGACCTTCGGCCACGATCTTGCCTTCAGCCATCACGGTGACCCAGTCGGCGATGTGTCGAACCATGTTGATGTCGTGTTCCACGAACAGCACGGTGGTGCCTTCCTCTCGCAACGCCATGATGTGGTCGAGTAGCGACTGCTTCAACGCGGGGTTCACGCCAGCCATCGGCTCGTCCAGCATGACCAGCTGCGGGTCGGACATCAACGCACGCGCCATTTCCAACAACTTGCGCTGACCACCAGAAAGCGCACCTGCATAATCATCCTTCTTTTTGATCAGCAGAAAACGTTCCAGCAATGCTTCCGCCTTCTCAATATTCGCTTTCTCCTGCTTCTTCCACATGCCGGGGAACAGCGCGCGGAACATACCTTCACCAGGCTGCACGGGAGCGCCGAGCAGCATGTTGTCAAGCACGGTCAACCGGCTCATCACCTTGGTCAACTGGAAGGTGCGGACCATGCCCATGCGCGCCACTTTTTCAGGCTGCACGTGGGCCATGTCCTTGCCGTCGAACTGCCAAGTGCCGGTGTTCGGCATATCGAAACCAGTCATCAGATTGAAGAACGTGGTTTTGCCGGCGCCGTTCGGTCCGATCAACGCAGTGATGCCATGCCTTTCGATTTCGAAATGGCTCACGTCCACGGCGGTCATGCCGCCGAACTTGCGGGTCACGTCATCGGCGATCAGAATCGGATCGGGCTTGTGCACACCCGGCTTGTTCTCCACAAATTTCAAATCCTCGGTGACTTTGTCACGGTAGGCCGTGGAAATGAGGGTCTCGCCTTCCGGCGCTTTGGTGGCCCATTTGGTCAGGTCATGGAACGGCACTCCCGGCTGCACGCCAGATGGCTGCTGCGCGCCGGTGGTCGGGGTATTCGTTGTATCAGGCATGGAAAGCCAACTCCTTTCGGTCGCCCAACAGGCCTTGGGGTCTGAATATCACCAGACACATCAGCGCCACGCCGACGATCACCCAGCCGAGGGCTTCGATCTGATTGGAGGAGATCAGGGTTTCGGGAACGGTGTTGCGCATAACCTCCTTGACGAAGGTGAGCAGCACCCACAGCACGCAGGAGCCGAGCACAGGACCGAGAATCGTGGCCGCGCCGCCCAGCAGCAGAATCGTCCACACGTAGAACGTAACTGTACGGCCGAGCGAATCGGGCTGTACGGAGCGCGGCAGGACGAAGATGATGCCGGCCATCGCACCGAACAATCCGCCCAAAATCAACGATTCCATCTTGTATTTCGTAACCGGCTTGCCAAGCGAACGAATCGCATTCTCATCCTCACGAATGCCCTTAAGCATACGGCCCCACGGCGAGTGGAACCATCGCCAGCACAGGAACGCAGCGATCGCAACCAAAATCCAAGCCACGATACGCAGCCACCAGGAATTCGCGATGTTGTTGCTGTACGTCCACAGCAGGAACGTGGTCGAGCCGTCGGGCAGTGGGGAAAGCGCTTCGAACTTTTCAGTGAAATCCTGCGGCGAGATGCCCGCGGAACCGCCGGTGAAGTTCGTCATGGCTGTGGAACGGCCGACGATGCGGATGATTTCCGCGGCCGCCAACGTGACCATGGCCAGATAGTCGGGCCCAAGCTTCAGCGTCGGAATGCCGAGCAGCAGCGCGTAGATGACGGCGAGCGCGAGCGCCGCACAGACCGAGGCGAACAGGTTGCAGCCCATCGACTGCGTGATGGCGAATCCGTAGGCGCCGAGGAGCATGAAGCCCGCCTGGCCCATGTTCATCAGGCCGGTCATGCCGAAGTGAATGTTCAAACCGATGGCGGCGAGAACGTATGCCGCCGTGGTGGGGGCGATCAGCTCGCCCGCCGCGTTGGAGATGATTGTCATGAAGTCCATGAATCAGCCCACCCTTTGCTGCTTGCCGAAGATGCCCTGCGGGCGCACCAGCAGAACGATGATGAGGATTGCCAGCGCGCTGGCGTAACGCATGTCGTTGGGGATGACGAGCGAGCTCATATCCGCCACGATGCCGATGACCAACGAGCCGATAAGAGCGCCGTTGGCGGTGCCGAGGCCGCCAAGCGTCACCGCGGCGAACATCAGCAGGATCAGGGTCGCGCCGGTGTTCCAAGAGATGCCGTTGAGGTATACGCCGAGGAGCACGCCGGATAGGGCGGCCATGGCGCACGAGAGAATCCATACCACGCGGACCACCTGATCCACGTTGATGCCGGACGCTGCGGCCAGTGCCGCGTTGTCGGAAACGGCTCGCGTGGCGCGGCCGAGCCGCGTCTTGTAGAGGAACAGTGTGACGCCCACGATCACGCAGATGGCGATGAGCGCGGACAGCAGCGTCGGCATGTCCGTGGTGATCGGGCCGATTTGGAAGCTGTTCGGCACGGATTTGACGATACCCTTAATGTCACCGCCGAAGAAGAACTGGAACGTGTACTGCAACGCCATGGACAGGCCGATGGTCACGATCATCTGTTGCATGGTGCCGACGTGGCGGCGGCGCAGCGGACCCCATACGATCTCGTTTTGGATGAAGCCGGTCAGCGCGCCGATGATCACGGCGAAGATGGCGGAAGCCACGAGCGGCATGTGCAGCATCTGCGTGCCCACGAAGGCCATCAGGCCGCCGAGCGTGACCTGTTCTCCATGGGAGAAGGACTGCAGTCCGGTAGTGCCATACACGAGGTTCATACCCACGGACATCAGGCCCAGCATCAGACCGAAGATAATGCCGGAATACAGTTGCTGCCAGATACGTTTGCCGATATTGGAGCCACCTTTTTTGGCTGACGATGCTGCGGCGTCCGCCGATCCGGCTGCATCCGCCGTCCCCTGCTTGCTGTCCGCCGATTCGGCCGCGCCGTTGCCAGCGGTATCGTCGGCCTGATCGAAGCGGATGACGCCGCGCTGCTTGTCGAAGCTGGCTTTCTTGATGGTGACCGTCGCACTGCTCGACTTCAGGCCATGCTCTTTCGCAACGGCATCGTCAATCGTGACGGTGTAGTCGCCATCATCGGCAACGGAAAACGCCCACTTGCCATCGGCTGCGGTTGTGGTCTCCGCCGTAGCCTTGCCGGACAACTTGACGGTGGCGCCGGCGATCGGCTGTTTGCCGGCATCCTGCAGAATGCCGTTGACGCAACCGTTGTCGGATGTCGGATTGCATTCATCCACGGCTTGAGCGGTGCCGGCTGCGGACGCAATGGCGGGAGGGAGTACGAAAAGCATCGAGAGAACGGCAAAAATCGAACATAGCATTGCGATTCCCGGTCGACGATGCCGTGTGAAATACGTTACGGCTGTCATTGGTTTTTCCTCTCTTATTGTTTTCACAACGTAGGAGAGGAAACAGCTTGCGCGGTTGCGCTCAGATTTCTTTCACGTTACTCAGCGACCGTCCGTGTAACGTGAAAATTACGCCGGATTGGCAAGCAGCGCAATGCCGAAACCGGCGGCCACACAAATGAGAGGCACCGCGACGGTTGCTATTCCATAGCCCAGAGCCAGCGTAAAACGACGCTGGCGAATCAATGAAACCACTTCGTTGAGCGCCGTGGAGAATGTTGAGAAACCACCGAGAAATCCGACAACGAACATCATGACCGTGTCCATATCCACCGATTGCGAATAGTAGGACATCATGGCGATGCCCGCGCATAGCGAGGCGACGCCGTTGATGACGAGCGTGGATAGCGGGAAGTTGCGGTTCGTTCTTCGATTCTCGCGGTTCCAGCCTTGTTGAATTGACACGTCGAGCACGTAACGGGCCATGGCGCCCAGACCGCCGAACAGACAGATCATCCACATCATCAGCGCACCTCCCCGGTAGTCGGGTCGGCGACAAGCGAAATCTCCGCAGTGATCGGTTTGGGCTCGAAGCTGGGTGGAAGCGGGTTGGCCGGCTGCTGGATTGGCTGCGACTGCTGAATCTCGGGCAGCTGCCCCAAGTCTGGAGTATCCGGCTCGCGCAGCAACGGATGCGCCGGCTGCGTCAGCTGAGGAACGGCCAGCGGAGGAATCTGCGGAACGCGGCCTGTCTGCATAGGCTGGCTGGCGGTCGGCGGCACGGTTGGTGTTTCGACTCGCGGAACCTGTCCCGTCTGCGCGGCCTGCTGCGCCGCCTGCGCGGCTTCCATTGCGGCCTGCGCGGCAGAACGCGCCACGTCGGCCACTTTCACATGGCGTACGCCCTGCGTGTCCGATTCGGCAGAATCGGACACGGAAACAGCTGAAAACGCACCCCGAACCCGCTTTCGAGTACTCCGTGACAGCAGTGCCTGCATCAGAACCACGCCGGCGGCGGCAGTGAGCAAACCGCCTGCAAAATTTCCCGCAAGATAGCCAAGCGCACTGGCGATATGCCGCTCGTGCAGACCTTCCACCGTTTCCAGCATCACGCCGGACATCGTCGAAAGCCCGCCGAGCAAGCCGAGCCCAACGCCACGGCTGACAACCTGCCGCACCCGGCGACGCAGCCACGAAGCGGTCGCCATGAATTCGGTCAGCATCGCGAACAGGAAGCAGGCGACCATATTCGACACAAACGTGCCCACAACGAATGGCGTCCCGCTGACCGACGGCAGGAGCATATCCAACGCATGCCGACAGCCGACTCCAACAAATCCACCGACGAACACCACAACATACATCAGTCCGTCGGCGAGCGGATTGAACCGCGCCTGCATACGTTTCATCGGCGCCAGGGGAATCGTAGGCGGATCCATGGTGTTAGCGGCGGGCGCGGTTGCACCAGCATGCGTCACCTCAACAGTGTCGATTGCCTGCGTGATAGGATGCGAGTCCTCACCCGCAGTCACCACGTCTCCCGGCGATTGTTCTTGCGATTCCATTGCGCTCCCCCTGTACTGGCCTTCCGCGGACAGCGTTGTTCCGCCCATAGGCCGTGCAACAACGAGCTGGGCCGCGGTTGCCGCCTTCCTAACGCATATGAGTTTACACGGAGCGCCAACGCATGCACCCTGGATGTCCGATTCCGCAGATTCGTACATCCAGAGTCCAGCCGAATTCAGCCAGGCTCAGTCAAGCCGGGCATCACACAGCCGCCGCATCGCAGGTCGCACCTCGCGCTCCTCCTCGCCACTGAACAGCACCACCAGATAGTCGCCGGCACGCAGCCGTGTATCGCCGCGCGGCACGATCTCGCTTTCGCCGCGACGCAGGCCGATGATCAGGCACCCAGACGGCCAACGCACGTCACGCACCCGCTTGCCGTCCGCAATCGCCCCCATTTCCAATGGCAGTTCCATAATGCCGCTGCCCACATGGCTTGCGATCGCCATCTGCATGCCTTGCGCGCGCACGTACCGCTCCAGCAACTCCCCATAAATCGGTTTGGTGCGCAGCAAATCGGACACCAACAGCGCGATGAAAGCGACGGCCGCGACCGGCAGCATGTGCGTCAACGTTCCAGACATCTCCACAGCCAACAGAATCGACGTGATCGGCGTTTTCACGGACGCGGCGAGCGTGCCCGTCATCACGCACACCGCAAACACCGCCACTGCGTCGGATGGCAGATCACCGAATCGATGCAACACTTCACCGCAGATGCCGCCGGCCAACGAACCGACCGCAAGAATCGGCATGAAAATACCGCCAGGCGCGCCTGAGCCGAAACTCGTGGATGTGAACAGCATCTTCGCCACGAACAGCAGACACAGCATTCCCAAGCCGACGCGCGCATGTTCGGCGGTATCAATCAGATTCGAGCCGCCGCCGAGCACATCGGGCAACCAGATGCCGACAGGCAACGCGATCGCAATCGCAATCATCGGGCGGCTCCATGCCGGCAGTTTGCCGTACAGCGTCTGGAAGCCAAGCAACGAGCGGTTCATCAGCGAACCAACCAAACCGGCCACCAATCCCAACGGAATCAGCCACACATACTCTTCCAACGACAGCTGACCGATATCACCGAAATCCAAAACCGGACGCAGACCGAAACAGTATTTTGAGACGAAATCGGCGGTCAGCGATGCGGCGGTGGCGCCCATCAGAATCGCAGGGGAAAAACTCCGATGCACCCCTTCCAAAGCGAACATCATGCCGGACAGCGGCGCGCTGAACGCGGCGGACAAGCCGGCTGCGGCACCGGCGGTGACCAGATAATGCTCCTGCATGTCCTCACGGCGGCGGCCGCGCAAACGGTGGGATACACACTGCGCGCCCGACGCACCAATCTGAATGGACGGCCCCTCACGGCCGAGCGACAGACCAAACAACGCGCCCAACAGTCCACCGACGAAACGGACTGGCAGAATCGTCTGCCAACGCATCTTCAAGCCGCATATCACCACGCCGTTGGTCTGCGGGATGCCGCTGCCACCAGCCATCGGCTCCTTGCCGACCATCCACGCGATCGCCAGCGCGGCCGCCACCGCGGCAACCGCCCACGGCGCAATCAGCCACGGGGTCTCGCGAATCCGCGCATATATCCAACGGGACGCATCCGTGCCGTATTCGATGCCGAGACGGTATACGACAACCAGCAATCCTGAAACCAGACCAATGACTATGCCGGCCGCCGCCATCTTCCACTTCAAGTGGTCGAATCGCGGAATCAGCCGGCGGATATCATGTGCCGCGTCGTTACCAGTCAAGCCGGGAAATTCGTTGCAGACGGTCAGTCGACCAGCGGATTGATCTGGATGACATGGTCGCGCTGTGGGCCGGTGCCGATCACGGAGATACGGCAGCCGCTCAGCTCTTCCAAACGCTTGACGTAGGCCTGGCAGGTGGCGGGCAGCTCGTCGAAGGAGTGGCAGTCGGAGATGTCTTCGTCCCAGCCGGGCATGGTCTCGTAAATCGGCTTGGCGGCGGCGAAAGCGGCCTGATCGGTCGGCATATCGTCGTGACGTTCGCCGTCCACGTCGTAAGCCACGCAGATCGGAATCTCCTTCAGGCCGATGAGCACGTCGAGCTTGGTGAGCACGATGTCGGTCAGGCCGTTGACTTGGGAGGCGTACCGGTTGACGACTGCATCGAACCAACCGCAGCGACGCGGGCGGCCGGTGGTCACGCCGAATTCGTGGCCCTGCTGACGCAGCCATTCGCCGGACTCGTCCAGCAGTTCGGTGGGGAATGGGCCTTCGCCCACGCGGGTGACGTAGGCCTTGGAGACGCCGATTACGCGGGTGATCTTGGTGGGGCCCACGCCGGTGCCGGTGCAGGCGCCGCCGGCGGTCGGGTTGGAAGAGGTGACGAACGGGTAGGTGCCGTGGTCCACGTCAAGCATGGTGGCCTGAGCGCCCTCAAACAGTACGGTCTTGCCTTCGTCAAGCGCCTTGTTGAGAATCAGGCCGGTGTTGGCCACGTACGGCTTGAGGCGTTCGCCGAGCTTCAGCAGCTCCTCGGTGGTCTGGTCCACGTCGATCGGACGACGGTTGTAGAGCTTGACCAGCATCTGGTTCTTCTGGTGCAGGCTGGCCTCCACCTTGTCGTGCAGATGGTCGGCGTTGAACAGGTCATGCACGCGGATGCCGACACGGTTGATCTTGTCCGCGTAGGCTGGGCCGATGCCACGGCCGGTGGTGCCGATCTTGTGCTTGCCAAGGAAGCGTTCAGTCACCTTGTCGAGTGTGCGGTGGTAGGGCGCGATGATGTGCGCGGCCTCGCTCACCTTGAGGTGGGAGCAATCGATGCCGCGGGATTCCAGGCCGTCGATCTCCTCGAAGAGCACTTCCGGGTCCACGACCACGCCGTTGCCGATCACCGGGGTCAGGTTCGGGTTGATAATACCGGAGGGCAGCAGGTGCAGGGCGTACGACTCATCGCCGACCACCACGCTATGGCCCGCGTTGTTGCCGCCGTTGAAGCGCGCGACGTAATCGACCTTGGTGCCGATCAGATCGGTAGCCTTGCCTTTACCCTCGTCGCCCCACTGGGCACCGATAAGAACAATTCCAGGCATAACACACCTCCGCAACATCGCCTTTTCCGCCGAACACAGACTACCGTACAGCCTCTACCGCTGCCACGCCATATGCAGCCGCCGGCCTGTCCAAGCTACCCGCGCGCCCTCACGCGTCCGGCGCCGGCACGGCGAAATAATACGCGGCCCACGCGTTGCTCAGATCCGGGTTGTCTTCCCCTACCTCGTTCTGCAACGCTCGTAGCGTCGCTTGAGCCTTGCCGTATTCTTTGTCGTTCAGATACTGGCCGAATTCATCCAGTTTGTCCTGAACCGCCGCCGGCTTATCCGGGGTCACCATGACTTCGCGCAGTATCGCCCCGGCGTTGACACCGTACGTTTCGTCGTCCGGAGAGACGGCGACGTACTTGCCGTCACCGCCATCGACCGGCTCGATCACCCGTAGATTCTTGGATTGTACCGAGGAGATCACCATCGGGGCATGCGTGGTGACGATGAATTGCACCAAGGGGAACAATTCATGCAAAACGCCCAGGATCTTCCCCTGCCATTTGGGGTGCAGATGCAGATCCACCTCGTCGATAAGCACCACTCCGGGAGTTCGCGCAACAGCCTGTTCGGCGAGGAAGGGGTTGAGCTGTGCCATACGCCGCGCTATGTCGGCCACCAACCCGATGACTACGCGATAGCCGTCGCTCAGAGTTTCGAACGGCTGATCCTCCATGTATGTTTTCCGTCGGATGCCGTGTAACTGACCACGAAACCGCCGTCGTAGGCGATGCTGGCGTCGTCGAAGCCGGTCAACAGGCGAAGGCAATCCGTGACCACGCGCCGCACCGCCCGGAATTCCGGTATCACGGTTCCCTTGCGGTACTCCCGCGCGGTCATTTTTTCGAACCAGACCGACATCTTCTTGATGCTGACCTCGGAACTCAAGCAGTCATCATATCCATCGAAACGATTGCCTCCCTGCAAATATGCAGGGACAACTGCCGCAGGCACATTACATCCGGCCTCATGATACGATCTTCCTCCGCCGGTGCGCTCATTGCAGTCCTCATCCGTCTGGCGAACAATCCATCAATGTCCTGGTCTTATCACATGACCGCAGCCCGTCAGCGGTGCCGCCCGCCGCTTCGCTACTTCAATGCCTTGCCGGCCGAGCCGAGCTGCCGGCACGCCTCGACCACGCGGGCGGCCATGGCCGATTCGGCCTCGCGGCCCCAGGAGCGCGGGTCGTACAGCTTCTTGTTGCCGACCTCGCCGTCGATCTTGAGCACGGCGTCGTAATGCGCGAACATGTGGCCGGCGACCGCGCGCGTGAAGGCGTACTGCGTGTCCGTGTCGATGTTCATCTTGACCACGCCGTAGCTCACCGCGCGGGCGATCTCGTCGGGCGTGGAGCCGGAACCGCCGTGGAACACCAGCGCGAAGGGCTTGCGCTCGGGCATGTCCGGCAGCGCGCACGTGGACACCGCCGACGCGCCCAGCGACCCAAGACGGCCGTCGAGGGCCGCGTCCCACACTTCGGACTGGATGTCGCGCAGCAGTTCCGGGCGGAGCTTGACCACACCCGGCTTGTATGCGCCATGCACGTTGCCGAAGGTGAAAGCGGCCATATAGCGGCCGTGCTCGCCGAGGCCGAGCCGCTCCGCCACGCGCACGCCGTCGGTCGGCGTGGAATACAGCTTTTCGTTGATCTCCGCGGAATGGCCGTCCTCCTCGCCGCCGACCGCGCCGATCTCGATCTCCAGCACCGTATGCGCGCGGACGGATTTCTCGAGCAGCTCCGCGGCGATGTCCAGGTTCTCCTCCAGCGGCACAGTCGAGCCGTCCCACATATGCGACTGGAACGTCGGCTCTTCGCCGCGCTTGACCTGTTCGGCCTCGTGCGCGAGCAGCGGGCGGACCCAGCCGTCCAGGTACTGCTTGGCGCAATGGTCGGTGTGCAGCGCGACCGTGATGTTCGGGTAGCGCTTCGCCACCTCGTGCGCGAATGCGGCGAACGCGAGCGACCCGACCACGCGGTCGTTCACGCTTTGGCCGGAGAAGTAGGAGGAGCCGCCGACCGACACCTGGATGATGCCGTCGGACTCGGCCTCGGCGAATCCCTGCAGTGCGGCGTTGAGCGTCTGCGTGCTGGTCACGTTGATCGCGGGATAGGCGTATCCGCCGTGGCGGGCGGCATCCAGCATTTCGGCATAGCGTTCGGCAGTTGCGATAGTCATGGCTTCCATTATCCCGCCGCCGAGTGACGAATCGCATTGTCGGGGAGGCCTCGGCGGCGAATGTGCGCAAGATCACCTTGCCCGCGAGGCGCGGAGCTCACCGACAACTCGAACCTACGCCGCAAACCGCCGTAAGCGGGGCACGACTACCATGGAACCCGTGAGCGATATTCGACATTCTCCGCTGGAAGGCCGGCGGCCGAAGCGCACCGAGCTCGCCGGTTTCGTCGACGGCACGGTCGATGACATCCGCTGCCCGCACCCCAAACTGCTTATCGTGGGCATCAACCCCGGGTTATGGACGGCCGCGGTCAACGCACCCTTCGCCTATCCCGGCAACCGATTCTGGCCGTCGCTTTTCGCCTCGGGGCTCACGCCGTGGCAGGTGGACGCCAGTTACGGCCTGCGCCTTCGCGATGAGCGCATGATGATCGACCGCGGCATCGGGCTTACCAATCTCGTCAATCGCGCCACCGCGAAAGCGAGCGAGCTGAACACCGCCGAGCTGCGTCAGGGCGCCGATCGGCTGCGGGAGCTGTGCGCGAGGGTCCATCCCCGGGCCATTGCGATACTGGGCATCACGGCGTACCGACAGGCGTTCGCCGATAAGTCCGCCGCGCTGGGGCTGCAGGACCTCACCGCGGAAGAGACCGACCGGTTCGGAGGCGCGCAGCTGTGGGTGATTCCCCAGCCCAGCGGGTTGAACGCGCACGCCACCATGCCGGTGCTGGTCGACTGGTGGCGCAGGGTCGCCGACGCGGCCGGCCTGGATCTCGCCGCCGCGCGCTAGTATCCCACGCCGTTGATTCGTTTGTTAATTCCGGCTCCCCTCTCTGAGGCTGAGCCGTGAAACAAACAGCGGAGCTGTTTGTAGGCGAAGGCGAACGACAGTGAGCAGATAAGACCGCGGCCGTAAGGCCGTCCTTGATTGCGGATGAGCTGTCGGCGTAGCCGACTGAGGGGAGCACACGCATATCGGCTGGATCCAGGCGTTCTTGGAAATCCTCCCCTCAGGCCGCCGGAGCGCATTCCGCTCGGCCGCGCCATGCCATAGAAGCGCCGCCAGCACCCCGAAAAACAAAGAAACCGTTGGAATTCCCGTTCCAAGACCTTTCGCCAATTCCCACTGGTTTTAAACCTAGGCGATAGCCTTTCGACTGTTGATGGCGATACCGGATGTCAGCACAAACAGCAGAGTCAGGATCGCCAGCATGGTCCGCCATCCGAGGAATTCGATGACGGAGCCGGCCAACAGACTGCCGATGACCTGTCCGCATACGAGGAAGAACTCGCCCTTGCCTCTGGCCGACGCCACTTCGTCGGCGGAATACGAGCTCACCAGCAACACCGTGCCCTCGTTGTAGCCGAGTGCCCAGGCGACGGCGATGCCCAGCAATGCCATCGCGACGAGCGGAGCGTTCTGACCTAGACCCAACAGACAGCTGACAAGACCTAGCCCTAGAGCAAGAGATACAAAGACCGTGTGAGAGCGTTTCTTGGAGTTGAGCAGTGGAATCAATGCCATGGGCAGATACATGCCGAGCATGTGCAGTTGCATGGCCTGCATGCGCGTGCCGTCGGATTCGCGCAGCACATGTTCCATCACCAGCGGGGCGCCGGACATGATCATGGTCATGGCGCAGCACGCGGTGAATCCCAGGCAGATGCCGAGCAGAAAGCGAGGACGGCGCAGCAGATCAAGCAGGCCGACCTTCTGCGCCGAACCAACGGGCTGCCGCGTGCTTCCGATCTGCTGGTCTGCCGGGAACATCGCCACCGTCGCCAGAGCGAGTATGCCGAGGACGCTTACGATGAGATAGGAGCCTGCGTAGTGGACGGGGAACAGTCCCTCGGCCCACGTCGCCAGCAACGGGCCGACGATCGCGGCGATGACGCCGGCGGACAGCACCACGGACACGGCCCGGTCCTTCTTGCCGGGGTTGAGATCGGCCGCCGCGTAACGGTAGTAGTTGGAGGCCGCCTGATAGATGCCGACCGCAAACGTGCCGACGCACAGAAGCGGGAAATTGTGGAACCATACCGCGCAGAACGAGCTGATTCCGCCGCATATGGCGATGACCGCCCCGGCCTCGAACACATGCTTGTGCCCGATGCGGGCGATGAGGCGATTGACGAAGGTATTGGCGAACACCGTCCCCAACGCGATCAAGGCGATCGGTATCGTCGCCATCCACGCGAACGGGGCCAGCTCGCTGCCCACGAGCGCAGTGACCGTTAGGTCAACGCTCATCGCAGCGAGACTCAGTCCCTGCGCAACAAACAAAACCCTAATGGCGCGCTGTTGACCACGCATTAGAAGCCTCCCCTCGTGTCCGCAGGAATCACTATCTCATCAAAAGACCAAGTGATTGAGCAGGTGTCTACAAGATTAAAAAAAAACGTTGGAATGATTGGATGGTCTCACCATTTGAGACAAGTGGAGCGGACGACGGGAGTCGAACCCGCCTCTAAAGCTTGGGAAGCTTTCATTCTACCGATGAACTACGTCCGCATGTGCGCTTCCACGCACGAGAGGCAAGTGTATCACCTATGCGGCACCTTGCGCCATGTGCCGGTTTGAGTTCTGTGCTGGACTAGTGAATTGCGCGCGTGGAATACGTGGATGCGGCCACCGGAGTGCCGTTCATTTCATTGGCCATTTGCATCAGGCGTGCGATGCGCTGATCAGTCGGCGGATGCGTGGAGAACAGTTTGGAGAAACCGACCGCGGAGAACGGATTGGCAATCATCATCGCGGAGACGGACTGGGTGCCGGCCGTTTTGCGCATGGGCGTGGTCTGGGCACCATAGGAGATCTTGTTGAGCGCGGAGGCCAGGGCCTCGGGGTCGCCGGTCAGCAGACTGCCGTCTTCGTCGGCGTCGTATTCGCGAGTACGGGAGATGGCCATCTGAATCAGTGATGCGGCAATCGGCGCGAGAATCACGCTGAGGAGCACGCCGATCAAGCCGAGACCGCCTGAATTATCACGGTCGTCGCGCGAGTTGCCGCCGCCGAAATACATCAGAGAATAACCGAGGTACGTGATGACGGTGGCCATGGCAGAGGCGATGGCGGAGGTCAGAATGTCGCGGTTGTACACGTGCATCAGTTCATGACCCAGCACGCCGCGCAACTCGCGGGCGTTCAGAATCTGCAGGATGCCCTGCGTGCAGCATACGGCAGCGTGACGTTCGTTGCGGCCGGTGGCGAAGGCGTTCGGACTCATGGTGGGCGCGATGTAGATGCGAGGCATCGGCTTGCCGGCCTTGGCACTCAGCTCGCGCACGATCTGGTAGATTTCGGGGGCTTCCTGCTCGCTGACCTCCCTGGCTCCCATGGATGCGATGGCGAGTTTGTCGGAGAACCAGTAGGTGCCGAACGTGGTAATCAGGCCGATGACGATATAGACGCCCAACGTCTGCCTGCTGCCGCCCGTGGCCCACCAGATGAGCATGATGACGGCCCACATCAGGGTAAAGAGCAACGTCGTTTTCAGGCCGTTGAAATGGCCGTGCACCCGTACTTTGGCATCCATGAGGCTCACACTAAAATCACTGCCTGAATATTGGCTGGATGTGCGCCGAGGGGTGAATCGGATGGGGGTTGGCGGTGCTTACGGTGCGGTTGGCGGGGATCGGAATAGCCTGTTTACATGAGATTGACGATGCTTGACAGTGCGGTTGCTTGGCCTGTTTTACCGCTTTACCGATTGGTCTGATCGGGACGCTTTGCTTGTTTGGCCTGCTTTGGCTGCTTGGATCGTTTGGCCCATCGGCCTGCTCGACTGGCATGACACTGGCTTTTATATAAATAAGAACGCTGGCGTATAACCGGCGTTCTTATTTATCGATGTATCAATCGCGCCGATTGCTGCTGGTGCAGTTGCCGGTGCGATGAGCTGATAGTCAATCAGGCCAGAGCGAGCTCACGCATCTGGTCGGGCTCGATGACCTTCTTGTGCTCGCGGCCCTCCTTAGCGCCTTCGGCGCGCTCGAAGGCGTCGACCTTCTTCCAGCCAGCGAAGTCAATCGGCTTGACGCCGCGGCTTTCCAGCAGTCGGTCGATGGATTCGGGGTCGCGGTCGGCTGCCACGCGGCCACCTTCAGCGGCCTTGGCCAGATCCTCAAGCATGTTGGTCACGATGGCGAGCGCATCGGACTTGGTGGAGCCGATCAGGCCCACCGGGCCGCGCTTGGCCCAGCCAGTGGCGTACAGACGGTCGCGCACGTCGCCGCCGTCCGCTTCGGTGGTGATGCGGCCGTCGCCGTTGGCGTTGGCCAGGTGGGCGCCGTGCTCGTCGTAGGTGATGCCGGGGGCTTCGGCGGGCTTGTAGCCGATGGCGTGGTAGACGGCCTCGACCGGGTAGTCGGCGAACTCACCGGTGCGGCGCATCTTGCCGTCGGCACCGGTTTCGGTGCGCTCCACGCGGATGGCCTTGACCTTGCCGTCCTCGCCGAGGATCTCGGTGGGGGCGGAGTTGAAGTGCACGTAGTACTTGCGGTCGGCCGGGTTGCCTTCGAAGTCGACGTCGCCGTCATCTTCCATGTCTTCGGCCATCTCGCGGATGGCGAACAGCTCCTCGACCATCTGACGAGTGAGCTTGTCCTTGCCGGCCACCTCGATGGTCTCGTCGTCCAGGTCGAAGTCGTCCTCGTTGATGATGAGCTGCACGCCGGGCAGCTTCTCCATCTCGCGCAGTTCCTGCACGCTGAACTTGGCCTGGGCCACGCCACGGCGGATGAACAGGTGGAGCACCTTGGCCTTGTTGCGGCCGATGCCCTCGTACACGTTGTCCGAAATGTCGGTCTTGGCCTTGAGGTCGTCGGCGTTGCGCATGAGTTCGCGGGCCACGTCCATGGCCACGTTGCCGCCGCCGATCACGGCGACGTTCTCGGCCGTAAGCGGCCATTCGCGGGCACCAGTGGGGTAACCGTCATACCATTCGACGAACTTGGCGGCACCGTACACACCTTCAAGGTCGGCACCGGGCAGGTTCAGCGGCTTGTCCTTGACCGCGCCGGTGGCGAACAGCACGGCGTCGTAACGGGCCAGCAGGTCGTCAAGAGTCACGTCCTTGCCGAATTCCACGTCGCAATAGAGGTGGATGTTCGGGTTGTCGAGCGTCTTCTCAAGCGCGGAGGCGATGAACTTGATGGACGGGTGGTCCGGGGCCACACCGTAACGCACCAGGCCGAAGGGCACGGGCAGCTTCTCGAACAGGTCGATGCGCGCTTCGGTGCCGAGGCCAAGTTCTTCGCCCAGCTTCTTGAGCTGGCGCAGGAAGATATCGGATGAGTAGACGCCGGCCGGACCAGCGCCGATTACAGCAATGCGGAGTTCAGTATTCACAGATTCAGTCACGCGCTCTAGCCTAACGCAAAGCCTTCCATTGCAACAGAGGGCGAGTGGTGGGAATTCTGTGTATTAGGCCATAGTTTGTGCGTCTGGGAAACCTACGAGCACTGCTAATGTCAGATTATGGGTTTCCCTATTGGTCAAGTTATTGCCGTTCTCATTCCAAGAAGCATGCGAGGCGGATCAGGCCCTTACTTCGGATACGTTTATGCTGCAAGGCGGTTATCCACGCATTTATGACACGAGAATGCCGCTCAATCTGTTCTTCTCGAACTACATCGACACTTATATCGAACGTGATGTTTCCGAATATCTTGATGTACGCAATTTGGCTGAATTCCGCCGATTCTTGACTCTTTGCGCACTCAGTTCCGGAGCACTCATAAACTACACCAACATCGCCAATGAACTTGGTGTAAGTCCGCGAACCGTAAAGGCATGGATGTCGATTCTGGAATCAAGTTACATCGCATTCCATCTCATGCCGTTCTACACGAACGCACGCAAACAGGTGGTCAAAACGCCGAAACTCTATTTCTATGACACTGGCTTGCTGTGTCATCTCTTGGGCATTCGGACGGTCGAAGCACTGGTTGCGCATCCCAAGTTCGGCGATATATTTGAAAACCTCATCATTGCGGAAACCATGAAACAGCATTTGAACGCCAATCAGGAGCCGCAATTATTCTTCTACCGCGATGCCAGCAAGGTCGAGGTGGATTTGTTGGATTTCACCGATCCCAACAACCGTATGCTCATAGAAATCAAATCCGGACAAACCTATCATGACCGGTTCGCCCGCCATCTCACTTTAATTGGCAATATTCTCGGTATACCGTGTGAGCAACAGTACGTAACCAGTCGGGTTGAGCATAGTTATGTCTCACAAGGAATCCGCGTCACCTCCGCCCCTCGATTGGCTAGAAGGCCGACGGTAAAGAGCCGCCGCAGAGCAGTAGGAATTCTGTGCAATCAGTGAATCCCTTGAGGCATTAAAGACGTCACCTCCAACGGCTCTTTACGACCTCGATTGCATTCATTAGGTCATTTCTTCGTTCATTAGGTCGGAGGGTGCTGAAGCCATCCCTTGGAACGGCGGGGTTTCAAGGGCCGTTCCGACCAAGGACCGACCTAATAAACGTCAAACCGACCTAATGAATAACTCCGATGCTATTGCTGCTTTCGTGGGTGGGATTTCCGTTTCCGCCACGTCACCAACCGTATCGCCCCGATTATGTTTCGATGCGGTGGACTCGACATACGACCATCCCGGTCAGTCAACTGACCTACAAAAACAGCAGAAGCCTCATATTCTTAATCAGTCCCGATCAATTAGGGCAGTGAGGGCCCAGAGGATGCTCACCACGTCGATGGCCTCCTGGAGGAAGGCACCGACGACGACCGGGATAAGGTTGAACGCGGCGGCAATCATGCCGATGGTGGCAAGCACAAGGCCCGCGATTACGGCTTGAAGCATCACGCGCTTGGTGCGGCGTGCAATGGCGATGGCGCGCGGCACGGCGGCGATATTGTCATTCATAATGACCACCTGAGCGCTTTCGGACGCGGCGGTGGACGTGCCATCGGTCATGGCCACGCCGATATCGGCAACAGCGAGCACCGGGGCATCATTCACACCGTCACCAACCATCATCGTGACGGTTTTGCCGGCTCCTGTAGCGGCCCTGACTGCGGCTACCTTATCCTCCGGGAACAGTTCGGCGTGAACCTCGTCAATGCCGACTTCGCTGGCAATGATATTGGCGGAAGCCCGCTTGTCACCGGTAAGCATGGCGAGCTCGGTGACGCCCAACTCATGCAGTTTGGCGAGCACTGCCTTGGCGTTGGCGCGCGGCACGTCGCGCAGCACGATGCGCGCGATCAGCCGGCCGTCAACGGACACATACGACGCCATCTCATCCGGCTGCAGCAGGCCAAAGCGAGTGCGCAGGTCATCTTTTTGCTGAGCTCCCCCTCTTAGGGGGAGCTGGCCGCTTCGCGGGCTGAGGGGGGCAGCCTCGCCGACCGCCAGGAATCCATCCTCCCCGGCGGCCGCGAAAGACAGCCGGCCAACGCGCACCGCGTGGCCGTTCACCTCGCCGGAAACGCCTTTGCCGGCGTCTTCATTGATGTTCTTGACGACCGGATACTCCCGTCCATGGCCGGGCCAGCTGGCCTCCGGCTCGGGGCATAGGCGCTGACCATCCTCGAACCGCTGGCGCAGTCGGGCCATCGCCTCCACGCCAGCCTTGGCAATGCCTTTGGACAGGATGTGCACCGAGTAGCTTTCCACCACGCCGGCCATCATCAGCACATGGTCTTCGTTGAGACGGGTTGCGGCGCCGGGCAGCATCTCGACGCGCACGACCTGCGGCTGCTTGACGGTGAGCGTACCGGTTTTGTCGAAGAACACCTGCGTGACGCGGCCAAGGTTTTCCAACACGTCCTGCGCTTTGATAAGCACGCCGGCTGCGGCGAGGCGTCCGGTTCCGGCGATGTACGCCACCGGTGCGGCGATGAGCAGCGGGCAGGGCGTGGCCAGCACCAGCACCTGGGCGAATCGCGTCGGCACCCCGGACATCGCCCATGCGATGCCGGCAATCATCAGCGAGAGCACGGTAAAGGGCACAGCCAAGCGGTCGGCGGTTTTTACCACGGCCGGGCGCGACTCCTGCGCGGAGGCCACGAGCTCGAGGATGCGCTGGTACTGCGAATCGGCGGCCACCTGGGTGGCACGCATGGTCAATGCAGTCGAGCCGTTCACCGCGCCGGACATCACGCGGGCGCCGGCGAACACTTCACGCGGCACCGGCTCACCGTTGATATTGCTCAGGTCGAGCGTGGCCGTGCCGGACAGCAGCTCACCGTCAACCGGCACAGTTTCGCCCGGCAGCACCATGAGTACATCGCCCAGCTGCACCTGCTCGACCGGCACCGTGTCGAAGTGGTGCGCGGCGGCCGCAGCCAACGCCAAGCCCACACGCCGGAAGCCATCGGACGAATCGCCCTTATCGGTAGCAAACCCACACCCCACACCAGGCAGGTTGACGACGTGTGCGGTCTGCGGCGCGGCTTCCATAAGCGCGGTCAGACTGCGCTCGGCCTTGGCTTGGGCGTATTCCTCAATGGCCTCGCCGGACGTAATCATCAGCGTCACCGCCCAACTTGCCCAGTATTCGGCGACGGCCACGGTGGAGAGGATCGCGACCACGGCCAGCACATCAACCCCGACCTGCCCGTGGCGCAAATCGTCAATCATGCCGCGCACAGTGTCAATCACGATAATCAGCACCAATGCGATAACCAGCCACTGGCCGAAGCCCGGATTGCCGAGTACCGGAATCGCCATCGCATTGCCCCACGGACGCCAATCGCCTAGTAAAGCCAACGGAATCGCGGCGATGACGACGACCGGAAGCATCGGCACAAGCTTGCAGATGTCGAGAATTTTGGTGAAGAATCTGATGAGTGCGCTCATCATTGCTCCTTACGCTCGTATACGGAGTCGATTGCGGCACGGCAAGCGTGGCCCGCGCAATCGGCGCTGCGGTCACGCCTTGTTAACCCACCGGCGTCCATGCCTGGGGCCTCGCATCGCTCAGCTCCCGCGTGACCTTCCGATACACGGCGTAAAGATGTTCGTATTCAGTTATGTGTATCCATAATTATGGGTATCGCTCGGGACATCCCGCCCCGCTCATCGCGCCCCCAATCCGCCGCATGTCCGAGTCTGCGCGGCACGCCGAACGCATCGGATATGCGAAAGGGCCGAGGCGGCAGACTCGCTCACCGCCACGGCCCCTGACCGGCCCGACGCGCGTTCAGCGACTATCGTCCACCGTCGCGCGACGCGCCATCCGCTTTACCGCAGGCCTTTACCACAGACCGAACGGATCGGTGAAGCCGCCGCCGTCACCGGTGCCTCCATCGTTGCGGCCGTTGCCGTTCTGGCCGTTGCCATCGTCGCCGCCGTTGTTGCCGTTGGCGCCGTCGCCGTTCCGGTTGCGCTTGTTGTTCTGGCCGTTGCTGTTGCCGTTGGCGCCGGACGAGCCGTTCACCGACGACTCCTCCTGATCGAGCGTCACGTCCACGTCCATGGTCTTGCCATCGCGCACGATGGTCAGCGTCACCTTGTCTCCCAGGGCCGCGGCACGCACGTAGCCGAGCAGCGAGTAGTTGTTGTTCACCGCGTTGCCGTTGAAGGCCACGATGGTGTCGCCCTCCTTGAGGCCGGCCTTGTCGGCCGGGCCGCCGGAGACGACCGCGCTGCCGGTGGCGCTGGACTTGGTGATGGTCGCGCCGCCGCGGGTCACGCCGTCGGCTTCAACCGTGTCGGACTTGATGACCACGCCGAGGGCAACGTGCTTGACCTTGCCGTCCTTGATGATTTCGTCGGCCACACGCTTGACGAGGTTGGACGGGATGGCGAAGCCGATGCCGATCGAACCGGCGGAGTCGGATGAGGTGGCGGTCGAGGCGATGGACGAGTTGATGCCGATCACCTGGCCGGCCGCGTTGAAGGTCGGGCCGCCGGAGTTGCCGGGGTTGATGGTCGCGTCGATCTGGACGGCGTTGGTGACGATCTCGTTGTTGTTATCGTCGGTCACGGTCACCGGGCGGTTCAGGGCGGAGACGATACCGGTGGTGGCGGTGTCGTCGTAGCCAAGCGGGTTGCCGATGGCCATCACGTTCTCGCCGACGGCGAGCTTGTCGGAATCGGCGAATTCCACGGCCTTGAGGTCGCTCGGCGGGTTGTCGAGCTTGATGACCGCAAGATCGGTGGTGGTGTCGGTGCCGACGAGCGTGGCGGAATACATGTTGCCGTTGGCAAGCGTCACCTGAATCTGCTGGGCACCGGAGATCACGTGGTTGTTGGTGATGATGTGGCCTTCGGTGTCGATGATGGCGCCGGAGCCCTTGGCGGTGCCGTTGCTCAACGCGGTCTGGATGGAGACCACGGAGCCGGAGACATCGCTGGCGACGGTCTGCCAGTCGGGGGCTTCGCCGCTCTTGGCGGTGGCGGACCCGGAGCCGGACTTATTCGAGCTGACGTTGGACAGCGAATTGCTGGTCGGCAAGGTGATCAGGCCGCTGGTGAGGGCGCCGTAGCCGAGGCCCAGGCAGAGGGCCGCGGACACGACGGCGGCGACCACGGCGATGAGGATGTTGCTCGCCGTCTTGGACATGCCCTGCTTGGCGGGGCCGGGCTGACCGGGCTGTCCCGGCTGGGCCGGGCCTTGACCGTTCGGCGTACCGGTACCGGGAGTGCCGAAACCGAACAGACCGCCCTGCTGGGGCTGCTGGCCATTCCGGCCATTCTGACCGGACTGGCCGGACTGGCTGGCGAATGGGTTGCCGATGTTCTGCTGCGGCTGCGTGGGCGGATTGAACGGATTGCCGTTGCCCTGCGGCTGCGGGTTATTGGTGTAGTAGGGATTGCGGTTGCCCTGCTGGCCCTGTGGGGTTTGCTGTGCAGGCTGACCGAACGGGAATTGCTGCGTGGGCTGGGCATTGTTGCCGGCCTGGCCGCCCTGCTGGCCCTGTGCCTGAGTCGGGGTCGGACCATAAGCGCCGTATTCCGGGGCCGGGCGATACAGCGGAGTTGTGGCCGAGGTCTGGCCTGCGGCCGGTGCTGCCGGAGAAGCCGGCGAGGAGGAGACCACCGTGCTCTCGCCCTTGGCGGAGGCGTAGTCCGGGATGGGCTCGGTGGCGGCAGTGTCGGTAGCGGCTTGCGTAGGCTGCTGATCGGCAGCGAGGGCGGCCGAGGAAACCGGGGCTTGCTGCTCGCTGGAATCGCTGGCGTTGCCGGCATCAACCGAGTCGCCACCCACAAACGGGTTCTTCGGCTCGGCGTTGCCGGTATCGGCAGTACTATTGGGGTTTTCGTTATTCCGCGGGGTCTGGTCGACGCCCTGCGGGTTAAATTCGTCAGCCATTGCTGCTCCTTTTCCTAAATTCCTATCACGTCTGTTCGGCGGCTATTCGGGCACTTGCCCATTGCCACTTCTCGTGTGCTACCTCAGTAGTAAAGGCAGTCAATCTGGAGGTTTTCTGAACGTTGATTGAAAGTCTATGCGTAATCATCGCAGAGTCTTATGGGCATCTCGGCTTCGAGGGGCTGATTTCCTGTTTCGGGAACATCTACTTGCACTTCAAGGGGCTGTTCGCGCGGTCAATTCCGAGTATCAAGGGCCCTCATTTAACGCCATTCCGCCATTTTTGCAGCCGGCCTACTTGACCGGGAGCCCCTTGAAGCGGAAGTAGACGTTCGGGAGCGGCGAAATCCGCCCCTCGAAACCGAGTTCTTCACAATTTCCAGCCCTTTTCTGGCCCTTCTGCCTAAAGTGAACATATGACGATCAGCCTTCTTGAACATCCGTTGGGCGCACAGCCCGGACAGCCCGGCGACCGCAGCGCCTTCCATTTCGAAACGATCACCCGCCTGCCATCCACGGCCAGCGGGCTTGGGCGAGACGGTGCCCGATACGGCCGCACCGGCATCATTCACACGCCCCACGGCGATATTCGCACGCCTGCCTTCGTGCCGGTGGGCACGCAAGCCGCGATGAAGGCCGTGTTGCCCGAGCAGATGAAGGATCTAGGCGCACAGTGCCTGCTGGCCAACGCCTTCCACCTGTTCGAGCGCCCGGGCGAGGACGTGCTGGACGCGGCCGGCGGGCTGGCGAACTTCATGAACTGGGATGGGCCCACGTTCACCGATTCTGGCGGTTTCCAAGTGATGTCGCTGGGCGTCGGCTTCAAGAAGACGCTGGCAATGGACGTGACCGGCATGAAGTCGGACGACATCATCGCCAAGGGCAAGGAGCGCATGGCCTGGGTGGACGAGGACGGCGTGACGTTCAAGTCGCCTTTGAATGGTGACGCACATCGGTTCTCCGCTGAGATTTCGATGGGCATCCAGCACAAAATCGGCGCAGACATCATGTTCGCGTTCGACGAACTCACCACGCTGATGAACACCCGCTCCTATCAGGAGGACTCGGTGGAGCGCACCTTCCGCTGGGCCCGCCGATGCGTGGACGAGCACCAGCGGCTGACGGCTGAGCGGCTGGGCAAGCCCTATCAGGCGCTGTATGGCGTGGTGCAGGGCGCGAATTACGAGGATCTACGCCGGCGCGCGGCCTCGCAGATCGCCTCGCTGGACTTCGACGGCGTGGGAATCGGCGGCGCAATCGAGAAGCGCATCATTGGAGACACCTGCGCGTGGATCTGCGACGCGATGCCGGAAAACCGCCCGCGCCATGTGCTGGGCATCGCCTCCGTGGACGATATTTTCGCCTGCGTGGAGAACGGCGGCGACACCTTCGACTGCGTGGCCCCCGCGCGCTGCGCCCGCAACGGCGCGATCTACACGCGCGCCGGCCGGTACAACATCAAGCGTGCCCAGCATAAGTTCGATTTCGGGCCGCTGGAGGAGGGATGCGACTGCTACACATGCCAGCATTATTCGCGCGCGTACGTCGACCACCTGCTGCGCGCCCGCGAGTTCAACGGGTTTACGTTGGCCACGATCCACAACGAGCATTTCTTCGTGAAGCTGCTAGACGACATCCGCGCCTCGATCGACGGCGGATACTTTGATGAGTTCCGCGACGAAGCGCTGGCCCACTTCTACGGCAACGGCGAGCGCCGGCCAGGGTTGTGAGTTTTTCTCCTTCGTTGCGGCTTGTGCTGAACTTCTCTCTGCTCCCCTCGCTGAGGCTGAGACGTTAAGCAAACAGCCCAGTGGGCTGTTTGTAGTCGAAGGTGAGACGATAGTCGAACCATTAGGTTGCGGGCAAGGCCCGTCCTTAATTGCGGACGAGCTGTCACGAAGTGACTGAGGGGAGTGCCGCCACCCTCAAAGATCACGGCGCCCGCAGGAGACCCACAAGCGATATATCCCTGCCTCCCATGCGACACGCCGAAGATTGCATGATTACCCAGCCGGGTGTAAGTTAGTCGATTGTCTGCGAGTGTGGCGGAATGGTAGACGCGCTGTCTTCAGGTGGCAGTGAGTGTATGCTCGTGGGGGTTCAACTCCCCCCACTCGCACCAGCAATTAAAGGGCTGGAACCGGAAGGTTCCAGCCCTTTTGCTCTGTCCGGGCAAGCGCCGTTTTTCAGGGGGGGGCTTTAGGACTTGAGACTTATGGCCCAACTTTCGTGGCGGAAAATGTCCCGGTACCTGCATCAATCGTTTGACGTTCAAGCCAGGCCAGAATCCGCTGTCCCGGTTCGCGATTTCGGGCGATCTTTGCAAACCGGGACAATTTTTGTTGCCCCGGTATAAATGTCAATCGATTTATGCGAAAACCGGGACAACGTGCCAATTCCAGAATCGGCCTTATTCCGCCGATTCCGTCTGCCAGACGATATGAGTTGAGGAAACCGGAGTGTCCCGGTTCACGAAAACAAGCCGAAATCGCCGACCGGGACAGCGGATTCTGCCCCGGTCGACAGGTCAAACGATTGACATATGAACCGGGACAAATACAGATCAGAGAGAAGCCCATGAAGCAGATTTAACTTTCCTCAACTTTCCATCCGCCATAAACTAGCATTACATAACATCATGAACCGAGACGAAACCAACGAAGTATCTGGAGTCGCCGACGACCAGCTCGGCCGAACGGCCGAGCCGTACGAATCCGACAACTGGCGGGGCGGCGTCGAGAGCATCATTCGCAGCAATCCGAAATCAGGAACCGACACAAGTCGGACCCAGCAGACACGCATAATACGAGTTCACAGACTCAGCGATGTATTCCGCGACCGCACCACCGAATACCACACCACGGAAGAACTGTAAGCATTACGAAATCAACCTTGATTATTGCGCGGGCCTATACTAGGTTACGGTAGCGTAAGTTAGTGGCCGGGAGAGCGTCGCCGGCCATAGCGAGGTGATCAGTATGAGCGTTTCCATCAGCACGCCATCTGGACGAAACATGGCTTCCGCCGCAACAGTTGCGCCTTCCACAACCGCGAGTCAAAAATCCAGCGCAAGCACCAGCCCCACCGCACTGGACCACGCATCGGCTCAGTACAGGGCCGCGCAATCGCGCTATCGCCAAGCCAAGGCCGCGCTGAAGGCGATCAAACGCCAAATCGTCCCCGTGGACGCATTCGGCAATCGCAAGCCGCGCCTGCGCGGATGGCTGCACCTCGCCACCCTGCCGCTGTGCATCGCGGCGTCCATCGTACTGATCTGTATCGCGCCGGCAGGGCCCGTCAAAGCGGCGTGCGCGGTGTACGGCGCCTCGGCCATGCTGCTGTTCGGCAACAGCGCGCTGCTGCACGTCGTGCCGTGGCGCAGCGCGAAGGTGACTCGCGTGCTGTGCGGCATCGATTATTCGAACATCTTCCTCATCATCGCCGGCACCAACACACCCGTGCTGTTCGCGCTCAGCCCGGCGATTCGCCGGCCATATCTGACGGTGATCTGGGCGACCGCGGCGATCGGCACGATACTGCATATCGTCTGGCTGCGGACGCCGAACTGGGTGTTCACCACCGTCTACGTCGTGCTGGGACTGGCCCCGGTAACGCTTATTCCGCAGCTCTGGACGGCTCCCGCAGTAGGCCCGGCGCCGACCGTGCTCATCGCGTGCGGAGGCGCCGCATATATCGCCGGCGCCGTATGCTTTGCGCTACGCAAGCCGAATCCCGTCCCCGGCTGGTTCGAGTTTCACGAGGTGTTTCACTTGGGCACGGTCATCGGGTATGTCTGCCACGTCGTGTCGATTTATCTGATTGTCTGCGCGCTGTAGGTTCGCTCGACCAGTACCGAGGCGGACCTTCATACGTTACGAGATAGGTCCTTGACCAGCCAGCCGTGACGGCCGCCTTCATAGACCTCGTCAGTGAGCCGGTAGCCGCGCTGTTCGTAGAACTTGTAGTGGTCGTTCTCCGAGTGCACGGCGGCCATGGTTCCGCCGGCTTGCGCGATGCGGCGTTCGGCGTCGGCCAGCAGCCGCGAGCCGATGTGCCTGCCTTGCGCCTAGGGCAGCACCGCCAGTCGCGCGATGATGTATCGCCCGGGTTGGTCGGGATGGTCGGGGTCCGCATAGAACCGGCAAGTCGCCACGGGGCGATTCTGGTCGGGCTGAATGGGCTGGCTGCGTGAGGCCAATTGCGCGGACGAGCCAGGGCGATTGGGCGCATCATTATCCGAATCGAACACCAGCAGATGCGCGGACGCGGCATCCCATTCATCGAATTCCGGCCGCCAGTCGCGTTCGCGGATGAACACCTGCTCGCGGATGGCGCGGGCCGCGTCGGGCAGCCGGTCGTATGCTTCGATTCGTATGGTCATGAGCGTCAGTGCAATGCGTCACGATAACCGACAAAGCCCGGCTCGATGGACGAGTCCGGGCCCAGGCTGTGCTCGATGGACTCAGGCCGTACGCGCGATCTGCACGGCGGTGCCGGACGCGGTGACCATCAGCATGCCGTTGTCGGCGCCGAGCACCTCGTAGTCGATGTCCACGCCGACCACGGCGTGCGCCCCCATCGCCTCCGCACGCTGCTGCATCTCGGCGATGGCCTCGTTGCGGGCACGCATCAGCTCTTCCTCATAGCCCTGGCTGCGGCCGCCGAACATGTTACGCAGGCCCGCGCCAAGATCCTTGAACATGTTCACACCGGATACCACTTCGCCGAAGACGATGCCCTGGTAATTGGTGATGGTGTATCCGTCGACGGACGGGGTGGTGGTGACGAGGATCATGGCGAGGCTCCTTTGGCTTGTCTGTGTGGATAAATCACTGCCGAGAGTCGGACCGTTCCCGAATCTCACCTCGGAAACAGACTGTTTCTCCTGCTCACCACAATAGTCGGCAGCGTCCACACCGACATTTTCGACCCGTCCGATCGCGTAATCAAAAGCATCAGGATCGATATTGCAAAACCGCCGAGGATCGTGGATCGCTTGTGGATCTTGAAGCGTTGTATCCTGGTTGTTCATGGAGCGGGAACGCAAAATCATTAACGTCGTGGGAGCTGCAATCGTCACCAACGGCACCGTACTATGCGCCCAGCGTGGCCCGGGAAAGTCGTTGGCCGGATACTGGGAGTTCCCCGGCGGCAAAATTGAGCCTCATGAAACAGCGCGGCAAGCCTTGCACCGCGAAATCGAAGAAGAGCTGTTATGCGAAGTTGAGGTCGCGGAAGAGGTATGTACCAGCGAATACGCCTACGACTTTGGAACCGTGCGGCTCACCACATTCATCTGTCACCTCATCGCCGGTACGCCGCATCTCACCGAGCACACTGATATCCGATGGCTGAATCCTGCTGATATGCCGACATTGAACTGGGCTCCGGTAGATCGCGAAGCAGTCGCGATTATCGCGAACAAACAACTGACGCTCCGATGAACGCGCCACAGCGCAGTCAGGCAGTCATCAAACGATCCGAATCGCAAGGGAACAGGGCAACATGTCTATAAATCTGGTCAGCACCTCAGACTCTCCAGCCAACACGCAACATCACGATTCTGATCCAACCCCCTCGATCCTCGAAGATGTCATCTCAGGTCTGATCGAGCCGCGCTCAGATGCTCCCGGCGAATATAAGCCGACCCTCATCGCAAATCGCCCCGGTGGATTGACCATGCACGAGGAAATCGGCAATTCCTTGGCTACTAGCGATTCCTTCGACATTTCTGTCGCATTCGTCTCGGCTGAGGCCGTGCTCAGCTTATTTGAAGACTTCAGAAGTCACCATGAAACAGCGACCCGAGCGGGCACACTGATTACCTCAACGAAAAATCATTTCAACGATCCCAGGGCATTCTGGGAGCTGCTGCATCTTCAGAACACCACTGGTGTTGACGTTCGCGTGTGGGAAGGTTCCCGTAATACCTCAGTTTCCGCAATGGCTCAAGGACAACCATTCCATCCCAAGGGATATATCTTTTCTCGCCGCATGAAAGACGGCACACCCTATTACGACCTGTACGTTGGCAGTTCCAATCTCACTGGAGCCGCATTGACCACGCAACGCGAATGGAATCTCAAAGTCTCATCGCTGGCGGATGGAGAGCTGGTCGGGCAGTTCCAGGATGAAATCGACTCACAGGTGGCTGATTCCGTTCCGCTGACCGAAGAGTGGATCAAACAGTATGAGGAAGATTTCAAGAAATACGCCCCACCGCGTCATGAGATTCTGCAGTCGCTTGAGGGGCATGACATTCAGCCAAACGCCATGCAACAGGAGGCGTTGGCGAATCTCAAGAAGATTCGTGAACAAGGCGAGCACCGCGCAATTATCGTGTCGGCCACCGGCACCGGAAAGACGTACCTTTCCGCATTCGACGTACGCGAATGCCAGCCGAAGCGCATGCTGTACATCGCCCAGCAGCAGATGATTCTTCAAACTGCAATGAAGTCTTACCAAAAGGTGCTCGGCTGCGATGAATCCGAATTGGGATTGTATTCAGGCACCAGCAAGCAACAGGACCGCCGCTACGTATTCGCCACGGTACAGACGATGCGGCAGCCGGAGGTTTTGGCGCAATTCAAATCCGATGAATTCGACTACGTTCTGGTTGACGAAGTTCATCACGCTGGAGCCGAAGGATATCAGCGCGTCATCAATCATTTCAAAGATGCCGACTTCATGCTCGGCATGACCGCCACGCCAGAGCGCACCGACGGCATCAACATCTTCGAGCTATTCGGGCATAACATCGCGTACGAAATTCGCTTGCAAAAGGCGTTGGACGAGAACATGCTCTGTCCATTCCACTACTACGGTGTTGCGGAATACCTTGGCTCCAACGACGATCCGAATGGAATCGCCCATCGTCTCGATGTCTCCAAGGGCCTTGATGCGAAGGACTCGAAACAGCTCAAGTACGAGATCGAGCAGCTTGCCACCGAAAAGCGAGTCCGCTACATCATTGACAAGTTGCAGGAATATGGGCAGTTCAACATTCCGGTCACCGGACTCGTGTTCTGCAGTCGACAGGAGGAAGCCCATAAGCTATCCCAGCTGTTTAACCAACAGTGGAATCAACAAGCCGAACGCCCCTATCGCACCGCTGCCGTTACCAGCACGGACGATGACGGCAGGCCCGTGTCCCAAACGCAGCGAGACGAATACGTCCGCAAGCTCATTGAAGGCGAACTCGACTATCTCTTCACTGTCGATATGTTCAATGAGGGAGTTGATATTCCCGCCGTCAACCAAATCGTCATGTTGCGCAGCACCGAATCCAGCATTATCTTCACGCAGCAGCTCGGGCGCGGACTGCGCAAATTCCCGCACAAAGAAAGCGTTGTGGTTATCGATTTCATTGGCAATTACAACAACAACTATCTGATTCCGGTGGCATTATACGGCAACACCGGCGACCGCGACAGAGCTCGCAAGAACCTGCAGAGAAAGTCAATCGGCCTGTCGTCCATCAGTTTCGACCCGATCGCCAAGGAGCGCATCCTTAAGTCTTTGGGCGCCGCCGACTGGTCCGACATGAAAAAGCTGTCCGAACAGTATCGCCAAGTCCGTTACGAGCTGGGCCGCATCCCCATGCTTACGGACATCTATAACTACGACCCCTCACTGCCGTATACCATCGCATCGAAGCGCAGCAACTATCTTGATTTCGTGCGTTCCCGTGAAAAAAGCCTGGGCAAAGGCAAACATCATGAAGCGACATTTGAGGATCAGTTGGAGCCGGTGACCGACGTTGAAGACGCGATACTCAAGATGGCAGCGGAGCTGCTGCTGCCCGGATTGCGACCGCACGAATTGGTCATTCTTGCTCAGCTATGCCATTTCGTCAGCGAACGGCTCGACGACGACGTACCGCAGCATTGGAGTGCGGGCTCGCCAATCGGCCGCAGCGAATTGCTCGATGCGATTCGTACTGAATTCCCGCAGTCCGATGGTTCAGACACGCAATTCGACTCTGCGATCAGCGTGCTCGATTACTCATATTTCACCGGCCCAAACTGCAATCGTTTCGGCAATCAGCCATTAGTCGAAGCCGCGAACAGCACCGGCACAGAAAACGGTACCGCATATCGATTGAACAGCAGATTCGCCGATATGCTTGCCACGAACAGAACGTTCCGTATCTTCTTTGCGGACACTCTGCGCACCGGTATGGCCAATTGCCGAGATATATTCCGTGAGGCCGCCGCCAGGCAACAGGTCTTTGACCACATGTTCTTGTACGAACGCAAATATTCCATGGCAGACGTCATGCGACTGTGCGGATGGAAGAAGGAGAATACTCCGCAAAACGTGGGTGGTTACCTCCTCGACAAGGAAACCAATACCATGCCCATCTTCGTGAAATACGCGGCAAGTCAATACGAAGATGAATTCCTGAGCACACAGGAAATGAAATACTTCAGCAAGAATGGACGAACTCCGCAGTCTCCCGAATTCCGATGGGCGCTTAACGGCATTGGCCCGAATTGGGGCCAGACGCATTTCGTCCCGTTATTCGTTATGCGCAAGGCGGAAGAAGCCGAGGGTAAGTACTACTACGTTGGCCACGTTGCCGCGTTTGACAACCCTCAGCTCACCACCAAACCTGACGCAAGCGGACAAGGCAGCGTGAAGGTCACACTGTCGATCCTGCGGTTGGCCCGGCCAATCGATCTGGAGCTCTATCGGCATTTGGTCAGCTGATGCCTCTCAACTCCGCAAGCGTACGGCGGCGGCCATTCCACCGTCGCCATAGGTGGGGTGGGTCATGAAGGCTTGGCTGGCGGTGGTATCGCCGCGCATCAACGATTCCCACATGGTTAAGCGGCTCATGGAGATGGCTTCAACGCCGAGGATGGCGTCGGCGATGTGCACGGCGTAGAGATTGCGGTGCTTGGCGATCAGGAAGCGCATGAGATCGAGGCGCTTGGTCATGCTGGTCACGTTTGAGGAGGCCGGGGCCGTGCGGTACTCGATCAGCGGCTCGGGGGCGATGCCGATATGGGCCGCGTCTTTTGCGGGATTCTCTGTATCCCAGGCACTCCCAAAACCTCCGACATGCTCAGTACCGCCAGTAACCCCAGCACCGCAGATATCGTTTTCCACCGTCAATCCGCACTCCAACAACGACAGGAAGAAGTCCCAGTCCTCGAAGCCGCCGCGCATCGACTCGTCGTAGCCGCCGCAGCACTCCCACGCGACACGGCGAATCATGCACGTGGCCGGGCAGCAATTATGCGACACGAACGCGGCGGCATTGCCACCAGTCGGCTGGACCACTGATTCCAGGACACCGAAAGTCTGCAGCCAGCCGGATGCGGCGACCATCGTTTTGTCGGCGGACAACATCGACAACGTGCGCTCAATGAAGGCCGGCCGCAAACGGTCATCGCCATCCAACACCACTACGAACGGCGTTTCGGCGGCGGCGATGCCACGGTTGCGCGCGGCGGAAGGACCGGCGTTTGCCTGGCCGATGAGGTCGATGGCCACACCATTCGCATCCATCGCCCCGTGCCGGCAATCGTCGAGAGTGGCGTTCAGCATCTCGACGGATGCGTGGTCATCGGACCCATCGTTCACGATGATGATCCGTTCCGGACGAACCGTCTGGGGCCAATGACAACTCGACTGCCTCGTGAATCAACGGGCCCTGATTGTAGCTGGTAATTACCACTGTCACTGCTGCCATGGCGGCAAGTCTATCGGGTCCGGACGTGGGCCATCCACCGGCGCTGCGCGCTGCCTCCCGCCAGTGGGGAGGTGGCGCGCTATCCCCGGCTAACGCTGATGCATGTGTGCGGGCACGGGTTTGGTGCGGACTTTGGTGGTGAAGTAGTCGGACTCAATCTTCCACACCGTGACGCTGCGGACCTGCGCATCAGTGAATTCCACATTCGGCATATGCGCCTGCTGTGCCATCAGCGTCTGCAAGCCGTGGCGGCATTCATCCAGATCCTCGACCAGTGACGCCGTGCCATTGCCGACGATCGACTTGAACGCCTCACCCCAATTGCACGTGGTGCGGCCCGCCACCACCTCGCAGTCGGTCTGCATGGTGAAAGCCACGGGCAGTCGGCCACCGGCGGCGGCGCGAATCGCGTCGAGCTTGCGGCCGCGCGGCGCGGAGTGGAACCAGAGCGTCAGCTTGCCAGTCGCCTCGTCGTAATCAAAGCCGAAATTCAGCGGCACGATAGTCAGGCCCTCAGCATCCGCATAGGCCACTTCAACGATGTCGCAGGCGGCGATGATCGCGGCGATCCGCTCGGGATCGGTCACCTCGCGGTCCGCACGGCGCATCATGCGATGCTCGCCGGCGACCGTGTGCTCATCCTCACGCTTGGCGGGCTTGCGAGCGCCCGCGATATTCTCCATGCTCATGCCTGATCATCCCCATCCACAACCGCAATCCAGTCGCCGTAGCCTTCCTCGGCCATGCGCGAGCGCGGCACGAAGCGCAGCGCGGCGGAATTCATGCAGTAGCGCAGGCCGCCGCGATCGGCCGGACCATCGGCGAACACGTGGCCCAGATGAATCTGCGTGTCGGAAGTGCGCACCTCAATACGATCACGCCCCGGAATGCGATGATCCTCGTGCTCGGTCAGCAAGTCACCGGCAATCGGGCGGGAGAACGCGGGCCAGCCGCAGCCGGAATCGAACTTGTCTTGCGACGAGAACAGCGGTTCGCCACTGACGATGTCCACGTAGATGCCGGGCTCAAACTCCTCGTCATACTCGTTGACGAACGGGCGCTCGGTAGCGGCGTTCTGCGTGACCGCGAACTGCTCAAGCGTCAGATCCCAGATGCGTTCCACGTACTTCTGACGGCGTTTTACGTTCGCGATTGCGGCGATCGGTACATGGCAGTAGCCGCCGGGGTTGTTCACCAGATAGTCCTGATGGTGTGCCTCGGCCGGGTAGAAGTTGCGCAGCGGTTCGACCAGTACGGCCGGGCGCTGCGGCTGGCGGTCGACCAGCTGCTCCAGAGCCGCCACATACACGGCGCGCTGCGTCTCGTCCGTGTAGAACATGCCGGTGCGGTACTGCCGGCCGCGGTCCTCGCCCTGCTGGTCCACGGAGAACGGGTCGATGACCTCCAGGAACAGCAATGTCAGCGTCCGCAGGCTGACCTGTGCCGGGTCAAACTCGACTTTCACGGTTTCGGCCGCATCGGTGCCGCCCGCGCATACCTGCTCGTAGGTCGGCGATTCGACGGTGGATTGCGCGTAGCCGACCGTGGTGTCCGTGACGCCGTCGACGTTCTGGAAGTAGCGCTCCAGCCCCCAGAAGCAGCCGCCGGCGAAGTATGCGGTTTGCGTATTTCCGTCATTGTGTTCGTTACGTTCGCTCATACGCCCCACGTTACTACGTCGAGGCGGCTCGCGATGCAGTCAACGACACCTCTGCACCGGCAAAACCGCTTTCGAGGGGCTGATTTGACCCCCGCCGGAGGTCTACTCCCGTTTCAAGGGGCTGGTCGGCCGCTAGACCGCATGTAAAAACCCATCCGCGCCAACGCCATTCCGCCGATTTTGGAGCGTGAATACTTCGGCATCAGCCCCTCGAAACGGGAGTAGACCTCCGGGAGAGACCAAATCAGCCCCTCGAAACGGAGATAGCGCTTGCCGCGCCCTCCTTGTCAGGCTTTCTCCGTTCAAAGAGGTACATTCGGGCTTCTGCAGAATGCTATCTTCGTTCAAAGAGGCACCGAATACGGGAAACCCCGAGTACAAACGTTGTCATTGCAACGCTCATACTCGAGATTTCAGAGTTCAGGCGCCTCTTTGAAGGCAGTTAGTTGTCCGCAAGGGGCCAAATGTACCTCTCTGAAAGCAGATACCCCGTCTCAGGCTCGAATCGGCTAACCTGCGTACCCGTGTGCACACCTTCACGACCGCAGCGTGCTGAGCATGCCGGCCACTTCGGCGGGCGTCACGCTGGGCACGTAGGCGCGCACCACCGCGAGCCCGATCTGCGGCAACGCCGCCGGGTCCGGGTAGCACACGTAGACCGGCGCTTCGGTGGGCTGGAACTTGCGCTTGAAGTTGAACAGCGAGTGGAAGCCGTAGGCGGGTTCCATCCAGTCGGCCACGATCTGCAGCGCGTGTTGGAGCACCTGCGTGCCTTCGCTGGCCGGTGCCCCGTCCTCCCCGGCGTTGTCCCGATCGGGATTCATGCCGGCCAGGGGCGCCGCGGACAGGCTCATGAACTCCACGGCGTGCGCGGGATCGGCTTCGCCCTCGTCGCGCAGACGCTCGGCCATGCGCGCGATCAGGAACTCCATGATGCCGTTGGGGCTGTCGGTGCGATGGCGCATGAAATCCAACGTCCAGCCGACGATGCGCCCGTCGCGCCAGGTGGGCAACCAGCTGGTGACGCCCAGCACGCGCCCGTCCGCGTCGATGGCGTAAAGCAGCCGCACGCGCGGGTCGCGCAGTTCCTCGACGCCGCCGAGCGTGAACTTCATTTCCGGCAGCGCCTTGAGCTGCGCCCACTCCTCGGAGATGTCCTCGATCTGTTCGCGCACATCGAGCGACGCTTCCAGGAAGGTGGACTGCACGTCGGTCACGCCGTCGCGCTTGGCCTTGTTGATGGCGGTGCGCACGTCCTGCCATTTCTTGCCGGTCGTCTTCCAGCCGCGCGGGTCGACCACCATTTCGCTGCCGACCTCGATGGAGTTCCAGCCGGCTTCCAGCAACGCGTCGCGCTGTTCCCGATGCACGCCGTAGAACACCGGCGACAGCGAACGTTCCGCACAGTGCTGGGCGAAACCGTTCAGATCGTCCATCCATTCCGCCGGATCGCCGAACGGTCCGGTGCAGGTCAGGGCGATGCCGTTGAGCACGCGATACGCCACGGCCGATCTGCCCGTGGGGGACAGCCAGTAGCTGTTGCCTTCCCACGTGGTCATGAAGCTCATCGATTCGCCGCCGGTTTCGACCAGACGTTCGGCGCGCGCCCGGGCTCGCTCGTTCGATTCGCTCACGTCGCCCATCCAGTGGATCACCACGGCCAGCACCACGATCCAGAACACCAGCCCGACGCCTTGGTACATGATCGAGGCCATCGGAGTGCGCGGCACGAACGACAGCTTCATATGGCTCAGGAAGCCGATGGGCAGGAAGCGTCCCGGCAGCTCGGCCAGCAGCGACGAGGCCGTAGCGCGTGGCGAGAAGGTGGCGGGTTGGGCGATGCCGTATATCAGGTATATGGCGGCGCACGCCAGCCAGGCCAGCACGATGGCGCCGATGCCGCCGACCAGCCTGCACCAGCCGATGCGGATCGGGAAGTGTTTCATCGCCGCCAGCAGGGCGATGGCGAACAGCAGCGGGGGCAGGACGTTCGCCACGCAGGCCACGATCGCGCCGTGCTGCAGCAGGGAGGCCATGCCGTCCGGCGCGAAGCTCAGCGGCACGACCAGATAGTAGGCGACGGCGATGGCCACCGTGAACAGGTTGATGGCCACGGTGCAGATGGCCGCGAACCGACGTCCGCGATACAGGCCCCACGCCAGCACCAAGGTCACGGCTGTGGGCAGCAGCGAGCGCAGCACCGCGCCGGGCATCGAGGCCCGCAACAGATCGAACTGCAGGAAGCATCCGCTGTGCGTGTCACCGGCCAGGCATTCGGCCAACATGCCATCGTCGACGGAAACCGGGCTCATGAGCAGGCCGATCGTGCTGAGCGGGCCCGCATGGTTATGGGAGGTGATGGCGATGACCGGCCCCAGGGCCAGTACCACGGCGATGGCCGCGAATATGCGCCGCGCCTCGAAGGAGGTGCTGCGCAGCCAGTGCCATTCGGTTTCGACGTGCGCGGGCGGCCCGGCCATCACACGGCCGGCGGCATGGCCGATCAGCGCGGCGGCGAGTATGCAGTAGCCGCTGGGGTTGCCGCTGTAGAGCAACGTGACCAGGATCGCCACATAGCCGACGAGTCGGATGCGCCTGCGCCATAGGTGGCTGCAGAACGCGCTGGCCGCCATGAGCGCGCCGACCGGCAACACCAGCGGGCTCAATGCGAACCGCATGCGGGAGACGAACAGGGAGTCCTGGAACATCCATCCGGCCGCCGCGCACAGGGTCAGGCCCGCCAGCACGCCGCCGGCCGCGCAGGCGAGCGCGGTGACGACGGTGCGCACACGGCCGAGCCATGGTTCGGCTATCGACAGCATGACGAGCCACAGGACGGCGTCGACCATGAGTTGGATGACGCCGCGCGCCAGGAACAGCGAGCAGATGAGTTTGCCGGCGTTGAATGCGGCCATGCTGGTGCTGAGCCGCAGCGGAAACGCGAATCCGGCCATCGCGGCCACCAGCCACGCCGCCAGATTCAGCGCCACCAGCGTCGCCGTGGCGGTGACGGCCAACCGGTGATCGTCCGCCCACTGCCGCACGTCACCGGCCAGTTCACGCCAGCTTTCCGCCGCATGGCTGGACCTTGCCGTATGTGGTTTGGTGGCGCGGGAGGTCGTGGCGGGCTTCGTCCGCGAGGGTTCCGCGTCCCGCAGGGGCCGCCGCGTCTGCGGCATGGCCGCCGGCCGCGCGTTCCCATGCTGTTGTTCTTCGCTCATTGCAACACCTCCACTTGTGGGTATTCCTCCAACGATTTCGTCATTTCGCCCAGCCCGGTTCGCGCGCCGAACCAGTCGAGACCGGGGTTCCAGACCGCCTGCACCGCATGCCAGTCATGGTCGGTGCCGGGCACGACCAGTTCGGTGGTCTCCATGCCGGCCGCGCGGGCGGCCGCGGCGATGGTGCGCATGTTGGCTACCGACTTCCGATCCCCTTTGCCGGCGCCGGCGAACAGCGCCTGGTCGGCCGTGCCGGTGGCGGCGATGGCGTTGACCGGCACCTGCCCGTCGTAGGCCTTGCGGTCGCCGGCGAAATATCGCCGAACCATCGTCTCGACGCTGCCGTCGGTCGGCTCGAGCTCACCATCCACCGGCAGCATCGCACCGTAGATGTCGGGGTGACGCGGCACCAGCTGCGTGGTGCAGGTGCCGCCTTGCGAGAATCCGCCCATCGCCCACATACGGGCCGACTTGGCTACCGGCAGCGTCGCCCTGGCCCAGTTCACCACGTCTTTGGTGAGGTAGGTTTCGGCGTTGCCTCGGGTGGTGTCGGCGCACAGGCTGTTGTGCATGGCCGAACCGTTCTGGTCGGGTGCGAGCACGATCGGCGCCAGCCCGTCGTGTTCGACGGCGTAAGCGTTCATCGTGGCGGCGATGTTGCCGGCGTCGATGAGGCGACCGGGACTGCCCGGCTGACCGGCGAGCAGCTCCATCACCGGCAGGGCCGGCGGGCGGTCGGACAGCGCGGCGGGCGGCAGGTAGACCATCGCCTTGCGCGCCTTGAACTTGGATTCGGTGTTCGGGATGGTGACGGCGAACACCCTGCCCGAATCGGGCATGGACGGCAGAGCGCCCTTGCGCGCCTTGTCGCGCCACTCGCCGACGCTCATCGAGGCCTTGCGCACGGTGACCGAACCGAGCGGGGGATATGGCGTATAGCCGACGAGACTGCCGATGGTCTGGTATTCGCCGTAGATCGAGTCCACGCCAAGCGCGGTGGACGCCAGCACCAGCGGCACCAGCACGACGGCCAGCGCGCGACGGCCCCCCCGTAACGTCACGGCGGCGGCCAGCACGAAGCCGAGGCCCGCGAAGCCTCCCGCGACGGTGAGGATCACCGGCCAGCCCAGCGATACGCCGAACACCATGAACACGTCGGACATCAGCCATGTGGCCAGTAGTCCGCCCGCGCCGGCGAGCGCGGCGGCAACCAGTGAGGCGACCAGCGGATGCAAGTGACGACGTTGCGGCGTACGCAGGCCATGGGAAATAAACGTCTCTTCCGTCGAAGCTGCGGATGACGCCGTAGCAGCCGCGTTCGTAGACTGGTTGGCCGGCTGGTTATCTGGGTCGACGGGCGATTGGGCCGACGATTCGCCGTCCGGCGCCAGGCCGCCCGGTGCCAGGCCGTCTGCTGCCGGGCCGCGCTTCTTGCTCAATGCCAGCCCAACAATCAGTATGATTGCCGCGATCGCGGTCAGTCCGAACACGGTCCACGGCACGATTCCGCGGACCAGCGACAATTCCATGAACGTTTTCCAAACGGAGTTCTTCATCCTTCGTCCCCGCGCTCCAGGCTCCTCGTCTTGTAAGCTCACGCAATACTAGCGCGCGATTCATAGAGCGTCACCCAATTTCACAAAAATTGTCGCGAGTTCTCATGGTTTCCCCAGACTCCGTTCAGCTCCTGTTCACATCCGGCCTGGACGTCCGCAGCTCAAGGCCAGTGTCGGCGCTGGATTAGCGGTGCGCAGGCTTGTCCCAGCTTTAGCCGGAAGCAGGGAATATGTTGGTGGATATGACTCACGCAAACGAACAACGTCCAGCAGCGACCGGCAATGTCGCCGATAACGTGTCTGACGCCCCTACTGACCCCGCGACGAGCGCGGCGGCAAGGCCCATGACCGGCACGGCTGATGGCACAACAGCCACAAACGCCGCGGCCAGTTCAACAGCAAAACCCGCAGCCAGCACCTCTTGGACCAGGGAAACCAACCCACGTCGAGCACTGTTGACGATTATCGTCACGGTGGTGGTTGTGGTGGCCATCGTACTGGGGCTCGGATTCTTCGTGAACTGGGGATTGGCGGCCCTTTCGGTGATCATTATGATTCCGGGGGCGATTTCGCTGGCCGTTCTCGCCAAGCACCCTGAATCCACCGGCGGGCGCAGCATGTTCGGCATCTCCGATCCGAATACGCTGCTTGACCCGATTCGCCGCCCGTCCGAGCGCCGCGGCGAGTAAGTTGCTGCTGCCCATCGGGCGGTAATTTACCCATGGGGCGGTAAAAGGCCCATGGGGCGGTTTGAAGAAATTGTGAAACGGCAGAATAAAGCCATTTTGGGATACCGCCCCATGAGGGTTTTACCGCCCCATGGGATTATTACCGCCCCATGAGCAAAGCCACCCCGCTATTTGCGCGCACTGACCAAGTAATTGAGCACCGATCCGGCGGCCACCAGCAGCGCGCCACACCAAAACGGCAGCGACAGCGCCAAACCCAGCAGCACCGCACTGGCCCCGGTGGACAGCACCGGCGTGGCATAGGACGCAATAGCCAGCCGCTCCATAGACCCATGCAGAATGCCATAGCCCCAGCAGGCATAACCGCCGCCAATCGCCGCCGCGGCAATCAACACAAACAGCCATGCGACCAGACTCGGCGGCTCGGCCGGCCACCCCTGCCCGGACGCGAAGTGGATAATCCACAACGCCACGGCCACGCAGGGGAAGAACAATGAAGTGCCGTCCACCCCATGACTCATGGCTGGCGTGAACACCGCGTACACCGACCAAGCGAGCGCGCCCGCGAACGCCAGCGCATAGGGCAAAGGGTTGGCGGCGATATGCTGCACGGCCGCATGCCAGTCAAGCCCGGAATTACCGCCGACCGCCAGCACCACGCCGGCAGTGGCCACAATCGCGCCCGGCAGCACCTTGACGACCGCGTGCTTGCGATGGGATACGCCCGCCGACAGCAGCACCATCATCGTGGGCCACAGATAGTTGACCAGGCTCACTTCCACCGAGGATGCGTCGGTAGAGGCCAGACCCAGCGAGAGGGATATCGACGATTCGTAAAATACGAACAACAGGCCGCCGATAATCAAGTATTTCTTGGGGAACTCGCGAATCGGGGCCGGGCGCCGGAACATCAGCAGCAGGATGCCGCCGACCGTGTAGATCAGGGCCGAACCAAGCGTGGCACCGAAGTTTTCGGAGACGATGCGCACGGTGCCGGCCATGAAGCTCCACAGCAGGATCGCCATCAGGCCGATGGTCGTGGCGCGCGCGGATACGACGTGGCCGCCGGAACGGCTTGCCGCCGGGGCCGGCGTGCCGCTTGCGTTCTGTGCGCCGTTCGCCATATGTCCGCCTCTCTTGCCTCGTTTCGAAGGCATTCTACTCATCGGATGTGTACAGCTGCAGAACGGCACACGACCGGAGCGCGAACAGGGTGGGGGTTCGGTGATTGAAACAGCAAAATGCCGGGTAGGGTAAATCCCTACTCGGCATTTGCATTGGCTATGTTTCCCGCCGTCTGTCAGGTTAGTCGGCGTTGAAAGCGTAGGGCAGGCGGCGTGGGAAGCATGGTTTGGTTACGATTTATCTCTCCCCCACCCGCTTCGCGGGAGCTCCCTCGTCAGAGGGGGCAAAGCTACTCGAAGCGGGACTTCGGGACGAATCAAGTATCGTCAGCCCTCAATCGCGATTTGGTGCTTGGACTCGACTTGCGGCTGGGCCTGCATCTTCGGAACCTGGATGCACAGCGTGCCGTTCCGGTAGCTGGCGTGGATGTCGGACTCCTTCACGTCCTCGCCAACGTAGAAACTACGCGAGCAGGAGCCCATGTAGCGTTCGCGACGCAGCCACTTGCCCGAATCGGACGCGCAAGCGCACTTGCTGTCGGAAGCCTCGCCCTCAGCGGCCGGAGCCTTGTCCTCATGCTCGCTGCAACGCGAGGCGGACACGGTCAGATAGCCGTTGTTGAGCTCAAGGTTGATATCTTCCTTCTTAAAGCCAGGCATATCGATGTCGACGTCGTAACCCTTGTCGGTCTCGCGCACATCGGTGGTCATCATGTTGGCAGGCATTGCGGCACTCATCGTGTTGTCCGTGTTGCGCCAACCCTCAAAGAACGGATCATCGAACAGATCCGAGAACATCGTGTCATTCATCAAAGCCGGAAACATTGCCATAATCGGTACTCCTTGATTAGGAGAGAATCGGCTTGGATGCCGGCCGCCAACCCGTATCGCGGGGCTAGCAGCGGTTATCGTGGCCGGTTCCGGAACCCTCCCGGGCTCTCAACCTTTAACCTTCACTTCACCCAATTCCCGAGCGCGGCAATCATTCCGGGATTATGCCCACAGAGAAATTGCAGCGGGGAATGGTTGCCGGTAAAGCCGGCCGAGCCGAGCGCCGTGACCACCCTCAGCCAGTCTTACGGCTGCCAGCTCCCGCCAGCGAGAGCATATATACGCACACCAGTAGGCGTACTCATATACCTCTGCCAACGGGAGCATGCTGGCGCGTGAACGGCTCACATCTGCTGGGCGTTTTCGAGCAAGGCGTTTTTGAGGTCGGACTCGATTTGGCGCATCTTGACCTGGGCGGCCTCGCGGTTGGCCTTGCCTTCCTTCTGGATCTGCACGGTCTCCTTCAGGGTGGCGATGAGTTCGGCGTTGATCTTCTCCAGCGTGTCGATTTCCACCACGGAACGCTGGTTGGCCTTTTCCGCGTCCACCGCACCCTTGTGCAGGGCGGCCGCGTTACGCGCCAGCAGCTTGTTGGTCACATCGTCGGCCTTGTTCTGCAGGTCGAGGGCCTTGCGCTGGTTGGACAGGCCCAGCGCGATCACCATCTGGCTCTTCCACACCGGAATCGTGGTGGAGATGGTGGTGTCGATCTTGTCCACGATGGTCTGGTCCGCGTTCTGGATGATTTTGATCTGCGGCGCGGTCTGCAAGGTGACCACGCTGATGCGGTCGAGGTCGTCGAGTCGCTTGGCAAAACGGTCGAGCTTGGACTTGAAGTCCTTCAGCACTTGCGCCTGCATGGCGTCGCCACTGGCGGCGGCCTCGGCCTCCAGCGCTGGCAGCTGGTTGGCGTTGAAGTCGGCGAGCGCCTTCTTGCCGGCCAGTACGGTCATTTTCAGCTCGCGGTATTGCTGGGCGTTCTGCGTGTACATCGTGTCGTACATGGAGATGTCGGCCACGAGTTTGGCTTGCGCGGATTCGAGACGCACGATGATTTCGTCGATTTGCGCGTCGACTTTCTGATAGCGGCGGCGCAGCTTATCCACGCTGACGGCCACCTGGCCGATGATCGGAATGGTGCGGAAGCCGCCGAGGTCAGCCTCGTCAATGGTGACCAGCATGGTGTTCAGTAGTTCGCCCGCCTCGCCGGTGTCTTTGGAGCGGGTGTCGGAGAGGATTTCGTCGGCGAAGGTGGAGGTGGCGCGCTGGGCGTCCTTGCCGTAGCTGGATTCGATGCCGTCGCGAGTGAAGTCGATCTGGCCGGCCATCTGGTTGACCGTGGCCTGGTCGGCTTCGGGCAATTTGGCGATCTGCTGGTCCGGGGTCAGGGCCGCGGCGGCTTGGGCTTCGGCGGCGGTGGGGACGAGGGTGGTGTTGGGGGCGGCTTGGTTGGTGTTGAGTAACGGGTTGGTGATGGGGGTTGCGGAGCTTTTGGTGAGGTCTGCGAGGGTGATGTTTTGGGGCATTGTGGTTCCTTTTTGATAGTTATGTTTGGGTCTCTCCCCCCACCCGGCTTTGCCGGGAGCCCGAACGCAATTAAGGACGGCTTACAGCCGATTTCTTATTTGCTCGCTCTCGCTGCCTTCGCCTACAAACAGCCCACCGGGCTGTTTGCTATACGACTCAGCTCGTCAGAGGGGGTTAATAAAAACACCGATTGGGGGCTGGCAAAAGAGTTATTGCGTGGATTGGAGGGTGGCGATGAGTTGTTGCATGGCGTCGTTGTTGGGCAGTTCGGATACGGCGGGGATCTGGTCGAGCGTGCCGGGCACGCCGAATCGGCTGATCGAATCGGTGCCGGCGAAGTTGGCCGCGCGGAAGCCGTGGCGCTCCCACGCCAGCTTCTGCACCGCCGGTGTTTTCAACAGGTTCAGCAGTGTGCCGCCTTTCTCGTCCAAGGCCATCAGCGTGTGGGTGCTCCACACGGTCGGCGTCGGGTAGACGATGACCACGTCGTCCTTGATCTGCTTGAACGCATCCGGTTGGTTCACGGCCAAATCAAGCAGCTGCGATTCGTAGCCCACCATCATCGGCTTGGAGCCCACGCCCAAGGTCAGGAACTGGTTGAACGAATCCTCGGAAGAGGTCTCCATCCAACCGGATTTGGCGAAGATGGAGGCGATGGTCTTGCCGTCGCGCGCCACCGAATCGACCGTGGCCGGCTGCCCGCCATTGAGCACCGTGGCGAGCAGCGCCGCGTATTCGTTGCCTGAGTTCGACTTCACCGGATCGGTCGAGTCGATGCGGAACTGCCCGTAGCCTGCCGTGTATCCGACGTCGGCCCAGGTTGTGTTGGCGACCATCGCGTCCACGGCTTTGGCCATATCCATGTGGTACGCGCCCGAATCGTCCTTGGTCATAAGTCCGCCGTTCACGAGCCCGTCCGCCACGGCCTTGTGCGTGTACAGCACAATCGGTGAGTTGAAGACGATGTCGCTTTGGATGGCCTTGACGCCTTTCGCATTGCCGTATTCGACGGCCGCGCGCGAGGAGGGGAACAGGTAATCCATGCCTTTCCGGTCCGCATCCATCATGGCCAGCGATCCGGCCTTGCGATAGTCGATGGCGATGCCTTGCTTGGCGGCAAGCGCCTTGAACTTGGCGTCATCGAACAGGCCGATTTTCTCGCCGCCCAGGTAGCCGGTGATGCTCACCTGTTCGGTCGGTTCGGCCGGCGCTGGTTGCGATTGCCGCCACACCAGCGTGCCGCAGACCACGCCCACTACCGCAAGCAGGGCGATCAGTCCGATGATTTTTGATTTGGAGAGTTTCATTGTGCGTCCGTTTTCTGGTCCGACTGGTGAGCCGGGCCCTGACTGGGTGCATGCCGTCCTTCATCGGCAGCCGAGAAAGGCACAGGCGAAGGTGCGACGTCGTCGTATCCACCCATGCGGGCCAACCGTTGGATGGCGTCGGAGTCGGCCGTAATGCCCAACGTCTTGGCGCTTACCGCCCGGCTGAGTTCGCCGGCGGCGGTCTGTTCGAGCACTTGCAGCGCCTCGATGGTTTCGATTCGTGCCGTGGCTATCTGATCGCGTGCGCCGGAACTTTCCACGTCCACGTAGGAGCGCAACAGTTTCTCGGTCTGCTCGCCGTACACGGTGATGTAGTGGCGCAACGTCGGGTAGGCGGAGGTGTCTCGGGTCACGTATTGCACTAAATCTTTGGTAGCGGCGATGAAGTCATTGGCTTCGGCTTTGACGGCTGGGTCACGTACTTGCTTGGTGAGCATGGCGATTGAGTTGAGTCGAGCGTTCGCCGCGTCGATCGTATCGGCGGCCTTCTGACCGTTGGGCAGGGCGGAAACCAGCATTTTGCCGATGCGTCGCTCCGGCTCGGTGAGCGTGGAGGCGGCGATATACCCGAGTGCGGCCAGCACCACGGCCACGATCAGGCCGGGCACTCCGCCGCCGGCCAGCCCGAAGCCGAGCCCGGCGAGCAGCAGTCCGACAACGAATCCACAGATTACCTGGAGCATCAGTTGAAGCCCTTGACTTGGCGGAAGACGGCGGCGAGGTCGCCGGAGCGGCCGTCGAATACCTTGGCGTTGCTCAGGGTGGCGAGAGACTTCAGCTGGCTGGGATCGGCGTCGCCGAACATGATGGAGAAGATCGGCAGATCACGGCCACGCGACTTATAGGCGCTTTCGAATTCGTCCTGATGATCGGAGTTGGAGCGGCCGTCGGTCATGAGCACGATGGCGGTGGTGTATTGCGAGGCTTCCGACTCGCTGGGCAGCTCGTCGAGCGCGCTCAGCAGGCCTTCATAGATATCGGTGCCGCCGCTGGCATCGGTGGCATCGGCCTCATGCAGCAGGTCGCTGGTGCTTGTGCCAGTGGCCTTGACCGGGCGGTGGGCCTCGGTTTCAAACGGGATGAGAATGTTCACGTCGCCGCTGGCGGGCTCGATGTACGACTTCTTGGCCTGGTCCGGGTCGAGCGCCGCGTTCAGGCCTTTGACCACGCCGTTCTTGCCCTCTCCAGACATCGAACCGGAGTAATCGACCACCCAAATGGTCCAGCTGGGTTTCCTGAGCGCGGTCTGGTAGACGTTGAGCGCGCTGTCGATCACCGTGGCGGCGGGTAGCGGGATGGTTTTCAGCGCGGAGGCGTCCGTATTCACGCCCCACTCGGCGCGGAAGGACTGCTTGACCTGACTGTCCGTGGCGTAGGCGAGTGTGCCGCCGAGCCCGGTGCGGCGGCCGGCGCGCTCGAACTCGAGTTTGGCGTCTTTGGAGCCGAGCGCTTTGGAGAAGGAATCGAACGCGGACTTCAGTTTCTGGCCGCGATCCACGTAGCCGAACGGCGAATCGGAGACGGCGATGCCGTCGGACGGGTAGACGGTGAGCAGCGGGTCGTGGCCGTCCTTGTCCAAGGCCTTGTCGGCCTGGATGACCAGCGATTCGTAGTTGACCATCGCGTCGAAGCGGTCGGGATTGGCCACGACCATGTCTTTAAGCCAGTCCGACGAGCCGGAGGAACGGTCCACGCCGGACAGCAGCTTGGTGACCGAGGTCTTCAGTTGGTCGTCGGCCAGATCGGCTTCAGTCAACGGGCCATCGCCACCACGCAGCGCTGTCATGAAGGCCAGGTAGGCGGAGGCGCCGGAGTTCGACTGGGTGGCGGAGGTCATCGAGAACGTGAGTTTGCCGTCGCTGACCGCGGCGAGGATGTCCGCGGTGGAGACGGGCTTGGTGGCGCCGGAGTCGTCAGCCCAGCCGAGTTTGACGGCCTTGGATTTGGCGATGCCGAACACGATCGGCGTGGTGGAGGTGCTGGCCGCGTCTTTGACGATGTGCTTGGCGTCTCCCATCGAAATCCACATCGAAGAAGCGGGCCAGACGGCGTCGTAATTCTGGCCGCCGGCCTTGAGCGCGTTCATAATCTCCAGCGAACCCATGTAGTGCATCGTCACGGCTACGTTGGATTGGTCGGCCGCTTTCTGGATGGCAGTGGCGACTTCCTTGTTCTCGGAGCCGGAGGCAATGCTCAGGGTGGCGGTCGGTTTGCCGCCGGACGGCTGGAAGGTCTGCGTGGTGGCGGACGCGCCGTTGCCGTCCGCTGTGCCGTCATCGGAATTATTGAACGCCGTGCAACCGGTCAACGCGAGCGCGCCGGCGCATACCGCGGCCGCAACCACGGCGGCGCGGCGACGGAGAGAAGACATTATGCCCATAATTCCATTGTTCTCCCGCCACCTAAAGCGGGCCGGGCCACAAGGTGACCGCACGGTGAACAATGAATGAAGAGCTACATCAGTACGCGGCGCTGGCGATCATGGGATCGTCGTAGAAGCCGAGGATCTTTTCGAGGTAGGGCTTGTAGGTGCTGTTGGGCATGGAGAAGATTTCGTGGCGCGATTCGGGGAAGCGCACGATGTTCGCCTCGCCGCCGCCGTCCTTGACCAGTTGGACGAAGTGATTCTGCGGCTTATTGAGTACCCAGATGTCGCGTCCGGACTGGAAGAGCAGCACCGGCGTCTCCACTTCGGCGCAGGCGGACGGGTTCAGCACGGCCCGGTTGAGCTTCAACGCCTGGCGCACCCATTCGAACGCCGCGCAGTAGGTCTGGTATTCGCGGTTCTCGCAACGCAGCTTGAAGTACCAGCGTTCACGCGCCTCGGAAGCGCCCTCGTTGCCTTCCATCGAGAACTCCGGCGTGAAGTCCGACTGCCCGAACACACGCTTCTTGCCGAAGCCGAGTCCGCACAGCGCGCCGACCAGCACACGGGCCACGCCCAGCGGCATGCCGGTGGCGGGGGCGACCATCGGGGCGGAGAGCACCGCTTTGTCGAACAGGGTGGGGTATCGCTCCAACACGGCCGCGCCAATGCCGCCGCCCATCGAATGGCAGAACAGGTTCAGCGGCATGCCGGCTGCGTACTGCTGGCCGATGGTTTCGGCGAAGCCGGCCAGATCGGCCACGTAGCGCTGCCAGTCATCAATCCACACCATGCAATGATCGTCCACGTCGCGCGCGGACTTGCCGTGGCCGCGATGTTCGAGCACGCACACCGAATAGCCGGCGAGCAGGAAGTACCAGACGAGCTCGTCGTACTTCTCGGCGAACTCGGTGAAGCCGTGGCTGATGACGATGGCCCCGCGGAAGACGGCGGTGGCGCCTTGTTCGCGGATCGCGTCGAACCTGGCGGCGTCATAGCACAGGTAGTGCAGCTGTCCCGAACGGCCGCCGGTGTCCATAATGCCGGACAGCGGCTCGACCCCGGCCGAACGTTCGGCGGCGGACGGATCGAACCAGCCCTCCTCGCGGCATTGCTCGAGCGCGGGCAGCACCACGTCGGCCATCGTTTCGGCGTACTTGTTCTCGTCGATCATCGTCACCTGCATGGTTCCCATCTTAGGACAAGCCTCACGCCGCTGACCGCACAGGCGCGTAGGTTGTGAGTATGAGCGAAACCAATGATGTCAATGACGCAATCAAACATTTCCCACGCCTCAGGGCGCGCACGCTGCGGTTCGGCTGCGGCGCACCGCGCTCCGCACAGACCGTGGGCGACGGCTCGCGGGCCCTGTTCCTGCGCTCCGACGGCCCCGAGGATCTGGTGACCGCACTGTGGCTAAGCTGGTTCGACGAGTCCGGCGAACACCATGAGACCAAGCTGGCCGACCCGCGCGAACTGTTGGGCGCAACCGCCGACAGCGAGGACGTGCCGGCCGAGGAGAAGGCCCGCCGCGAGCGTGCGCGCGAAGGCGGCACCGGCATCGTCGGCTACTCCGCAGACGATGACGGCAATCGCATCGTGTTCACCATCAACGGCCGCCTGTTCCTGACCGAGATCGCCTGGAATGACGAGACCGGCGCACCCGAGCCGCACACCCGCGAACTGGCCAGCGAATGGCTCGATGAGGACCCGGAGATGTACACGCCGGTGCTGAACCCGCGCATCGCCCCGGATGGCGAGCATGTGCTGTACACCACGGGCAGCTACCTGATGCTGGTCGATATCGGCGGCGAGCTGGGTGACCGCATCACCGCGGTCTACGGCGTGAGCGTGGAGGATGAGGACGGCAATCCGGCCGAAAACACGTGGAAAATCGGTCTGGCCGAGTTCGTGGCCGGCGAGGAGATGGACCGTTACGACGGTTTCTGGTGGGCCCCGGATTCGCAGCATGTGCTGTTCGAATCCTTCGACACCGCCGACGAGCCGACCTGGTACATCAGCGATCCGGCCGACCCCGAGAAGCCGGCCGCCGGCCGCCGCTACCCGCGCGCGCTGACCCGCAACGCCGACGTGTACCTGACCGTGATCACGCTGGCGTTCGATGAGAACGACCGGTACGCGGGCATCACCGGCAACGCCGATGTGGATTGGGATCGCGAGGCGTACGAGTATGTGGCCGCCGTGAGCTGGCGTCGCGGCCACGATCCGCTGGTGCTGGTGCAGAACCGCCGCCAGACCCGCGACCAGGTGCTCGAGGTGGCGGTCGCGGCGGATGGGGCCGCGCTGGGCGCCACGCGTGTGCTTGAGGAGCACGCGAACGAGCAGTGGATCGACTTGGTTCACGGCACGCCCGCCTACACGCCGGATGATCGTCTGGTGTGCTCGCTCAACGATATGGCCACGGATACCAACCGTCTGACGGTGGACGGACGGCCGTTCACGCCGGCTGGCTGGAACGTGCGCACGGTGCTCGCCGTGACCGACGAGGATGTGCTGGCCGTGGTGCAGCGTGCGCCCGAAATCGCGACCGAGGTGCCGCGCGCCTGGGCCGGCTCGGGTGCCGCTTCGGATGCCGAGTCTCTGTTCGGCGGCCATGACGCCCGCAGCTTCGATGTGGTGAGCATGGGATATGACGGCTCGGTCGCGCCGATCACGACCGAGCCCGGTCAGTGGACGGCCTCACGCGGCGCACGCGGCATGGTGGTGTCTGGGCGCGATATGCGTTCCGCCCGCGCCCGGATGCGGCACATCGTCACGCGACGCGCCGTCGGCGGCGTCACCGATGCCGTCATCGCCGCCAACACCAGCGATGCCGCCAACACCAGCGACATCACCGCCGCCGACATCACCAGCACCGCCGCGGAACCCGGGTTCACGCCGAACGTCACGTTCACGCGGCTGGGCGAGCACCGGTTGTACACGGCGATCATCGCGCCGAGCCCGTCCAGCCCGTACGCCCATGCCGACAAACTGCCGGTGCTGATGAAGCCGTACGGCGGGCCCGGCTTCCAGCAGGTCGTCGCCTCCCAGTCCTTCTACTGGGAGGGCCAGTGGTGGGCCGACCAGGGCTTCCTGGTGGTCACGGCGGACGGCCGTGGCACCACAGGCCGCGGCCCGGCCTGGGATCGCGCAATCTTCGAGAACATGAAGGGCGTGACGCTGGCCGATCAGATCGAAGCCGTCAACGCCCTTCCCGAGGCCGTCTCCAGGCTCAACGCCGATGGGCGCAGGCCCGGCGTTCCCGCACCGGACCTCGACAAGGTGTGTATGATCGGCTGGTCGTACGGCGGCTTCCTGTCCGCACTGGCCGTGCTGGACGCGCCGAACGTGTTCAAGGCCGCGTGCGCCGGCGCCCCGCCCACCGACTGGACGCTGTACGACACGCATTACACCGAGCGCTATCTGGGCCTCGACCCGGATGTCTACTACCGCAACGGCATCGTGCAGGACGCACCGAAACTCGAGCGCCCGCTTATGCTGATCCACGGTTTCGCCGACGACAACGTCACCATCGCCCATAGCCTGCGCCTCTCGCAAGCCCTGATGGCGGCGGGTCGCCCGCACACCTTCCTGCCGTTGACGGGCATCACCCATATGACCAACGACGAGACCGTAGCCGAAAACCTGCTCACCCTCCAGCGCGACTTCCTGCGCGACGCCCTGGCCTGACCGGCCCCGGGCGCGCCGTGGGCCGTGACGTCCGCGGCACGCCCGGGGCCCGCGCCCACACGGCATGCGGAAAAACGGCGCAGGTGGTGCGCCGCACCCATTTCCGCCCTGAATTTTTGGATATTTTTGGATATTTTGCACCCATCGTCATGTGAAAGACCGGTTTTTTGCCTCATATTCCCATCACCGCGTAGGATGGGTGAGGATTAGAAAGGGAGGACTATGAGCGTTCTCGACCGTTTTGAAAAAAGCGTGGAAGGTGCAGTCAACGGAGTATTCGCCAAGTTTGGCTCCAAAGACCTGCAGCCTGTCGATCTTTCCAGCGCCTTGGAGCGCGAGATTGACGCCGAGGCCATGCCCGTGGGCCGTGACCGCACGGTGGCCCCGAATGAATACCGTTTCAAGCTCAGTACTCCTGACTTCGACCGTATCGAGGCATGGGGTAGCGAGACCCTGGCCAACGAACTGGCCGATAACCTCACCGAGTACGCGAAGAGCCAGCATTACGCCTTCGTGGGCCCGGTGATCGTGATCTTCGAGGAAGACCTTGACCTGTCCAAGGGCAACTTCAACCTCACCTCCGAATCCGTGCAGGGCAATGCCGTGCCGGTCACCACCGATGCGCAGACCGAGGACAGCCCGGTGCTCGAGGTGAACGGCAACCAGTACCTGCTCACCAAAGACAAGACGGTAATCGGCCGCGGTTCCGGCTGCGATATCGTCATCGACGATCCGGGCATCTCCCGCAAGCACCTGGAAATCGACATCACGGATAACGGCGTGATCGCCCGCGACCTGGGCTCGACCAACGGCACGTACGTGGAGGGCCACCAAGTGCCCGCCGCCACGCTGCTTGATGGCAACACCATCACCATCGGCCGTACCCGCATTCTGTACTGGGCCTCCGCCCAAGCCCAGGAGTAGTCGAGCACACGCCCGAAAGTCGTCCACTTATGACCGAACTGACATTCGCCCTGCTCAAGTATGGATTCCTGATCCTGCTGTGGATATTCATCTGGCTGGCCGTGCGTTCGCTGCGCAAGGACATCGAGACGTTCAGTCCGCGACCTTCGCGCGCGCGTCGCCGTCGTGAGCGTGAAGTGCATAAGGCCAAGGCCGAAACGCCACAGGCAGCTGCGCCGCGCCCGCATCGCCGGCCCAGCGCTTCCGCGTCGTCCGTCGCCTCGGCGCAGCCTACCCTGTTGGTCATCATCGATGGTCCGCTTGCCGGCAGCTCCGTGCCGCTGGCCGAAGCCGACATCGCGCTTGGCCGCGCCGCCTCGAACACCGTGGTGCTCGATGACGAATTCGTGTCTTCCCACCATGCCCGCGTCTACCGTGACACGCGCTCCGGGCAGTGGGCCATTGAAGACCTGAACTCCACCAATGGCACCGTGGTCAACCAGCAGCGCATCAACCGCCCCACCATCCTGCCCGCTCGTATTCCTGTGCGCATCGGCGCCACCACCTTCGAACTGAGGTAGCCGCATGCCAAAATCCGCCGCTTCACAACCGCTGTTCCTGTATTCCACCACGGTGTCCGATGTGGGCACTGTGCGCGCGAACAATCAGGATTCCTCCTTCGCCGGCGAGCATCTCATCGCCATGTGCGACGGCATGGGCGGTCACGCCGGCGGCGATACGGCATCCTCCATCGCCATCCGGTCACTGGCCCACATCGAGCAGGACGACACCGGCGGCAACGTCGAGACGATCTCCCGCATGATGGAAACCTCCGTTATGGCCGCGCATGACGCCATCGTCGGCAAGGCCAAGCGCGAACGCAAGCTTGCCGGCATGGGCACCACCGTTACCGCAGTGGCATTGGTGGCCGGCTACTGGGTCATCGCCCATATCGGCGATTCGCGCGCCTACCTGCTGCGCGACGGACACCTGAGCCGCATCACGTGCGACCACAGCTACGTGCAACACCTCATCAACACCGGTCGTATCACCCCGTCCGAAGCCAAGAACCACCCGCAGCGCAACGTCGTGATGCGCGTGCTTGGCGACTTTGACATTGACCCGCGCCCGGATATTTCGATTCGCCGAGCCCACCCCGCCGACCGTTGGCTGCTGTGCTCGGACGGCCTGTGCGGTGTGCTGGAAGATTCCACCATCGAAGAGACGATGACCACGCTGTCCGATCAGGGCGAATGCGCGCAGCGTCTGGTGCAGATGGCACTGCGGGCAGGCAGCACCGATAATGTCACGGCCGTTATTGCGGATGCCACGTTGGCGTTGGATGCCGATGCGTTCGATCTGCCGCACCAAACGCCGTTGGTCGGCGGTGCCGCCAGCCGTAATCTTGAGCCGATCGCCGACATCGTCAACGAGCCGGTGGCTACCGCGCCCGCGCTGCGTGAGGATGATTCCCCCGCCCAGCGCGCCGCAGCATTGATTCAGCCCGCCAGCGCGCACGAGACGGAGGCCGCGCAAACCACGGCCGAACCGTCGTCCACACGCGTGGTGCAGCCGTCCACCGTCCGCGAGGAGACCGGTGAACGAGCCAATCCCGATACCGGTGAGATTCCGGTGGTGCAAAAGCCGGATGGGCGCCTGTCCGCCGACCCCAACGACCCGGATGTGGCCAAAGCCATCCGCGATGAGCAGATCGAGCAGAAGAAGGCCACGCGCACCAAGAAGCGCCGCAATAAGCTTGCGGTGATTATTACCTGCATTCTTGCCGTGCTGGCCTTGGCCGGCGCTGGCTGGGGCGTGTACACGTGGAGCCAGACGCACTACTACGTGGGAGATAGCAACGGCACCGTGGCCATTTATCGTGGCGTGCCGACCAATCTCTTTGGACTTGAGCTTTCGCACGAAGTGCAGACCACCAATATCGCCACCGCGGACCTGCCTCAGACATGGCGTGACCAGCTGAGCCAAGGCATCACAGTCGGTTCGTTGGACGAAGCGCAGTCGCATGTGGGTATCATCCGCACCGAAATGCGCAAACTGGCCAAGCAGCAGGAAGCCGACGCCGCCAAGAAGGCCGAGGCGTCCAATTCCCTGGACAGTTCCAAAGACAGTTCCCAGAGCGATTCCAAGGACAGCACCAAGGATTCGTCCAGCCAGTCCGGTTCGTCAAGCTCATCTGATTCCTCGGATAAATCCGGTATCGGAGCGGCCGACAACGCGGCCACGGGGGATTCTCAATGATCGCTACCCGTCTACGTCAGATTTCCTTGTTGCTGATTGCCATGGCGATCAGCGCGTTGGCGTTCATCCAGATGTTCCAACGCACCGCCGGCGAATTCCCTATGCAATACGCCGGCATGCTGGCATTGGTCGTAGTGCTGTTTCTGGTGCTGTGGGGGCTGATTGTGCGCTTCCAGCCGTACGCCAGCCAGTCGATTCTGCCTTGCGTGCTACTGCTGACCGCCACCGGCGTGACCATGATCGCCCGCATCGACCAGAGCGAAGGTTGGGCGGTGGCCCAACGCCAGCTGGTGTGGCTGTGCATCGCCATCGTGCTTTCCGCGCTGCTCATCATCTTCCTGAAGGACTACCGCGTGCTACGACGCTTCTCCTATGTGTCGATGGTGGTGGGCCTGGTGCTGCTGCTCGCCCCGATGCTGCCGTTCATCGGCATGGAGGTGAACGGCGCGCGCATCTGGATCAGGATTCCGGGATTGGGCCAGTTCCAGCCGGGCGAGTTCGCCAAACTGTTCCTCGCGTTCTTCTTCGCTGCCTACCTGTTCGATCATCGCGACCAGCTGGCCGTGGGCGGTAAGAAGATGCTCGGTCTGCAGCTGCCGCGTATCAAGGATCTCGGCCCGATCATCGTGGTGTGGATCGCCTCGATGGGCGTGCTCGTCATGCAGCATGATCTGGGCACCTCGCTTATGTTCTTCGCCATGTTCGTGGCCATGCTGTACACGGCCACCGGCCGTAAAAGCTGGATCATCATCGGTCTGATCGCGTTCGCCGCGGGTGCCGTGCTGGCCGCAGGCATGTTCAGCCACGTGGGTCAGCGCATCGACGCCTGGCTGCACCCGTTCAGCAACGAGCAATACAACAAGACCCCCGGCGGCTCCTGGCAGCTGGTCACCGGCATTTTCGGCCTGGCATCAGGCGGCATGCTCGGCACCGGTCTCGGCCAAGGCCATCCTTCGCTCGTTACGTTCGCGAACTCCGATTTCATCTACGCCTCTCTGGGCGAGGAACTCGGTCTGATGGGCGTCCTGGCCATTTTGATGCTCTACCTGCTCATCATTGCCTCCGGCTTCATCACCGCCATGAAAATCAAGGATGGCTTCGGCAAGCTGCTCGCTTCCGGACTGGTGTTCACCATGGCCTTCCAAGTGTTCACCGTGGTCGGCGGCATCACGCTGGTGATTCCTCTGACCGGTCTGACCCTGCCCTATATGGCGGCCGGCGGCTCCAGTCTGATCGCCAACTATATTCTCGCGACCCTGCTCATCATCATCTCGAACTCGGCCAATGCGCCCGAGCCGGAGCTGACCTCGGATACGTTCCAGTACGAGGCTTTGGCCGTGCTGCGCAACAAGGAACTTGAGGCCCGAGCCCGCGCCACTGAGCCGATCGTTCAGCCTCGCAGCGCGTCGGCTACGGCGTCGCAGTCCGAGGCGGAATCGTTTGACGACCCCATTGTGGACATCACCAAGCACGCGCCAGACACACTTGAGGCACCCGAAGTGCCCGCAATTGTGACCTCTGCGGGCTCTGCTGCGGCCCCCATCGCCGAGCCCATTGTGGATGCCACCACTCCGGCGTATGCCGGCGCCGATGAACCGTACACGCCTACCGGTACGATTCCCCCGCTTCCTCCCGTTAACGGAGGCACTCGCGTATGAACAAATATCTTCGTCAGCTTTTCACCGCCGTGGTCGCGCTGTTCGTGATTCTCGGCCTGTCGTCCACCATCATCATGGCGGTACGGGCCAACGCGCTGAACAACGATCCGCGCAACGCCCGTTCGCTGTACCACCAGCTCGGTGCCTACCGCGGTGCCATTCTGGCCTCGGACGGCACGGTCATGGCCAAATCCGAACCGGTCAACGACGCGTTCAAATACCTGCGCACCTATTCCAACGGTCCGCTGTATGCTCCGGTCACCGGCTTCTTCTCCATCAACCAGACCGCCGATCGCGGCCTGGAAGCCTCCCGCAGCATGCTGCTCAACGGTGAGGCCGATTCATTGATCTGGCAGCGGGCCAAGGCCATGCTCACCGGCACTACGAATCAGGGCGCGTCCATCGAAACCTCCATCGACCCCAAGCTGCAGCAGGTTGCCTACGATCAGCTCGGTACGCGCGATGGTGCGGCGGTGGCCATCGAAGTCAACACCGGACGTATCCTCGCCATGGTGAGCACGCCCAGCTACGATCCGAACAAACTGGCGACCCATGACGCCAAAGCCGCGTCTCAGGCCTACAACGAACTCTCTGCGGGCCAAAATAGCCCGCTAATCAACCGCACCACCTCGCAGCTGTACCCGCCAGGGTCCACGTTCAAGACCATCGTCGCCTCGGCTGCGCTGGAAACCGGCGATTATCAGACGGACACGAAGATTCCTGCAGGCTCCAGCTATACCTTGCCGGGAACCGCCACACAGCTGCCGAACGACGAGGCACAGGCCGATGGCGTCAACGGACAGATCTCCCTGCAAGAGGCCGTCGCATGGTCGTCCAACACCGCTTTCGCCCAGCTTGGCGTGAAACTCGGCGCGAGCAAGGTTTCGGACATGGCCACCAAGCTCGGGTTCGGCAGCACCATCACCATTGACGGCACCGAATCCACGGGCACCCCGATGACGGCCACCGCGTCCACATTCCCCTCTGATCCGACCGACGACAAGCTTGCGCTGGCATCCATCGGCCAAGGCGACACCACGGCCACGCCGTTGCAGATGGCGATGGTCGCGCAGGCAATCGCCAACAATGGCAAACTGATGCAGCCCACGCTGGTCGATCGTGTGCGCGCCGCCGATCTCACCGTACTTTCGCAGACCAAACCGCAAACCATGGCCAACGCGTTCAGCAAGGATTCCGCAGACAAGCTCACCACGATGATGGAGAGCGTGGTGACCGAGGCCAATCCGCAGCTGGCCATCGACGGCATCAAGGTGGCGGCCAAAACCGGTACCGCACAAATCGGTACCGACAACTCTGCCATCGACGGCTGGGTGATCGGTTTCGCGCCGGCGGACAATCCGCAAATCGCCGTCGCGGTGTTGGTGCATAACACAGATGTATACGGTTCGCTCGCCGCTGGCCCGATCATGCGCGCGATGATGCAGGAGGCTTTGCAGCAGTGAAACTTATCGAAGGACAGCTTATTCACCGCCGATATCGTCTTGATTCGCGTCTTGCGCAAGGCGGTATGGGCGAGGTCTGGAAAGGCTACGATATTCAGCTCGGCCGTGAAGTGGCCATCAAGGCGCTGCGCTCGGACGTGACCAACGCCGAGGCCAAGCTGCGCCGCCTGCGTGCCGAAGCCCATAATTCCGCCAATCTGGCGCACCCGAACATCGCTGCGTTGTTCGAATACTACGAGCATGACGGCATCGGCTTTCTGATTATGGAATACGTCCCCTCGAAATCGTTGGCGGATCTGTTCCATAGCAAGGGCGCGATGGATCCCATCGAACTGCTGCCCATTCTGATTCAGACCGCGCGAGGCCTATTCGTGGCCCACTCGCACGGCGTGATTCATCGTGACGTCAAGCCGGCCAACATCATGGTTTCCGACACCGGCGAAGTGAAGATCACCGATTTCGGCGTGAGCTACTCCACCGGCCAAGGCCAGATCACCCAGGACGGCATGGTGGTGGGCACCGCACAATACATCTCCCCCGAGCAGGCGCAGGGCCAGCAGGCCACGCCGCAATCGGACATCTATTCACTGGGCGTAGTGGCGTACGAGGGCCTTGCCGGGCATCGTCCGTTCACCGGCACCACTCCGGTCGATATCGCCGCAGCGCACGTGAACAATCCCGTGCCTCCGCTGCCGAACTCGGTGGACGTCCAGTTACGCGAATTTGTCATGTCGATGCTGGCCAAGGACCCGTTGGATCGCCCGAAAGACGCGCTGGTGGTGTCCCGTACGCTGGCACGCATCGAACGCCGTCTGCTGGATCAGCAGACCGAAATGGCCGACACCACCATGGCCACGTCCGGCAATCGACTGCCGCGCCGAGTGACCAGCACGCCACGCATTGTTTTGGAGGCCCCGGCCTCAAGATTGGGAGGGAATAAGCAATGAGCACCAGTATGCCCACCGCATTGGCCGGCGGACGCTACCAGCTTGGCCAGCTCATCGGTCGTGGCGGCATGGCCGAGGTCCACGTGGCTCTTGACACCCGTCTGGGCCGTACCGTGGCCGTGAAAATCATGCGCGCCGATCTGGCCAACGACGACATCTTCCTGGCCCGTTTCCGCCGCGAAGCACACGCCGTGGCCCAGATGAACAACCCGAACATCGTGAACATCTACGATTCAGGCGAAGAACTGGTTTCTTCCGAAAGCGGCGATACCGAGCGTTTGCCGTACATCGTCATGGAATACGTCAAGGGCCAGACCCTGCGCGACATCATCAAGGTCAACGGCGCACTCAGCCAGCGCGACTGCGAACAGGTGATGTTGGGCGTGCTTAACGCGCTCGACTATTCGCATCGCATGGGCATTATCCACCGCGATATCAAGCCCGGCAACATCATGATTTCCGAGCAGGGCGCGGTCAAGGTCATGGACTTCGGCATCGCCCGCGCTCTGGACGATTCCGCAACCACCATGACCCAGTCGCAGGGCGTGGTGGGCACCGCACAGTACCTTTCTCCCGAGCAGGCGCGCGGCGAGACCGTCGACATGCGTTCCGACCTGTATTCCGCCGGCTGCGTGCTCTACGAGATGCTTACCGGGCGCCCGCCGTTTACCGGCGATTCCGCTGTGGCCATCGCCTACCAGCATGTCTCCGAAGTCGCCACGCCGCCATCCGCCGTGGTGCCGGGGCTGCCGAAGATGTGGGATTCAATCTGCGCCAAGGCCATGGCCAAGGACCGCCAGAACCGCTACGCCACGGCCTCCGAATTCAAGACCGACATCCTGACCTACATGAACGGCGGCGTACCGGTGGCGGCCGCGTTCAACCCATTGACGGACCTGTCGAATATGAAGGCCCGCAAGGAAGCCGAACGTGATTTGCCCACCACGCCGGTGGAACCGCAGCAGCAGCCCACCCAGGCATTCAACCCGGTGACCGGTCAGTTCGAGCAGATTCCACCGGCCAATGGTGCCAACTCAGCGGCGTTGCAGTCCCGTGCGCAGCAGCGTGCGGCGGCGGCCAAGGCCAAGAAGCGCAAGAAGATCATCATCGGTTCGGCGATCGCGGCGATTGTCGCGGTGCTCGTCATTGTGGGCATCATGTTCGCCATGAACGGCTCCGGCAACAAGTCCTCTGAAGACACCGTCACCATCCCTGAAGTGTGCAACGCTTCCACGTCCAAGGACAACATCAAGCTCAAGCTTGAGAGATTGGGCTTGAAGATGACCGAAAAGCAAGACACCGACTCCACCGAGCCGGAAGGCACCTGCACCAAGATGAGCCCGGACGCCGGCTCCAAGGTGGCCAGGGGATCTGCCGTGAAGGTGTGGTTCTCCGCAGGCCCGCAGTCCACTCAGGTTCCGGATGTCAAGGAGCGCAGCCAGGAAGAGGCGCGCAGCATTCTGGAAAGCGCCGGGTTCAAGGTGAACGCCACCGTCAAAACCGAAGACAGCGCCGACATCGCCAAGGATATGGTGACGAGAACCGATCCTGCCGCCGGTCAGTCGGTTCCCAAGGGCACCACCATCACCATATATGTTTCTTCCGGCATGACCACCGTACCGAGCAATTTGGTCGGTCAGTCGAAGGACAGCGTGCTACAGCAGTATGAGGGCAAGTTCAGCTTCACCGTGGAGCAGGAAAGCTCCGATACGGTGGAGGCCGGTCTGATTACCCGCGTAAGCCCCGATTCGGGCTCTTCCATCGCGCAGGGCGGGTCCATCACCATCTGGGTGTCCACGGGCAAGGAAAAGGTCGCTGTACCGAATATCACCGCTGGCACTGACTACGCCACCGCCGAACTCATGCTCAAGGCCGTGGGCCTCAAGGCTCAGGCCAGTGGCCCAACCGACAGCACCGCTGTGGTAGTCAGCATCAATCCTGGCGCTGGCAGCCAAGTAGATGCGGGATCGACCGTCACCATTACCACGAAGGCCGGCAGCACCGGAGGCGACACCGGTACCGGAGACGGTGGCAACGGCAACGGTGCCAACAACGGCAACGGTGCCAACAACGGCAACGGGGGGCGGAACCCGTGAGTGAGTGAGCGCCGGGCGTGTGTGTTGCGCATACGCAACGCACATAGCGCAACACATGCGCAACACATGCGCAACGTAAACACGCAACGCCATCACACAACGCAAAGGGGAGGGGCTTCTGCACCCCTCCCCTTTGCTGTATAAAGAGCTATCCCAGCGCAACATTCCCGGGAAAGCGTCGCCGCGCGCGGAAAAGCTACTTCGTGACCTTGGGCTGAAGGCCGACCGACTTGGCCACGGCGTTGCCTTGGCCGCACACGCTCAGCCAGTTGGCCAATAGACGGTAGCCGTCCTGGGTCATCACCGACTCAGGATGGAACTGGACGGCATACATCGGCTTGTCCTTGACCTTGATGCCCTGAATGGTGTGGTCATCCTGCGTCCACGCGGTGACCACCAGCGTATCCGGCACCGAATCGGGCTCAACGGCCAACGAATGGTAGCGGGTGGCGGTCATGGGATTGGCCACGCCCTCGAAGATCTCGTCATCGGCATGCTCCACCGGGCTGGTCTTGCCGTGCATGATGGTGGGCGCGTGGCCCACCGTGCAGCCGTACACCTCGGCGAGCGCCTGCAAGCCCAGGCATACACCGAACATCGGCACGCCGCTGGCCGCGCACAGGCGAATCACATCCTCACTGGCACCGGATTCGGCCGGAGCGCCCGGGCCGGGAGAAATCAGCACGCCATCGTAACCGTCCAGTACACCCGGCGCGGCTGGGTCGATAGCGTCGTTACGCACCACATCAACAGTGGCGCCAAGGGTTTGCAGATAGCCTACGATCGTGTAGACGAAGGAATCGTAGTTATCCACCACCAAAATATGCGCGGAATCGGTCATAGGGCTCTCCTTGAGGGACGTGTACTGCAAGACATAGTACTAGGCTGCCGTCAGCTCACTGCCACGAAGTTCGACATCTGCTGTAGGAATGGGATATTGGCGGCGGCCCAAGGGAATCCCCACTGGAACAGCGCCGCGGCGGCTGCGAACAGCAGCAGAGCCAGCAGCAGCCATCGAATCGGTGCCACGCCGGGCTGCAGACGCAACAGTCCGCCATAGATGCTGGCATCCGGGCGGCGACGCTCACCCGCGCGAATCTCGCGCAGCACCGGCCAGCGCCATGCCACCGCAGCGGCGATGAACAGAACCAGCCACACTACCAGCGCGCCGAATACCACCTTGTCCAGCGAGCCAATGCGGGAAGCGATCGAGGGGGTTTCGGTGGTGGAGAACTTCACTGCACCGGACGAATCAGTAGTAGCCAGCTCTTTGGGCACGCCATCAGACACTTTGGCCCAGTACGCCAACTCACCATAGCTGATCCATCGATGGGTGGGGGTGGAGTATTTCGGCTCACAGGTAGTCAGTGTGATCATGCGTTTGGTGGGATTGGCAGTGGAGTCTTCCGGATTGGGCGCGATCACATACACGTCCGTGGGCAGCACAATCTCGTACCGGGTGTAGTGGTAGACGTACCAGTAATCCTTGGTACGAACGATGATGGGATCGCCTTCCTGCAACTTGTCCACATCGCCCAACGGCTGCCCGTAGCCGTTGCGGTGGCCGGCGACGGCGAAGTTGCCGACCTGCCCCGGCATCTGGGTGGTGTCGTAATGGCCCAGACCGTGGCGATTGAGCTGCTCGAGCGTGGTGCCTTCCACGATGTTGCGATGCCATTGGGAGCCGAAGCGCGGAATGTAGATCTGCGCAATCAAGTCGCCATATTTCGCGTCTTTCGGCTGTACTGGAGCATCGCCCTCCTGGGCTTTGGCGATGGTGACCGTTCCCCCGTTGTTGCTGGGGTCGCTCCAGTCGACGGACTGGGTGGTTTCGTTCTGGGCTCGCTCCGCCTCGACACCGGTCCACCACATCTGCCAGACGATGTACAGGGCGCAAATCACGGCAGCGGTAATCAGCAGTTCGGCGCAGATGCCGAGTGCCTGCCAGATCAGGCTCCGCTGGGGCGAAGACGCGCCGCGTACTGCGGCACGACGGGACCTTGCCCTGCTGGCATTGGCCGGGTCTGCCGCCATTCGTGCGGCGTCGTCCTCGGGGAAGGGCTGTACGTCCGACACGGACGCGAGATCAATGGGCGCCGGTGCGCCGCTGTTGTGCCTGCCGTGTCTCATTGCTGAGTCTGCTCCTCATCTGTGGTCTTTGACGTATCGACCGTGGCATATTTCAACTGCTGCAGCAAGGCGGCGGTAGCGGGGAACTGAAGGCCCTCGGCATTCTCCACCTTGTAGCCAATGCCAAACGCGGTCACATATTGCTTAAGAATGGTAATGGCTTCGGAGTCGTTCAACGCTGCGCGAAGTCTTTGCGGGTCACCAATCGCGGAAATGGTGAATGGCGGCGAGTATTTCTTACCGTGCAACGACAGCACGTTGCCGGAACAGATGACCGCCGAATTGAACAGCACCCGCTGATCCATAATCATCAGCGCATCGGCACCGCCGGCCCACAAGGCATTCACCACCGATTCGACGTCCTGCTGATGAATCACGTAATCGTTGATATTGGCGGTCGTGCCATTGTTGTTGACGGCGTTCTCCCATAACGGAGAATCATCCAGCGTTACCGTTACGCCGCTGCCGCTGAGCGCGGGCAGCATCAGGCTGGAATCCACATTGCTGGAGTCCTTGCCTTGGTTCTGCGTGCTGTCAGTACCGTCGGTGCCATCGGCCTTGAGCGCGTCCGTAAGATTGGCGACCTGTTCGGTCAGATCGCTGACGTCCTGCTGCAGCTGGTTGGCCTCGTCCACGCCTTGCTCCACCAGATCGACCGTATCGTTGGTGGCGGCAACCGTACGATTGACCCTCACGTTGGTGCTCAGCAGAAAACCGGTCAAGGCAATGACGACGAATACCGCGACACCACCCCATAGGGAGTGCCGTGCGCCGTGCTTACCTACATGTCTGGCCATGAATTTCCTGTCTTCTTGCCGACTCTGGTCGCCGCTTTCGAGTGTAGCCACTATTATGACTTTTAGCCTATTGAATGGAGACTATGCTGATGGCTGACGAAGAGCTGCACGAAACCGACTCGAACAACCAGAAGGACTGGCAGAGCGAGACCTCATCCAGCACCGCTGCTGACGAGACCGCCAACAAAGACACCGAGCAGAACGCAGAGAACGCTTCTGCCGAGGAAGACGCGGCTTACGGCGTGAATATGGAGCAGGTGCAGGCCGTGCTCAACGCCACTGCCGATAAGGCCACGCTGACCCCGCAGATGCAGCGCATGATGAACCGTCAGGCGGAGAACACCAAGCGTGTTGAAGAAACCATTAAGGGCACCAAGTCGAACCCGCGTTGGTTCGTGCCGCTGTTCTGCGCGTTTATGATCATCGGCCTGATTTGGTGTGTGGTGTACTACCTCTCCCCGTCCGGCTCCTGGCCGATTCCGAACATCGGCGCGTGGAACCTGGGCATCGGCTTCGCCCTGATCATGATCGGATTCCTGATGACGATGGGATGGCGCTGAGTTCCGACTCGTTGCGCTTATCTATCGGTAGATCGTTTTTCTATCGTTAGGTTGTTCTTAGTTCTTATACGAAAGGCCGACCTCCCGTATGCGGAGGCCGGCCTTTTTCGTGCCTTAGCCTGTTCATCCACAGCTATCCACCACTTATCCACGACTTATCCACTACGTTATCCACAGCCTGTGGATGAATCACACCCATGTAGTTTTCCACCGAATGTGGAAAACCATGTGGATAAGTGGTGGATAAGCGGCGTTTCTCGGTGTATATCTCGTGCATAACTTTGGCTTGGCATACATCGCCACAGCGAGGGAACAGTTATACACCCGAGTTATCCACTGCAACAAACCCAGCAATGACGCGGCATTCCTAACTTATCCACATAAGTTATCCACAATCTTATGCACTTTTCTACACACTTGTGCACAAGCCACCATTGTGGATAACTCGTTATCGTGGATAACTCGTCATTGCGCGCATCTCATTACTGTGGATACCTTCATACAGCGCATGCCCACTCACCGAATGACGATATCCACATCACCACTTTCCGTACATACACTGATGCCGGGCACTGCATGTTCCGCAATACCCGACATCAATCGTTTTTTTGCGGCCGTATCAAGCCATATCAGTGCAGGGAGCCGAAACTCATCCACCCGTAAGGATTGGCCATATTGCACAACAGAATCAACACAACGACCAGCACCACCATGGCCCAGCCGTAAACCTGCATACGCCATTTCAGGCTTTTACCTCGCCACGCCGGCACACCACCCACCAGCAGCCATGTGAGTATTCCACCCACTACAAAGCCGCCGACATGCGCCTGCCACGCCACGCCCCCGACCACGAACGGCAAGGCGAAGTTCACCGCCATCCAGATCAACATGGAGCGGATATCGGCGCCGATACGGCGATATACCACCAGCAATGATGCAAACAGGCCAAATAAGGCTCCAGAAGCCCCATAGGCTGCCATCTGCCAGCCGATGCCTCCCGGAGCCACCGCAGCCCACACCATAAGTCCCAGAGAGCCGCCAAGGCCGGAAATCACATACAGTCCCAAGAACCGCCAGTGGCCGATCATTCGTTCCAGCACTGGGCCCACGGAATACAGGGCGATCATGTTGAACAGGATATGCAATAGCGAGTTCGGCGCATGCAGGAACATCGAAGTGATGAGCGTCCACGGCTCAGCCACCAGTCTGACCGGAGCCGCCATGCCGAGGTACATCAACCAAGCCCTCAGGCCCGGGGCAATAAATCCCAGCAATACCTCCAGTAGCCACACTGCCACGCACGCAACAATCAGCGCCCAGGTCATCACCGGACCACCGCGCTCCCACTGGTATCGAATCTCCCGCTGTGTAGGAATATGCATGCAGCCCACTGTATCGAAGGTCTCGGATGCGTTCCACGCGCCGCGAAGATGCTGAGCCGACCGAGGGCATGCGGGCGTGGATGAATCGCCCACGAATGTCATTCCACCCAATCGTCACAAACAGCGGCCTAGAATAGGGAGCAGAGTCGGTCTGAATGGGCATACCGACCAGACGATCCCTAGGGAAAGGAGCCGTCATGGAGAACAAGTCTTCTAACGGTTGGAAGTTCTTCGCGCTGCTGTTCGGCGGATTGCTCGCCGCGCTTGTTGGTTTGTACATCTACAAGCAGCAGAACCCAGATTACGATCCGTGGGAGGAGCCGTGGGAGAACAGCTCCTCGCCGGTCGACCTGGGTCTGAACAAGGCCGAGGATGAGGCCGATGGCGAGGCGGAAGCCGCCCCGGCCGAAGCCTGATAGGGCGGTCTTTCAACGCAAGAAGCCCCGCAACCGATGGATGTCGGTTGCGGGGCTTCTTATATTCTGGTTCCCCTCTCCGAGGGGAGCCGGCGCGCTGCTCCGGCGGCCGTCAGGCCAGAGGAGCAGTGTGCCAGATATGCGGAGCCGTTAAGCGGGAAGCCCGGTGGGCTTCCCGTAGGCGACGCCGAGCGGCGACAGCCGCGAGGTAGAAACCAGCACGTAGCCGGCGTGCTGCTCCGGCGGCCGTCAGGCCAGAGGAGCAGTGTGCCAGATACGTTCCAAATAGTCTTCCATGGAGCGGTCGGAGCTGAAGTAGCCGGAGTTGGCCACGTTGAGCAGGGCCTTGCGGTTCCATTCGAGCTCATCGGCGTAGAGGGCCTCGATCTCAGACTGGATGCCCATGTAGGCGGAGAAGTCGGCCAGGGTCATGAACCAGTCCTTGGTCAGCCAGTCGGCCACGAGCGGGGAGTAGGCGTTGCGGTCGCCGTTGGAGAAGGTGCCGTCGGCCACCAGATCGATGGCCTGCTTCAGGCGCGGATCGGCCTCGTAGTAGGAGGCGGGATCGTAGCCCTCGGCGTACTTCTTCTCGACTTCGTCGACGGTCATGCCGAACAGGAAGAAGTTCTCGGCACCGACGCGCTCACGGATCTCGACGTTCGCGCCGTCCAGCGTACCCACGGTCAGGGCGCCGTTCAGAGCGAACTTCATGTTGCCGGTACCGGAAGCTTCCTTGCCGGCCTGGGAGATCTGCTCGTCAAGCTCGGTGGCCGGGATGAGGTTCTGAGCCATCTCGACGTTGTAGTTCGGCAGCATGTAGACGGCGAGCTTGCCCTTGACGGCCGGATCGCTGCTGATCACGCGGGAAACGTTGTTGATCAGCTCGATGGTCATCTTGGCCAGGTAGTAGCCCGGAGCGGCCTTGGCACCGAAGAACACGGTGCGCGGAGTGATGTCCTCGGCCTTGACCTTGCCGGACTTGATGTCGGCGTAGTTGGAGATCACGGCGAGAATCTTCAGAGACTGGCGCTTGTACTCGTGCAGACGCTTGACCATGGTGTTGAACAGGGTGTTCTCGTCGATATCGATGCCGTAGTGGTCCTTGGCGAAGCCCACGAATGCGTGCTTGTTGGCCTTCTTGACGGCGGCGAACTTCTTGACGAATTCATCGTCCTTGGCCAGCGGCTCGAGACCCTTGAGCAGTTCCAGATCGGCGACCCACTTGTCGGTGCCCAGGCCCTCGGTGATGAGGTCGGACAGGCGCGGGTTGGCGAGCTTGACGAAGCGACGCGGGGTCACGCCGTTGGTCACGTTGGTGAACTTGTCCGGGTAGACGTCGGAGAAGTTCTTGAGGGTGACGTCCTTCAGTAGCTGGGAGTGCAGCTCGGCCACGCCGTTGACGTGGGAGCCGCCGTAGGTGGCCAGGTAGGCCATGCGCACGGCGTCGCCAGTGTAGATGGCCATGTCCTTGATGGTGTCGGCGGCAACGCCCTTGGCCTTGAGCTCGGCCTCGAACTGCGCGTTGATCTTCTCGATGATCTCGAGGTGGCGCGGCAGCAGCTCGCCGATCAGGCTGGCCGGCCAGACCTCAAGGGCCTCCGGCAGCAGGGTGTGGCAGGTGTAGTTGAAGGTCTTGGTGGTGATGGACCACGCGGTATCCCAGTCGTAGCCGTACTCATCGATGAGGATGCGCATGAGCTCGGGGATGCCGATCACCGGGTGGGTGTCGTTGAGCTGGAAGACGATCTTGTTCGGGAAGGTCGTCAGGTCCGGCTTGTCCTGCCCCGGGTAGAAGACGCGGATGGCGTCGTGCAGGGATGCGGAGACGAAGAAGTACTGCTGCTCGAGGCGCAGTTCCTTACCGACCTTGGTGGAGTCTTCCGGGTAGAGAATCTTGGAGATGTTCTCGGCCTTGACCTGCGGGGCCACGGCGTCCATGTACTCGGAACGGTTGAAGGCGAGCAGATCGAACTCGTCGTAGCTCTTGGCGGTCCACAGGCGCAGAGTGTTCACACGCTGGGACTTGTAGCCGGGAACCATGTAGTCCACCGGCACGGCGCGCACGGACCAGGCCGGTTCCCAGGTCTTGGTGCCGTCGGCGTTTTCGACGACCTTGCCACCGAAGGAGACCTTCTGATCACGGTTGTAGTCGGTGTGGCCCCACGGCTCTTCGTTGGCCAGCCAGTAGTCCGGGGTTTCGACCTGCTTGCCGTTCTCGTCGAACTTCTGCTTGAAGATGCCGTACTTGTACTGGATGCCGTAGCCGAAGGCCGGCACGCCGAGGGAGGCGAGGGAGTCGATGAAGCAGGCGGCCAGACGGCCGAGGCCACCGTTGCCGAGGCCCGGCTCGTATTCGGCGTCCACGATGTCCTTCGGCTTGAAGCCAAGGGCTTCCACAGCCTTGTCGAACTGGTCGGTCAGGCCAGCGTTCAGCAGTGCGTTCTCCAGCTGCTTACCCATCAAGAACTCGGCGGACAGGTAGCCGACGGCCTTGGTGTTGCCGTTGACGGTGTCGGCCTGGGTCTTGAACCAGGAGTCGGCAAGGTGGTTGCGCACGGCCTTGGATGCGGCGACATACACGTCAGCAGGGGTGGCCTGCTCGGCGGTGACGTTTTGAGTGTATTTCAGTTGTTCACGAATCTCGTCGGCGAATTGTTCCGCCGTGACAGGAGACTTCGGTGCGGTGATTTCGGTCATTCTGACTTTCCTTCCGGGATAAGTGCCCGTGTTTATTATGCCGCGCGATAGGTATCGTCGCATAGACGTAAGCATGAACTCTCCGTAACGACGATGGCGGAGCGTTCTTGCATACGTTCTCATTGAGAGCGTATCACATATCTCACGGTTCCGCATCCTACAGTATGCCATCGTTTGCATACCTTGCGGTTTCGCGTGCCGGTGCCATGATGGAGCATATGGCAGTAATTCTCGAAAAAGACTTGAAACGAGGGCACGACGCACTGGTGCAATGGCGTGCCGCAGCCCTGGAACTGGCCGACAACACACCACATCGCCTGACCACCTCCCCCGTTCTGCCGCGCCCGGTGTGGGCGATGGCTGTGCGCTACTCGCTGTTCCTGCTGGAGCGGCGCGCGCCCGGCCCTGGCGTGGAGGTGCGCGTTGCGCCGTGGGGTGCGGTCAAAATCCTGGACGGCCCGGAATCGGACCCGCACAACCTCACTCCACCGGACGTCATCGAACTGGAGCCCGAGGTCTGGCTACGGCTGGCCTGCGGCATCACCACGTGGGCAGAGGAAAAGGACGCCGGCCACATCAGCGCGGTCGGAGAGCGCGACGATCTGAGCGACCTGCTGCCGCTGTAAATCGTCGGATGCCCGGTATCGGATGCCCTTTATCAGAACTGGGCGATGCTCCAACGCTGGATGTGCTCGGCCCAGCGGTCCGGCGTGGGTAGGGTGATGAGGCTGCGCATCGTCAGCGCGTAAGCGGCGGCAGCTACCAGTACGGTGGCCAGAATCAGGCAGGTCGGACCGTAGCCGATGGTCTGCATACCCCAGCCGGCGAGTGCCACGGCCACGCCATAGGCACCGTACTGCAACACCATGCTGCCCGCTCCAACGCGGCCGAGCTTGTCCTTGCCCACCAAGGTATTGCTGAGGCCTCCAAGCACCGCGTTGCCCGCGGGCAATGCCAGTACCGAGCAGGCCACAAATATGGCCTTGCCAACCATGGAGGGCACCAACGCGGCACCGGTGAATCCTACAGCCAGCAAGACGAACATCACGCCCACCAGTACGCCGCCGGGCACGCGGTTGACCAGTTGCGAGGCCATCAGTGCGCCCAGCAACATGCCAACGGCGGAGGCGGCGTTGATGAATCCGGCGGATATCAGCTGGCTGCCACCTTGGGAGATGTCCAGCGCGGTCAGCAGCAGGAAGGCATTGCTGGCACCGGTCACCATGGCCGCTGCGATGATGAGATGGCGTTGGAACCGGTCACGCAGCAGCCAGATCATGCCGTCCAGTGCGTCGCGCCAGCGTGGGGCGGAGCCATCGGCATCATCGGTGTCCGAGACGGCCCCGACCTCCGAACCGGTATCAACATTGCCCGGACGGCCGCTATCGCTCACAGTCGCACGTTTCCAATAGCGGCGGATACGCCATGCGGACACCATGCCCAGCACGCTCAGCACCGCGCTGGTCAGAAACGGCACCGCATGTCCCACGGTCATCAGCAGACCGCCCAACGGCCCGCCTGCCAGCGTGACCGTCGAATCCCTGGCGTCGTTCAGCGCCATCGCGTGCGGCAGCTGCTCATCCGGCACCACGCCACGCAGCATGGCATTCGATGTATTCTCCAACAGGCCATCGCGCACCGAAAACAGCACGACGATACACAGCAGCGCGATCGGAAGCACGTGGGCATACGGTCCGCCGAATGCCGGAGCGTTTGCCCCGTTACCCCCATGGCCGCTCGTCTTCGGCGCATTGCCGAACAGCATCACCGCTGCCGCCGCCACCGCCGAGAGCACCACACCGGACGCACCCCAGATCAGCATGAGCGTACGGCGATCATACCGGTCCTGAATCACGCCGCCGGCAAGGCCCAGCACCGTCTGCACCACCACGCAGATGCTTTCCGTCGTGGTGGCGGCGGCAGAGGATCCTGTCGTGGCGAGCATGATCAGCGGCACCGCGAACGCGATCAGGCTGGCACCGACCGCGCCGGACGTGTCCGCAGCCAGCCACCATCCGTAATCAGTTCCCCGCCATAATTCCGTATCACTTGCCATCGTTGTCCTCCCTGGGATTGGTCCTTATGGACGCCACCATAGGGAGCCGCCGCCGAGCCGAACACCCGCAATCCTCGGTTATGGGGACATGGCTGCGGTCGTCGTCCTCATTTGTGAGGACAGGGCACAATCAGCGCCGGACGCCGGACATCGCAGCTTCTGCCCCATCAGCCCCGCACGCACGGGATACGCACATAGATCATCCACGTGCCATCATCCGAACGGGTGGTCAATTCACCGCCCAACTCCTGCACACGGGTGCGATGCATGGCCAGCCCACGCCCCGACCGCTCCTGCGCGGACAGGCCATTCTGCGCGTCGGCATCGTCACGGATATCGTTGGTCTCGCGAATCTCAATCCATTCGGGAGACAGGGTGACGAACAGCAGGTAGGAATCATCTCCCGCCGGTGCATGGCGGCGGATATTCGTGCCGATCTCCGTCATCAGCGACAGCGCCTCGGCCGCCGCCTCGGGGTCCACGACCATGACGATGCCGTTGACCGCGGCCGTCCCCCGATAGCCCTGCGCCTCCAGAAACTCCTCGGTATCGGTGATCTGCGCCTTCACACGCGTGACGAAGGATTGCGGCATGCCCGCTGTGGATTGCGTACGGTCATCGCCACCGGCGTTCTCGGGCACGGCATTGTCAACCACCTCATTCGCAATCGCTGGACAGCTCCCGGCGCCTACCGGGTCACGAGCCAGGGCGGATTCTTTCGTCGGCGAATCAACCTGCCCTGATTCTGCAGTCGCCACCTCAGATGTCCCGGTGCCACCGACCGGCAAGGACTCGTCCCGGAAGCCGGCGTCCATTCCGCTCTGCTCGGTCAGAAAATCGATGATGCCATGCACTTCCGCAAAGGCACGTTGGCTGCGATCCAGCACGCGCTGCCAGTCGCCACCATCGATGCCGGCTGGCGCGGCCAGATTATTCCGGGCGATGGTCGAGATATACGTCAGATCGTTGGACAGCGTGTCGTGCAGTTCGATCGCGAGCTGGTTGCCGTGGCGCAGATCGGCCAGCGCCGATTCCATCTGCTCGTTTTCGTTCTCCTGATTCACCACGCGCTTGCGCCAGCGCAACGCAATGCCCAGTAATACCAGCAGCACGCTTGCCGTCAACGCCGCCGACGCCGTGACCAGCCACGACCCGGTCACCGCATAGACGATGGCCGCCACCGCAAGCACACCGATCGGGCCGAACATCGCCAGCGGATGATTGAGTTCTATATCGATATCAATCTGATGATGCTTCTTGCCGTCGGCGTGACCATACGAATACGACGAATGCCGCGAAATGATAATCGGACGTTTCACCGTCCCGCTCCCCTTATGCGCCTTGCGCTTCTTCTACCGTGTCCCCACACACCCATCGGCGCCTTCATCAGTGCAGGTTCATGCGAATCCATGCGCCGATAAGTTCCTTGAGATTGCCGGCGCCGAGCTTGTCGGCCGCACGCATCAGATGCGTGCGCACGGTGGTTTCGGTGATGGACAGTTCGGCGGCGATCTGCGGCATGGTCCGGCCGCGGGACCACAGTTCCGCAACCTCCATCTCACGCGCGCTCAGACGGTTGTCCTTCTCGGCCTTGATGCGCGCGGACGCAACGGCCGCGGTCTCGAACCGCACGTCGCCACCATCGCCCCATATTTTGCCGGTCTGCACCTGACGAATCGCCACGGCCTGCAATCGCACATCATCGTTCTTGCTCATGATGCCCTGTGCGCCGGCCCGGGCCATCTCCTGGGCATGTCGGCCCACAATCGAGGCGGTAATGGCCAGTATCGCCGTGGTCGCGTTTTCCCTGCGGATTGCACGCACCACATCCGGACCATTGATGTCGTTCATCGCGATATCGGCCAATAGCACAGCAGGCGGGTGTTTGGTGGCCGTGCACAGCTGAATGGCTTTGCTGCCTTCGCTCACCGGCGGCAACAATTCGAAGTCTGGCAGGGCCTTCGACAAAATCGACTGTAATGCCATCAGGGCCATGCGGTCGTTGTCCATGATGAGCATGGTGGGCTTTGGCCCATCCTGCCCGCTGATATCCGGCATATGCCTACGTGCGCTCAGCTCTTCTTGGGCTTGAGCGCGGAAGGCATGGGCATCGGAATCGGCTTACGGAGAGCCGGTTTCGGTACATTGACCGCCTTCTTGGGTGCCGATGCGGGGAATTCTCCACTGGTCGCCTTGGCTGCCGCTTCGGCTGCCCACTTGGCGTACTCGTCGAGGTCGTCCTCCTGCGCGGCGGGAGCTGCCTCGGCGGCACCGGAAGCGTGGTCGTCAGCAGCGGAATCCACATCCTTGTCCGCATACTGGTCATCCATGTCGGCGAACGGGTCAGGAGAGCCCGTTCCCGGCTCCTGCTCGCTTAGCTCTTTTGCCAGCTCATCGTAATCGGTATCGGTGGTCAGGTACTTGAGCTTTCGGGCAATTTTCTGCTGTTTTGCTTTTTGACGTCCGCGGCCCATCTGACCCCCTGCGATTACTGTGCTGTTCGATTCATCAACAATAGAGAGTACCACTAATAGTGGCTTGTTCGTTGTCGGCTCACACTTTTACCATAAAAAGCGTTTATCTGAGCCCTATTTAAAGGATTTTCGCATGACCGACGAGCAGCAACTGACAGCGGCAGGCAATGAGATGAGCGCGAGCTTCCTCGCGGCCAAAAAGCGTTCGGACGAAACGCTCGCCAAGCTGGAGGCCAAGCCGTCGTCCTTCACCATGTTGACCGGCGACCGTCCGACCGGCCGGCTGCACCTCGGCCACTACTTCGGCTCGATCCGTGAGCGTGTCGCCATGCAGGAGCGCGGCGTCAACACGAACATCATCATCGCCGACTACCAGGTGATCACCGACCGCGACACCACCGAGCACATCCAAGACAACGTGCTGAACCTGGTGCTCGACTACATGGCCGCCGGCATCGATCCGAACAAGACCATGATGTTCACCCACTCCGCCGTGCCGGCCGAGAACCAGCTGCTGCTGCCGTTCCTGTCCCTGGTCACCGAGGCTGAGCTGCACCGCAACCCGACCGTGAAGTCCGAGATGGAGGCGTCCGGCCACGCGCTGACCGGCCTGCTGCTCACCTACCCGGTGCATCAGGCGTGCGACATCCTCTTCTGCAAGGCCAATGTCGTGCCGATCGGTAAGGACAACCTGCCGCACGTGGAAATCACGCGCACCATCGCCCGCCGTTTCAACGAGCGTTACGCCAAGAAGAACCCGGTGTTCCCGGAGCCGGCCGCCATTCTGTCTGAGGCACCGGAGATTCCGGGTCTCGACGGCCGCAAGATGAGCAAGTCGTACGGCAACTCCATCATGCTGGGCGCCACCGCCGAGGAAACCGCCAAGCTCATCAAGAAGAGCCCGACCGATTCCGAGCGCCGCATCACCTTCGACCCGGTTGCCCGCCCGCAGGTCTCCGCCCTGCTGACCACCGCCGGCCTGGTGACCGGCCGCGACCCGAAGGACATCGCCGAGGAGATCGGTGATTCCGGTGCCGGCGCACTCAAGGCATACGTCATCGAATCAGTCAACGAGTTCCTGGCCCCGCACCGCGAGCGCCGCGCCGAGCTGGCCAAGGACATGGATTCCATTCGTGACATCCTGCACGACGGCAACAAGCGCGCCAACGCCATCGCCGAGGAGACCCTCGACCAGGTGCGCGAGGCCATGGGCATGAAGTACTGATTTTCCCGCCGCTCGTAGCAAGACGCCGTGTCAGCCCCAACTGGGCAACTGACACGGCGTTTTTTGTATTGCGGCGTCTGCTGTGTCCTATCTTCACTTCGAGGGGCGGATTTCTTGTTTTCCGGAGGTCTATCTCCGCTTCGAGGGGCTGTTGCTCAAGTAGGCGAGGCACAAAAACGGCGGAATGACGTTGGCGTGAATGGGATTTTATCTGAGATTGAGCGCATGACCAGCCCCTTGAAACGGAGATAGACCTCCGGAAAGGCTCAAATCCGCCCCTTGAAACGGAGAATCAAGCGTTAGTAACTCTCAATTCAAAAAAACACAACATGTTTTCCGTGCAACGCGGCTATCAAGACGGACCTCTGGTCACTTCATGCCGATGGCTTGCATCAATACGTACGCTCCCCGCACAGCAATGTCATTACGACGTGTTGCGGCATAGCGCGCATGGCTTCCGGAGTATCGGCGGCGTATGGGTCGGCGTCCAACAACACCATATCGGCCGGGTCGCCGGATGCAAGGCGGTCACGGCCAGTGGCGGTCGAGGCTGCCAGCGAGGTGCGCACATCGAGGCACTGCTCGGGCTGGAACGGCTCGCGGTCAGAGCTTTCGGAGCCGAACACGGCGGCGGAAATGGCCAGCCACGGGTCCAGTGGGGCCACGGGCGCATCCGAGCCCATGCGCAGCGTGGTACCGACGTCGTGGAGGGCCCTGAACGGATAAGGGATACCGGCCGGGTTGGCCCAGAAACGGGTGATGACGTCGCGGTCATCCATGGCGTGCTGCGGCTGGATGCTGGCCGTGAGCCCCAGCTCGGCGAAACGCGGGATATCGACGGGTTTGAGCATCTGTGCGTGCTCGATCGATCCATGTGCGTGCGTGGCGGCGACTGCGTTGAGCGCAATGGTGTTCGCTTCGTCGCCAATAGCGTGGCAGGCGATGTCGAAGCCATGCTCGGTGGCTAGGCGCATATAGTCTTCGATTTGCTGCGGCGTGTAACTCAGCGCGCCATACGTCGGCGGCTCGATGCCCGAATACGGCGTGGAGCAGTAGGCGGAGCGGGTGTTGAGCGATCCGTCCGAGATGAGCTTCATGGCGCCCACATGGCCGAGCCCGGCGCTGCCCGGCAGTGGGTTGCCGGTATGCCAACCCGCGTCAATGGCGGCTTGCAACCGCTCGGGGTATACACCAGCGTCCACGCGCAAACCGTTAATGCCGGCCGCGAAACGATTGGTCCATGTATCGATGTTTTCGGCCATTTCATAATCGCGGATGCCCACCACGCCCTTGCTTGCGGCGTCCTGTTCGGCCTCGCGCAGCAGACGGTCAGTCTCTTCAGCAGCGCCCGGCACCTTGTCGAAGGCGGTGTAGGCGTTGAACCATTCGAGTTCACCGACCAGACCGGATTCGTCCACATGTACGCCAAGCCTGCGGGCCGCGGCGGAGTTCACCCATCCGCAGTGCATGTCCGCGCTGGAAAGGGCCACCGGCTGTTCGCCGGTCACGGCGTCAATTGCAGCCAGTGTGGGCTGCTCGTCGTCGGCCCACAGCGAGTGACGGAATCGCATGCCCACCACGAAGGCATCTGGGTCAAGCGTGCCGGCGGCGCGGCGCTCATCCAGATGACGGCGCAACATGTCCATCGCTTCGGCGGCGGAACGGGCATTGATGAGGTCCAGTCGGCCCAGCGTCTTAGCCCATTGCGTGAAGTGCGTGTGGCAGTCCCACAGGCCGGGAATAACCCACAGGCCGTCGGCGTCGATGGTGGTTTCGTCAGCAGGTGCGGAGGCCGACGTTGGGATTGAGACGCTGCCAGAAGCAATGGCATTCGTCGCGTATGCCAACGATGTCGTATGCGCCTTAGTCTGCATCGTGCCGTCCGAAGCCGAGACCGTTCCAGCAGGGCCGACAGACGCAACAACCCCATCGCGAAGCACCACATCCACGCGGTCCTGAGACCCCGGAACACCGGCATTGACAATACGCACCAAGCTACTCATACCCGCCATCATGCCACCTTTGCATGAACGCCATGGAGATTCGTTCAAGCTGAATCGCGCCGTCGGCGGCGATTCCCGCTGGCTGCCTGCAAACCCCTACGTTCCATGTAATTGCGGGATGGCCTGCAACTGCGATGAACACCCATAGTTTATCCACCGACTTATCCACATTTATCCACCGAAAAATTGGGGCGGTAGACAAGGCCGGTAGCCGGACTCTACACTGCGAGGACAAAGCGAACATCACGAAGGGGTGATCATCATGGGTAGCTCAACGGCATTGACCGAGCTGACAATGCAGAAGTATCAACGAATGCAGACGTGCGCAGATGTTCAACGACGAAGCGCATGGCGCCCACCCTATGCCCTGACAACAGCGTTGGAGCTTTTGTCAATTGAAGTACCCCGCATATCAAGCAAACACAGAGGCCTTGCAACTACAACCATTGTTGCGGTTCCACACGCCAATGACAAACGGCACATTGTGGGGGTCAAAGTGGTTGTATGGCCTTTTCCACTAGACACGGTCATAATCGAGGGACAATTCACATGCACTTCACCAGCTTGCACATGGGCCATGTTCTCCGCGTATCTCGAACTTGAAGAACTCATCGTTCTCGCTGATTCCATGATGCGACGAGATCGAAGGCTCTGCAGAACAACCATCGACGCCCTTTCTCTGTATCTCGATGAGGCCGAGGCCCAGGTGCGAGCCAACAAAGAGAATGGAGCCAATTCGTATTTGTTCCGCGGGTATAACAAATGCCGTCGCGCCCTGCTTTTGGCGCGCGCGGGCACAGATTCCTCCATGGAAACACGAACTCGTTTGGTTCTCTTGAAATACGGTCTGGATTGCCCGCAGGTGAATTATCCAATATTCGTAGGAAACAACACCAGACCCATATATCTCGATCTTGCATACCCTGAATTCAAGGTATGCATCGAATACGAAGGCTCTCATCATGCCGGGCAATGGCTGAATGACGCGAGACGCCGCCAGATGATCGAAGACGCTGGCTGGAAGTACATTCAAGTCACCAAATTAGATATTGGCAACGAAGCGGGAGAAGAGGCCCTTGCCCGAAGAGTTGCCGAAAGGATACAGGAGGTTACGGGCAAAACGGTCCAGCTCACGATGCGGCAAACCACCCAGCAAATTAGCGATGTCCGAAAGCTACGCCGTATTCCGCTGTACAAACGGCTGAAATTCGAGCCTCTGCTGCCAATTATTCCGACGACGCAGGAATAATAAGCCCGGTAGAGTCAGTCCGCACCGTCCGCACCGCGCTACGGTATTCAAAACCCATTTCAAGGGGCTGATTTGGCCTCCGCCGGAGGTCTACTTCGGTTTCAAGGGGCTGATCATCCGCTAGACCACGTGTATCAATGCCCTTACGCCAACGCCATTCCGCCGTTTTGGAGCCGCGTCTACTCAGGCATCAGCCCCTTGAAACGGAAGTAGACCTCTCCAGAACGTCAAATCAGCCCCTCGAAGTCCGTTTTGGCCTCAATGGTTCCTGCCGAACCACAAAAAAGCCACTCCTCTGCCATACGAGCCGACCGCACAGCAGGCACGTGTCATTTGCCGCTGCGAACCTCGGACTCCATGGCTTCCATGGGCTCGTCGACGAGCACGGTGCCGGACGGCAGGGTGCCGGGCAGCGGATCGTCCATGTAGTGGTCGAACTCGTAGAGCATACGCTCGTTCGGTTTGGCGGTCAGCAACGAAACCACCACGATGAACAGCAGCGAAATGATGAACGCCGGCAGCAGCTCATAGATGGCGAATACGCCGCCCAAGGGCTTGACGAGGTTGTGCCAGATCAGCACGGCCGCCGTGCCGGACAGCATGCCGGCCACGGCGCCGGCCTTGTTGGCGCGACGCCAGTATAGCGAGCACAGCATCAACGGGCCGAATGAGGCGCCAAGCCCGGCCCACGCGTAAGACACCACCTGGAAGATCGACGAGTTCTGGTCGTATGCCACCAGAATACCGAACAGGAACATGACCACCAGCGTGACCCTGGCCACGATCATGACCTGCTTGTCGGTGGCCTTGCGGTGCAGCAGCCCGCGGAAGATGTTCTCGCCCATGGCCGAAGCGCCGATGATCAGATACGAGGAGCTGGAGCTCATTGAGGCCGCGAAAATGCCGGAGACCACCACGCCGCACATGAAGCTCGGCAGCAGGGTCTGCGCCAGCACGATGAAAATGGTCTCCGCATCGGTGGAGGTCAGCAGTTCGGTGGGCATCATCGCGCGCCCCACCAAGCCGATGCACACCGCGCAACCCAGCGAAATCACGCACCAGGAGGTGGCGATGATTCGGGACTTGCGCACTTCTTCCACGCTGCGGATGGACAGGAAGCGCACCAGCACCTGCGGCATACCGAAGTAACCCAGGCCCCACGCCAGCATGGAGATGATGGTGATGATGCCGTAGTCGGAGGGCGCGCCGAACACGGCCTTGCCCGCCTCGACGAGCTGCTGGCCGGTGGCCGGGTCCAGCTTGGGCGCGGCCACCTGCGTGCCGGACAGGTAGCCGGGGATGGCACGCAGGAATTCCACGGTGTTGTCGATGCCGCCCGCGCTGGCCACGGTGCCGATGAACACCACCGCGAGCGCGAAGAACATGAGCATGCCTTGAATGAAGTCGGTCATCACCACGGACAAGTAGCCGCCCACCACGGTGTAGACGAACACGACCACCGCGCCGATGATCATCATGACGTGGTAGTCGAAACCGAACAACGTGGCGAACAGCTTGCCCACGGTCACGAAGCAGCTGCCCACGTACACGCTGAAGAACACCAGGATGATCACGGCCGCGATGGTGGAGACCACGCCCTTCTTGTCATGGAAACGCTTGGCGAAGAAGTCAGGAATGGTGATGGCATCGCCGGCCACTACCGAGTAGCGGCGCAGTCGCCGGGCCACAAGCTTCCAGTTGAGATAGGTGCCGAGCGCCAGTCCGATGGCGGTCCACATCGGGTCGGCCGCGCCGGTGAAGTAGGCCAGGCCCGGCAGGCCCATCAGCAGCCAGCCGCTCATGTCGGAGGCTTCGGCGCTCAGGGCCGTGAGCCACGGCCCCACGCCGCGCCCGCCCGCAAAGTATTCCTTGGAGGAGGAGTTGGAGCGTTTGGAGTAGATGAATCCGATGGACAGCATGGCCGCAAAATAGATGACCATGGCCAGCAGAATCCAGAAATCGTTGGCCAACTGCGACACCTCCCCAATCATGACGCCAAGCGGCTACCGCCATGGCAGAACTATGTGCTGATATGCGTGCTGATATGCGATTGACGCCGGAGCGGCGTCATACAGACCGTCACAGCCGTGAATACGGCCGCAACGCACTTCGCCTGATGGTAGTGGATACAAGGGCTCAAGCACCTTCCACCGTTTCCATACTGAGACGCTGTTTTATCCGAGCTCCCCACCTGAGGGGAGCCAAGATGACGGTCAGATGTCGTAGCGCCAGGACTTGTCGGTCACCACGCGGGCCATCGCCAAGCCGATCGGCAGACAGATAATCACCATGAACGCACGGAACGCCCAGTCCAGCGCATTCATGGTCTGGAAGCTGCCGAGGTACCACATGGCACGGTACATATACAGACCGGGCACCATGATCACGATCGACGGCACGGTCAGGCAGATGCGCGGGTAGCCGAGGTGCGGCGGTAGCCAGCCACGTCGCACGGATGAACGCCACGCCGATGCCAGAATGCCCGCCAGAAACGCGCCGATGAAGGTAGCCATCTCGGGTGCCACGTTGAAGTCTTGCAATTCCAAGCGCAGCGTGTCCGTGATCGCACCGATCAGGGCGGCGGCCAGACACATGCGCTGCGGCGAATTGAACAGCACGGAGAAGCCCCACACGCCGACGAACGCCGCCACGAACCGCAGCAATCCGTTGACCCACGGGTCAAGCCCCAGTGGCTCAAAGCCTTCCGGGTGCAGGTGCACCATCACGGCCACGGCCCAGCCTGCCAGCGTGGCCATCAGGATGATGCACAGCACGTACGCCACGCGCTGGATGCCCGAGGGGAAGTCGATTTTCGCCATGTCGAGTCCGCCGGTGATGAGCGGGAAACCGGGGATCACGAACAGCATGGCGCCGATGTAGGCCGTATCGTGCGAGAGCGCGACTGGGTCGAAAATGCCGATGAGTCGCAGGGTGCCGGTGCAGGCGAGCGCCGCCGCGGCCACGCACACAAAGGTGACGAAGAACTGGTTCAGATGGTATGCAAACAGCCGGCGACGCATCCACTGGCCAAGGCCCGCGCCCACGAACGCACCGATCATGTCGTATGGGCCGCCGCCGAGCAGGAACACGAAGGCCGCGCAGGCCAGGGCGGAGGCCAGACCGGAGAACCACGGCTTGTACAGCGGCTTGCGGCGCTCAATCAGATCGAGTCGCTCGTGCGCCTGCCGCACGGTGATACCGCCCTTGGCCTTCTCTTCGTCGGAGCGCTCGTTGAAGTGTTCGGCGTATTCCTTGGGCACGCGATTCTTGCGCTTCGTACTGCTTGCAGCAGGGCTTTCGGCGGTTGCGCCGTTCGCCGCGTTCGCCGATTCAACCGACTCATTGGAGTCACCGGTAAACACTTCGGCATCGTCGTAGGCCTTCTCTTCGGCCGCTTTGTCTTCGACCGAAGTGACTTCCGCGCTGTCCGCCAAAAGTCGGTGGGCTTCTTCATTGTCATCATCCAAGGACTTGGCCACGGAGGTCACGAGTACCTTGGTTTTCAACGCAAGATCCAGCGCCTCGTCCACGCTGCCGTTGGCCGCCTCAGCCTCGGCCTTGGCACGTTCGCGCAGGCGCTTGGCCAGATCAGCAGAATACTGCGAAGCGTCACGTTCGTCCAAATGCTTGACCACGCCATCGGACAGTTGCGAATCGACGTGATACATCGACCCCTTGCCGAGATTCACGGAGAACCAGTCGGCGAAATGTTCCAGCAGCCAGATACGTTCGGTGTTCACGCCGGTGGTCGGCAAATCCACGACTTCGGTGATGCGGTTACGACCATCCGTGCAGGTGGCCTCGATATCCGTCAGGTTCACGTCGGCGCGTACGTGCACGCCCAGCGGGTAGGCGATGCGGTGCATCATTTCACGCACGCGGAAGGAGCCGGTGCCGGCTCCCAGGTCCAGCATGCCGACCCGTACAATCACGCTGGCTTTGGCGGCGATACCGGCGTCCACCACCGGTTTTTCCCAATCGCGTGCAATATCTTCCATGTCCAGCGGAATGGAGTGGGTGTGGAATTTACGTACAGCCGTTGCGCCTTTCGCTTCGGGCGCACTTTTTTTCTTCTGTTCGCTCACATCCCTCATTACTACTCCCTGCCTCCCCCGCCAGCAATCGTAAGGTGCTCAAATCTTCCGCGAATCGGACAGTGTCTCATATGCTGTCCGATATTCGGTCTCTATAGGTGGACAACTTGGAGCACTATATGGACTTCGTAACGCAAATAGCGATTTCGCGGGGATACACTATTGCCCACACAACAACCACGTTGAATATGGGCTGTGGGCTCGCAACGACTGGCCTCAACAACTGCGGAGGAGCCGCAGACGACCGGTAGACCGAGCAACCTGTTATTCGGCAAAGGAGGTTATATGGCAACACCTGAAGAACAGATCACTCCCGCTGACGCCGCCATCGTCACTACCGGGACCGGCCGAAAGGGCCCGGAGGAGCATGATCTTCCCGAAAGCCTGAAGTACGACATGGATCTGTGTCTTGAGATCCTGCGTAACGTACTGGGCGAATACAACCCCGAACTGCTGTCTACGTTCGACACCGTGCGTCATTACGCGGTGGAGGCCAGCGCCGAGCATTTCGCCGAGCTGAAGGATCCGAACCCCGACCAGGATGGCCTGAAGGAGGCCGTGAACGTCATCGACAACATGACGCTGCACGACGCCCAGCTGCTGGCCCGCGCATTCGCCACGTATTTCCATCTGGCAAACCTGTCCGAGGAGAACTACCGTGTTTCCGTGCTCCACGAGCGCGAGAACAACGTGTCCGTTGACCAGGCGGTCGACCCGATCAACGAGCTCACCGTCGCCTACCACCAGCTCATCAATGAGACTGGCCCGGCCAAGGCCAAGGAACTGCTCAACCAGCTCGAATTCCACCCCGTCTTCACGGCGCACCCCACTGAGGCCCGCCGTAAGGCCGTGGAAGGCAAGATCCGCCGCGTTTCCGAATTGCTTGAGGAGTACAAGCGCCTCGGCGGCTCGGATAAGAAGGAATGCCTGCGCCGTCTCTACAACGAGATCGACGCCCTGTTCCGCACCTCTCCGATCGCGCTGAAGAAGCCGACCCCGGTTGAGGAAGCGGACACGATTCTCGACATCTTCGACAACACGCTGTTCAACACCATCCCCAAGGTCTACCGTCGCTTCGACGACTGGGTCCTGGGCGATAAGGCCGGTCTCGTCGAGCCCGCTTGCCCCGCGTTCTTCCACCCGGGCAGCTGGATCGGCTCCGACCGCGACGGTAACCCGAACGTCACCGCCAAGGTGAGCCGCGCCGTGGCCCGCAAGTTCTCCGATCACGTAATCGCCGCCCTTGAGCAAGCCACCCGCACCGTGGGCCGCAACCTCACGATGGAAGCCGAGACCACGCCGCCGAGCGCCGAGCTCAAGAGCCTCTGGAGCCACCAGAAGGAAATGAGCGAGCGTCTGACCGACAAGGCCGCCCTGATCTCCACCAAGGAGATGCACCGCGCGGTCATGCTGGTGATGGCCGACCGTCTGCACTACACCATCGAGCGCGACGCCGACCTCATGTACCACTCCTGCGACGACTTCCTCGCCGACCTCAAGGTGGTCCAGCGTTCGCTGGCCGCCGCCGGTGCCAAGCGTTCCGCTTACGGCCCGCTGCAGGATCTGATCTGGCAGACCGAGACCTTCGGCTTCCACATGGTGGAGATGGAGTTCCGTCAGCACTCCGTGGTGCACGCCCGCGCCCTTGCGGATATCCGCGAGCACGGCCTGCACGGCGAGCGCGGCGAACTGCAGCCGATGACGCACGAGGTGCTCGACACCTTCCGCGCCCTCGGTGCCATCCAGAAGCGCAACGGCCTCAAGGCCGCCCGCCGCTACATCATCTCCTTCACCAAGAGCGCCCAGAACATCAAGGATGTCTACGAGCTCAACCGCTTGGCCTTCTCCCACCCGGAGGACGTGCCCACCATCGACGTGATCCCGCTGTTCGAGCAGCTTGAGGATCTGCAGAACTCGGTGGACGTGCTCGAGGAAATGATCAAGATCCCCGAGGTTCAGGCTCGTCTGAAGGCCACCGGCAACAAGCTCGAGGTCATGCTCGGCTACTCCGACTCCTCGAAGGACGCCGGCCCGACCTCCGCCACGCTGGCCCTGCACTCCGCTCAGGAGCGCATCGCCAAATGGGCTGAGTCGCACGACATCGACCTGACCCTGTTCCATGGCCGCGGCGGTGCCGTCGGTCGTGGCGGCGGCCCCGCCAACCGCGCGGTGCTCGCCCAGCCGGTCGGTTCCGTCAAGTGCCGCTTCAAGCTCACCGAGCAGGGCGAGGTCATCTTCGCCCGTTACGGCAACCCGGTGCTGGCCATCCGCCACGTCGAGTCCGTGGCTGCGGCGACCTTGCTGCAGTCCGCGCCGAGTGTGGAGAAGCGCAACACCGAGATGACCGAGAGGTACGCCGATATGGCCGCTCAGCTCGACGAGGCCGCGCACAACCGTTTCCTCGACCTGTTGAACACCGACGGCTTTGCCCCGTGGTTCTCGATCGTTACGCCGCTGACCGAAATCGGCCTGCTGCCGATCGGCTCCCGCCCGGCCAAGCGTGGCCTCGGCGCCAAGTCGCTCGACGACCTGCGTACGATTCCGTGGATCTTCTCTTGGGCCCAGGCCCGCATCAACCTGGCCGCCTGGTACGGTCTCGGCACCGCATGCGAGAAGTTCGGCGATCTGGAGACCATGCGTCAGGCTTACGAGGAATGGCCGCTGTTCTCCACCTTCATCGACAACATCGAGATGTCCATCGCCAAGACGGATGAGCGCATCGCCAGGATGTACCTTGCCCTCGGCGACCGCGAGGACCTCAATGAGAAGGTGCTCAACGAGATGGAGCTCACCCGCAAGTGGGTTCTGGCCATCGTGGGCGACAAGTGGCCGCTGCAGCACCGTCACGTGCTCGGCCAGGCCATCCGCATCCGCTCCCCATACGTGGACGCGCTGTCCGTCACTCAGGTGCTGGCGCTCAAGTCGCTGCGCAAGAAGGTGGACAAGGAAGAGCTCTCGCAAAGCCAGCAGGCAGGATTCATCTATCTGATCCTCTGCACCGTTTCAGGTGTTGCTGCCGGCCTGCAGAACACAGGCTGATCCGCGCCTGACCGACCGACAAAAGCGAGCGGGGAGGTTCCGTGCCGATAAGCGGCGCGGGCCTCCCCGTTCGCGTCGCACGGCCCTAGACTGGCCGGCGACGGCGCGCATAGAACGGGCGCGCTGGCCGAGTGACAGACTCGGATGATCGGAGGGGACATGGACAAGCCATCGAATGAGCGCGGGAGCACCGGGCCAACGGACGGCATCAAGGCGGAGGGCGATGCCGGAAACGAACGCCACATTTGCAAAGCGAATCCGGCTATGATCGATGACATTGGGAAGAAACATGGCCTGGAAGATACGTCAGAAGATTTTTCCGGCGAGAAATGTGCTTTGGCACCGAAAGCAGCTACCAAATTCCTTAAGGCGAGTAGATGCTATGTGGTTTTGGGCAAGACCAGACGTGTGCTGTGGTGGCTGGGATTACTATTGCTTTCACCAGCACTTATTTTGTGGGCGGAATGGGGCACCAATGGCGATGATGATACTATAATCTGCAGAGTTCTAACGTTCTCTTCCTCTTCGTGCATGAATTTAACTACGACAACTGAGTATGTACGTAGACTTACCTTAGTATTGATTATGGGGGTAGTCTGCTGGATTGCGGCGCTTGTCATCTTTGGCGTGCGCTCATGTATGCGATCTGTATATCCGGAACTTCGTGATCATTCCCCTTCCGCCTCGCATGTCCTTGTGGGAATCATATCGTTTCTCGTGCTGGTTATGGTCTTTCCTGTTTTTGTGATAACGCTACTTTCCGCTCTAATGACTCTATGACGTTTTACCAGAGGCGCATTGCGTGGAATGGCTGAATCATTCCACGCAATGCGATCACAATCATGATTGATTAACGGTTCGGATTTTCAAGAGATTCAGCATAGGATAATGCCAATATACCAGCCTCCGCTTGACTCGGGAGTCGGTCTGCATGTGACGCAATGAGCAGTGCTTTTTTACTTCCGGATACGTTATCGAATATTCCAAGATCGATTCCATCAACGAGCTTTCGAAATGCGATGACCAGGTTGTCCGCACTTCCCTTGAACCGGGACTGATAGAACCGTTTAATTCGATTCGTCTCGCCTTGCGCGAACATGTCCCGCATAGCGGTGGACAAAGACCTTTCGGAGGAATCGCTCTGCATGGACCGCGCCAGCAACCATGCATCACAGTCCGCAAGAACATCGCTGTAACCGAATCCCATACGGGCGTCTTGCTCGCCGAGATGAGCGTGCAGCCATGACGCCAGGTCCTCTTCCGGGGCATTCGCCAGGTAGCTTCCCCAAATCTGCAACAAATCCAGGGCCCATCCGCCCAGATCACCGAGACCATAGTCCATTGGATCGTTCGTAACGCCCCATGTCAAGTATCCCAAGGATGTGGCGGCCATATGGGCGATGTCCCGATTGGGCAGTGTGCCTTTGATGACAGGTTGCGCATCACATGCGACACCGCATGCCTGACGCGACAAGGCCAATTCGCTGGGAGTAACCGGCTCCGGTGTGTACGCATGCCATAGTGCCTGCGTGCCGGAACTACCTTCCGACCAGTACTCAGGTTTGCGAAGCCACTGCAGGATGAGTTGACCGATGCTGTCCTCATAAACCGCCACCTGGGTACCCAGAGCGGCAGGGGCTTTGTGACACTCCTGCTCGGGTGTCGCCGCCGGCCTGCAGAACACGGGCTGATCCGCGGCTGTCCGACCGCTTGATGAGCGGGGAGGTTCCGTGCCGATTGACGGCGCGGGCCTCCCCGTTCGCGTCGCACGGCCCTAGACTGGCCGGCGACGGCGCGCACGGAACGGGCGCGCGGGCCGAGCGACAGACTCGGATGATCGGAGGGGGACATATGGACGCGGAAAGGGACGCGGAAAGGGACACGGACGGAACGATGGACGCGCACGAGGGGGACCACACGCCCGCGGACGGTGCCGGGACGGAGGGCGAAGGCGGCAAGCCGGACACTAGGCCGGGCGACAAACTCGCGATCATCCGACGTAACCCGGGGCTGTCCGTGTTTACCCACGCCGCGACACTGACAGCCATCGTGGTCCTATACAACTGGTTCGGTCAGACTTACCTTCTCAGCAGATTAAGCCTAGCCTATATTCTCTATTTCTTCCCCGGCCTGCTTATAACCCCAATGACGGCCCTTTTGGTTACGACTTTCCTTCATGACAGGCTGTCTTGGAAGAAGATTATCTGCATCATAGTCCTGTCTTACTGTTTGACCATATTGGGTGTATTTCTGAACGAGTTGTGGTGTTGGCGGAAAGACGCAGCACTCGAAGGTTTGCGGAATATTTGGCTTTTTATCGATCAGCCAACACCAGCGATTACCTTTTATGGATTGCAGGGATGGCCCACCATCATCTATGGGATTGGGCTGGCGCTCCGCAGCCTGATCAAACGAAGCACCAGCCTCTGATGATGAACGTTAATAGATAAAATTGGCCAGCGCCTGACATGCAGCACTAACGTACTTATTCTCAATCAACTCATGATTCAGTAAAAGCTGCATGGCTCCTGCACCCCAGTCTTCATTCGCATAGAAAGCTTTGGCGGCTTCACTCCGAGTTGCAGCCCCCACGCTCCTCGCAATCCTCTTGAAACGGTCCGATAGCAGGGAAGAGTCGTTGTAATAGGCGCGCATCATACTAGATAGTAGATGGGCGTCACCACCCCTACTTTGCTGGAACTTGTCCGCGAAGTAGATAGCGTCTCCGTCGCAGCATAGATCATCTCGGTTGCAAGAGTTACCAATGGTCTTCCAGACGCCGCCTTGTTCTTTTCCAAGAACAAGGTTCCTGATGCCGGGGTGGGAACGATAGTCATCCCCTTGTCCAACCAATGCCTCACAGACGGCGGCAAGGTCAGCACCGGGATTCCATTCCATGACGGTCTTCACGTTCCCCATAGCGGATGCAAGATCGCCCGCCCACCCGGTCCATACGTCTGGGATGAGCAGGCCGTTGAGATAACCAAGCGTTGTGACGCACATATGAGCCAGGTCCACCTGCTCTCCGGAAGCATCGGTCATAGATTGACGCCATCCGGCGATTTTCAAAAGACAAGCACAACGGACGATACGGATACTTGGACGGGATTTACGATGTGTCTGACGAAAGTTAACGGCGGTCCCAAATCAAGTCACCTTGTCGAGGAGCGAACCCGCGCAGCCGCACTCCCCATGATTTTCCAAAGCCATTGACCGGACTAACTTGAGCGCATCGTGGGCGACAAGTGGCCGCTGCAGCACCGTCACGTGCTCGGCCAGGCCATCCGCATCCGCTCCCCATACGTGGACGCGCTGTCCGTCACCCAGGTGCTCGCCCTCAGGTCGCTGCGCAAGAAGGTGGACAAGGAAGAGCTCTCGCAAAGCCAGCAGGCAGGATTCATCTACCTCATCCTGTGCACCGTCTCCGGCGTCGCTGCCGGCCTGCAGAACACAGGCTGATCTACACACCAGCGCATATGGGGAAGCCCCGCTCGATGTGAGCGGGGCTTCCCCGTTTTTGTGTGCATCTTTCATCATCTTGCAATAATTCTTACATGTAAACAGAGAGTTCTTGCATGTAAGAATTATTGAAAGGTGATGAAAGAACTTACTTTCACGCGCGCCAATCATCCCAACACGTATCGGGATGACGGTCCATTCCCCTCGCGGCGCAACTTGCCCGCATCCTCTAGCTTCTTCAACAACCGGTATGCACTGATATAGCTCAGGCCAAACAAATCCATGACATCCGCCGTAGTGACGACACCATCATTTTTTTCGGCGAACTCCAGAACAAGGCCACTGCGCCGGGTGGCATCGATGTCACGCTGGCGCACGTAAGACGCCAGCCCCTCTGAACGTTTGTACACTCGGGCACTCAGCATATACGAACGAGAGCTCCCGCTGCCGACCCCCTCTACCAAACCAGCTTCCACCAGATTCTCAACAGCGGACACGATGCGTCGATGCTCCAAATGAGAAAAATCGCACAATTGGACCACGGTAAGCCTACGATGCTCTCGCAGCAGCGAGAGCACAATCAGTGACCAGACCGGCAATGGAGCCCCACGTCGACGTTCCTCGTCGCCAATCATGGTTACGAATGCCTCGTCAGGTACCACGCGGCGCAAGAACAAGATAACTTCCTCAGCACTGGACTGTGAATAATCCGGGAAAGAACCACCCGCCGCAATCGACCCGGCATAGATGGTATCCACGCCTCGTCCGGTGCGTTCAACATATCCGGCAGCTTTCAAAATCAGAGCAAGCTGCGGATTGCGGGAACGCGGTTGTGCAGTAAGCAGGTTATCTTCGGAAACACCCTCTATGAATCCTCCGGGATTAGCTATGGTCAACCCATCATCATCAACCAGGAATCTCACCGAACCCATTCGTGCATAATCGCGATGGCAAAAAGCGTTAATCATTGCCTCACGGAATGCCCCTCGATCGAAGTCTGGCAGATCGACACGAATCAAGCCGCTCATGACTTCGTGGCTGGGATTCCATGGCTCCATCAGCTCGCCTACACGATCAAACATATCCACCAAAGGCAACACGAACGGATCCATATTGACCTTTGGAGACATGCCTTTCATCACTTGAAAAACAGCCGATGCGGCTGGAACCGATCGATGAATAGCATCAACCGAACCAATGGTGAGCAGACCAGCAACAGATGGCTGCAATCCATACGGGCCATCAACAACCAGCTCAAGTGCCCGATCGAAATCCTCATCAGTAAAAGACAACAACGAGTTTTGCGCATTGGCACTGCGAATATGGCTTCTCAACTTGTTCCGTGAGTCTGGATTCAAATCGTCCAACCGAGCCTCTGGTGCAGGTTGCGCGCTGAAATCGTAGAACCGTTGCTGAGATAAACGGCTAATGAATTGGGAAACAAACAGCGGAACGACCTCAGGCGAGCCGTCTGCTTTCAGCCGGCGCTGCAATGTCTTCCCCTGACTGGTAGATACGATTTGCTGACTGTTATCCACCTCAATACTGACTATCGGCACCTCGTTCTCATACAAGAGCGCCACGCGAGCGGGAAGCTGCGGAACAGTCTTATTGAAAATTAGTGCCGCAAGTCCATTGATATTGCGATGCTCTTCACATACGCCGGTCACAGTGCCATCGTCTTCAATACCGAGATACAGTGTGCCGCCTTCGGTATTGGCTAGAGCCACTACGTTGTCAACAATTTCATCATGCGATTGAGGACGCTTCTGCTCACTCTTGAACTCAACTGTCAAACTTTCTTTAGTCGGCAACATGAGCATCCCCTTTCACCATCTTGCAATAATTCTTACATGTTAACAGAGAGTTCTTACATGTAAGAATTATTGCAAGATGGTGAAAGGGGTAAAGAGCAATCCATCCTGTCATCTCCAGCAACTTAAATCCGATCATCGCTGCTTTCGGCATATCTGATATCAGCCGCTGGTGCCAGTCCAATCACCCAATTGAAGCTCAACACGGCCAAAGACTCTACGCCGCAGTGGATTCGCGCTCGATGAGCTTATAGCCCACATTCACGGTCTGCGGGAAGAACTCGTCGTCCAGGTTCTCGATACGCCGCATAAGCAAGGTCAGCGCGGTATCCGCCATGCCCTTGAAATCGGTGGCCACGGTGGTCAAAGTCGGCACGCTGTACATGCTCTGGCTCAGGCCGTCGAAGCCGATAACGCGCACATCGCCCGGCACACTTACGCCATCGTCCGCCAGACCACGCAGAATACCGAGCGCAATACCGTCGTTCAGGCAGTACAGACCGTCGTACTTGCACTTGCCTTTCTTGGCCAAGCCGCGCCCGGCCTCGATACCGCCGTCAATCGACCACGAGGATTTGATGAAATCACGGCGCTCGTCAAACGGCAGTCCGGCCGCGAGAATCGTCTCCTTGGCGGCCCGCATACGAATATCACGCGAGCCGGGAATGATGTTGGGATTGTTGGGATCGTGATTGTCGCCGACGATGCCGATGCGCGCACAGCCACGCGCGATAAGGTGTTCGATTGCCGCCCGTGAGCCGGCGTCGCTCGGCGCGTTCACGGTGTCGATGGGCAGGCTGGTGTCGTAGTTTTCCAGCATGACGGCCGGGTGCCGCTTCAGGATATCGACCGCACGTGGCGCATTGATGGCGATGATGCCGTCCGAAAACGTGTACGACAGATCGTTGTCGTCGGTAAGATACCGGGACAGTTCGATGAGCATGTGCGAGTCGCGCTTGTGCACTTCCTCAGCCACACACATGGCCAGATGGGAGAAATAGTCGCCCTCGAGGCCCGAGGTAAGGAAGGTGATGGTATCGGACCGCCCAGAACGCAGGGACCGGCCAGACAGGTTGATTTTGTAGCCGAGTTTGCGGGCGGCGTCACACACGCGTTGCGTGGTTTCGGGCTTGACGTAATCCTTGCCTCGCAGGGCCGCGGAGGCGGTGGTGGCGGTCACTCCGGCCAGTTCGCCGACATCCTTTAAGGTCACCATCGTTACCATCTCCGCATATCACGAACCTTATCGATAAGAATCCATAGTACCGCCCACATCTCAGCCGAGGATGAGACCCTCGGTCGAGGCCCTGCCCGGCGACTCGAACGCCGCGGTCACCGTGGTGAGCACCGACGCTGCAAACGAAAACATGTCAAACCAAGAAATGGACATGACGGAGTCATTGTTTTCCGAGAGGGATATGCCGCGTCCACGGGCAGACGTCACGTATCAATCACGCCGATACCGTCATATAACTGTTTTCGATGTGAGAAAGCTCATAGCTTCCGACCACAGAAATCAGCCATGGCAACCCCGTAACAGCGTTATAGTTCTGTTTGTCGGCGTCGACAAGAGCCAGCAGCGCCGATGAAATGCACACCAAGGATGTTTAGCGAATTGTTCGCAGTTCGCACGATTCGATTTGATTCGATTCGTGCAGCCCGGATGGTTCACGGGGGCATGCCGTCGTGATGTGCGTGGATATGGGCGATACGACTCTCGTTCGGGTCGGCAGGTCATCGTACACCAGTTACGAAAGGATCCGTCCATATATGGCAAGGTTTACCGAGAATCGTTGGACCAGCGCGATTATTCCCGCACTGCTGATTCATATCCCAATCGGTACCGTCTATTGCTGGAGCGTGTTCAAGCAGCTTATCGCTGACCGTCTCCACGCCAGCCCCGCCTCCGTGGAATGGGGCTTCTCACTCGCCATCTTCTTCCTCGGCATGTCCGCCGCGTTTGCCGGGCCAATGGTGGAGAAAAACATCAAGAAATCCGCACTCGTCTCCATGGTCTGCTTCGTGGTCGGCTTCGCCGGCACGGGCGTGAGCATCGCCCTGAACTTCCTGCCGGGCGTGTTCATCTGTTATGGCGCGATCATGGGCATCGGCCTGGGCGTCGGTTATCTGACTCCGGTCAAGAACCTGATGCTTTGGTTCGCCGACAACAAGGGCCTCGCCACCGGCATCGCCGTCGCCGGCTTCGGCCTGGCCAAGGCCATTGCCAGCCCACTGATGGAATATCTCATCGGCACGGTTGGCCTGGTCAGCATGTTCTTCATCCTCGCCGCGGTCTACGCGGTGATGATGTTCGTCGGCTTCCTGCTCATCAAGCGTCCGGCCGGCTGGGTGTACGATCCCGCGACCTCACACGTCAGCCGCAAGACAATCCTCAAGAAGCCCGTGTTCTGGGGCATCTGGATAGCCTTCTATATCAACATCACCTGCGGCCTGGCCCTCATCAGCCAAGAGAAGGACATCCTGCACGATGTGCTCAAGGCCTTCCCGCAGTATGCCAACCTGAGCCCCGCCAAGTTTGCCGCCGCCATCTCCGGCATCATCGGACTGGTGCTCGCCGTGGACTCCGTGTTCAACACGGCTGGCCGCGTGGGCTTCTCCACACTCTCCGACCACCTGAAGCGCCGCGAGACCGTCTATCAGGTAATCTTCATCATGTCGATTGCCGTGTGCTTGCTGCAGATCTTCACCAACAGCATCGACAACGCTCTGCTGTGGGCCGTGCTGGCCATGCTGTTCCTCGTCAACGCGGGCTATGGTGGCGGTTTCTCGACGCTGCCCGTGCTGCTTGATCAGCACTTCGGCACCAAAACCGTCTCCACCACGCACGGTCTGACGCTGAGCGCCTGGGCGTTCGCCGGTCTGTCCGGCAACCAGTTGGCCTCGTTCGTAGTTGCCCATGCGCCTGATCAGGCCCACCGCTACGCCGCACTCATCCCGGTGCTCACCGGCCTGTTCGTTGTGGCCCTGATCAGCATCAGCCTGGTCAAGTACCTCGGCGACAGAAACGTCACGAAGGCCGTCGAAGACCGAGGCTGAGCTGCCGCAAAACAACGATTCTGCCGGAGTCGGGCGCATCGATCGCATCAATCGATGTACGTCACGATTTTGGCAGAATCGTTGTTGTTGCTGTTGAGTACCTGAGGTCGTGCGGCTTACGCGCCGACCAGTTCGAGCATTTGGGGGATGCTCTTTTTGCCGAATTCGACTTGCTGGGTGCCGTCGGCGTGGGTGATGACGATGCAGGGCACGCTCATCGCGCCGTACTGGTCCTTGAGTTCGGGGAAGTGCGAGACGTCGTAGGCTTCGGCGCGCACGGCCGGGCTCAGGGAGGCAATGCGCTGGGAAGCAAGCACGGTTTCCGGGCACATCGTGCAGGTGAGCGAGACGAGGATCATGATGTTCAGCGGGTCCGTGATGGACTTCGCGCGTTCGACCAGGTCATCGCCCAGCGGCTGGCCGGGACCGGCCGCGTTGTACAGGCCGAGCACGAACGAGTTGAACTCATGGCCGGAAGGTACGCCGTGGAAGGCCAGACCGGTGAAGACCAGTGAACCATTGCCGTCCTTGCCAGCCTTGCCGTCGCCCTCAGCCGGCACGCAGATGCGCACAGTTGGGCGGGCGAGCGGCAGGACGCCGGCGACGTCGAATGTGGCGCGGCCGGAATCGTCCAACGAACCATAAGTGGGCAGTTCGGCACCGTCCGGCAAGGTGACGGCCAATGGCTCGCCAACCACCAAAGAAGTAGGCACAGAAGCACCATCCACCGCCGTGATCAGCCCTGCGGCATCAACGGCAACCGAGTTCAGCTTGCCGCCGGACAGCGCAACCATCTCGCCGATGAAACCCTGCAATTCCGCCGAAAGCGGAGTGCCGTCCAGCTCGAGAGCGAGCGTGACCGGGCGGGTCATGCGTCCGAAGACCACGCCAAGCTGCTGCTTGACGGCGGCGGAGAACAGTTCGCCGGGCTTCTTGGCGGCGCTGGCTGCGGCTGCGGCATCGGCACTGCGCTTGGCGGGAGCCGGGGCGGGCGTCGTGCCAGCGGCCGAGGCGGCGGAGGCGGCTTTGGCCTCGGACTCCTCATAAGCGGAAGCAGTGGGACGCGGCGGCACCAAGCCGGTTTTCTCGCTCATCTGCTTGGCATAACGCTCCAGTTCCACGGCGGCAATCGCGCCGTCGGCGGTGGCGGTGACCACTTGGCGCAGATTCTTGACGCGCAGATCGCCGGCCGCGTATACGCCCGGCACCGAGGTTTCGAGGTAGTCGTGCGTGACCACGTAACCGTGATCATCGAGCTCCACTACGCCGCGCACCAGATCGGTGGCGGGCACATAGCCGGCGAACACGAAGACGCCGAAGGTGCCGGCGTCGGCGGGCTTCCACGTTTCGGTCTGGCCGGTGGCAAGGTTCAGGATTGAGGCTTCTCGCAGGCCTCCTTGGCCGGCGGTGACGCCCTTCAGCTCGACCTGATAACGCACGTCGATCTTCGGGTTGTTCTTGGCTTCGGCGGCCACTGCGGCATCGCAGGTGAAGTCCGGTTCGCGCACGAGCACGGTGACTTTGGAGGCGTATTTGGTCAGGAACACGGATTCCTCGGCTGCGGCGAATCCGCCGCCGACCACCAGCACTTCCTTGCCGGTGAAGAACTCGCCGTCGCAGGTGGCGCAGTAGGCCACGCCGCGGCCGGCGTACTCGGCCTCGCCCTCGAAGCCCAGCTTGCGCGGGCTGGCGCCGGTGGCGATGAGGATGCCGAAGGTCTTGAGGTCGCCGCGTGAGGTGTGCACGGTTTTGATGTCACCATCCACGTCGAGACCGGTGGCTTCGGCGGAGAGGAATTCGGCACCGAAGTCCTGAGCCTGCTGGCGCATGGTCTGGGTGAGCGCGCGGCCCGTGGTGCGGCCCACGCCCGGATAGTTGACGACTTCGTTGGTGATGGTGATCTGGCCGCCGAAATCGTCCTTTTCGAGAATCAGCACGCGGTAGCGAGCGCGGGCCAGGTACAGGCCGGCCGTCAGGCCAGCCGGCCCGCCACCAATGACGACGACGTCATAGAGATTGTTGGTCTGAGTCATGAAAACTCCCTTACATACACTGGCTCCCCTCTCTGAGGGGAGCTGTCGTAGTGAGACTGAGGGGAGCATATCGGATCAGGCTAGCTCTCGCGAGCACTCCCCCCCCCAGTCGCTTTCAGCGACAGCTCCCCTCAGAGAGGGGAGCCAAGGTTACCGCCTATTCAGCGTCGATCACAGCTGGCCGACGAGGTCGAGGCTGGGCTCGATGGTTTCCTCGCCAGGGGTCCAGTTGGCGGGGCAGACCTGGTCGCCGTGCTCGTGGACGAACTGGGAGGCCTGCACGCGGCGCAGCAGCTCTTCGGCGTTGCGGCCCACGTTGGAGGAGATGACCTCGTAGGCCACGACCTTGCCCTCCGGGCTCACGATGAAGTCGCCGCGCTCGGCCATGCCATCGGCCTCGTTGTAGGTGTCGAGATCCTTGGCCAGCAGGGCGGTCGGGTCGGCAAGCATCGGGTACTCGATCTTGGCGATCTTCTCGTTGGCGTCGTGCCAAGCCTTGTGCACGAAGTGGGTGTCGCAGGAGACGGAGTAGATCTCGCAGCCGATTTCCTTGAACTTGGCGTAGTTCTTGGCCAGGTCTTCAAGCTCGGTTGGGCACACGAAGGTGAAGTCGGCCGGGTAGAAGAAGAACAGGGACCAGTGGCCGAGCACATCGTCCTTGGTCACTTCGTGGAACTCGTTGTTCTGGAATGCGTTCACCTTGAAATCGGTCAGTTCATGCTGCAGAAGAGTCATCATCGGTCCTTTCGGGAATTGTTAATCTTCAAGCGTTTACCACCACCTATCGTAATGTCGTGAGCCAAGGCTCGCGCGGACAGAACATATGAGCCTTATCACACCAGCCACAGCCCTTGTGCTGACTATCATCACGGCCCACCCTTAAACAGGATTGAGATCGTGAGCGTTCTCATTATGCTTTGGGCAAAGCCAGATTATGCACGCAGTCGCGAATCCGCACTTCCAATCGCTACTATGGGTACCAGCAGTCCGCTGATAATGGAGGTTTCATGGCTCAGTCAGACTTTGAACAGGAATCAACCGCGAACGCAACGTGGAGCCGCATGCTGCAAGGCAACCGGCGCTTTGCCGAGGGCAAGCCCGACCACCCATGGCAGGACAAGGAGACCCGCCAGACGCTGCTTGATGGCCAGAACCCGGATGCCGCGGTGCTCTCCTGCTCGGACTCGCGCGTACCTCCGGAAATCATTTTTGATCAGGGCCTGGGCGACCTGTTCACCGTGCGCACCGCCGGGCAACTCATCGATAGCGCGGTTATCGCCTCGCTGGAGTACGCGGTCAAGAAACTGCACGTCAGCCTGATCTGTGTGCTCGGTCACGAGCACTGCGGCGCAATCGAGGCCGCCGAGCAGGAGCTGGACGACCTGATGCACACCATCACTTCCGAAGCCGACGGCTCACTGGAGGCCGCGGATGCGATGGACGACCTCGACGAGCACATCGCCGCCGCCGAATCGATTATTCTGCGCCAGGCCGGCATGTCCGTCTGGCAGGCGCGCGAAGCCGAGCTCGACGCGCATGAAGACATCGAGCGCGTACACGTGGCCCACACCATCGAGACGCTGGTGGAACAATCCCCCATCATTCAGCAGGCATTGGCCGCCGACCAGCTGATGATCGTCGGCGCCCGTTACCAGCTCGACACCGGCAAGGTCGAGGTGCTGAGTTTCTGACCATCAGTCAGACCCCGTTCACCGGGGGTAATGCGGTCGTGGTACATCTGTGTGCAGAGAGATCGAAGAACACGGAAGTCTGAACCAATGCCACCTGCCCTTACTATTCACTACGGATCCGCCACCTATGCCCCCAATCCTGCACGTACCACGACCATCGGGCGTGCGCCGGATTGCGATCTGGTGATTCACAACCCGTACGTATCTCACCATCATGCTCGCGTCACCTTTACCGACGATGGTTGGCTCTTGGAAGACACGGGTAGTGCAAACGGACTGTCCATCAACGGCATTCACACCACTTCCGTACTGCTGCTGAACAGCACCAAAGTGACGCTGGCACAAGGTGCCACCATCGTCTGCATCGTCGGAACCAGCGGGCCGTCCACGCCGGCACAGCCCCCGCGACGCCCTGCGGCAAACGTGGCCCAGCCTGCGCTACCGCCGGCACCATCAGCGCAACCGGCACAACCCACGCAACTCGCGCCGCAACAGGCACGCCCAGTAGTGCAACCCACACCACCAGCACCGCAACCGGCACAACCGGTACAACCGCAACCAACGCCAGCCCCGCTGGCCCCGCACCGCGTATCCCCGGCCCTCGCGCACCTGCAACAGCAACCCCGCCCAACAGCAGTGGCACCGACGGCAGTATCGCCAGTGCCGGTATCACCCGCATCACCATCTCCGTCTCCCTGCGCATCCACTTCCCCATCGAATGCCGCCGGCACCGTTCTGGCAGGCAGCACGCAAGCGGTAAGGCTCGAATCCCAACTCACCACCAACCGCGTGCACGGGTCCTTCAGCCCCGAGCACGACACCACAGGCGTCATCGGCCGCGATACCGCCTGCCTGATTCGCATCAACGATTATCTGGTCTCCCGCAAACACTGCTCGCTGGAAACCACCAGCAGCGGCATCCTGCTCACTGACCTGAACTCCGCCAACGGCACTTACGTCAACGGCCGCCGCGTCGCGAAGATCTGGCTGCGGGAAGACGACGTCGTCACCGTCGGCAACACCGACCTGATCGTGCATGAAGGCGTGCTGTGCGACCGCACGCCGTTTGTCAGCAACGACGCGGTTATCGCCGAAAACATCGGACTGACCGTGGGCAAAGGCACCCGGCTGCTTGACGGCATCAACGCCGTATTCGCCAAGGGCACGCTCACCGCCGTAATCGGACCTTCCGGCGCCGGCAAATCAACATTCACCTCCATCGTCGCCGGGCTCAACAGCCCCACGGACGGGCGCGTGCTGTTTGATGGATACGACGTGCATCAGAACATCGAACTGTTGCGCAGCCGTATCGGATTCGTGCCGCAGGACGACGTGGTGCACCGCAAGCTCTCTGTGGACGCGGCGCTCGAATACGCCGCCAAGCTGCGCCTGCCCGGCTCAACCAAGGCCGAGCGCGCCGAAATCATCGACAACGTGCTCAATGAGCTGGAACTCACGTCTCGCCGTAAGAATCGCATTGACAGACTGTCCGGCGGCCAACGCAAGCGCGTGTCCACCGCTATCGAGCTACTCACCGAACCCGAACTGCTGATTCTCGACGAACCGACCTCGGGCCTCGACCCGGCGCTGGATCTTACGGTGATGACCATGTTGCGCCAACTGGCGGATGCCGGCCGCGTGGTTATCGTGGTCACCCATTCACTGTCGTATATCAACAAGTTGTGCGATAACGTGCTCATGCTCGCTCCCGGCGGCCATCCGGCATTCTTCGGCACCGTGCAGGAGATGAGCCAGGCGTTCAACGGCAAGGAATGGGCCGACATCTTCAACGATGTCGCCGAATCTCCGGAACGGGTGTATTCGATTACTGATTCATGCCAGCGCACCATGCAGGCCGAGTCCACCATCACGCGGCACACCGAGCATGAGAAACCGGCAAAGCCATTCCGCATCAAACAGACCATCACTCTGGTGATTCGTCAGCTGCATTTGATCATCGCCGACCCCGGATTGCTGATCTTCCTGCTGTTGCTGCCATTGCTCCTAGGACTGCTGTCGCTGGTTGTGCCCGGTTCTCATGGCTTGGGTGAGCCCGATTTCAAAGACGCCGCCACCGAGCCGAACCAGCTGCTTGTGCTCGTCATACTGGGTGCCTGTTTTATGGGATCGGCTTTGTCCGTGCGAGACATCGTCTCCGAGCGAGCGATTTACGGCCGCGAGCGCGCGGTGGGTTTGTCGCCCACGTCATACACCGCCTCGAAACTCATCGTGATGGGTTTGCAGACCTTGTTGCAGGCGGCGATTCTGACCACTGCGGTCAGCCTCGGCAAGCCCGGCCCGGACCATGGTGTGGTCACTGATTCCGGCATACCCGAACTGGTGTTGGCGATTTGGCTGACTGCGTGGACTTCCGCATTGTTGGGCGAAGTCGGCTCGGCGTTGGTGAAGTCGGGAGAACAGACGATGCCATTGCTGGTGGTGCTGGTCATGGCCCAGTTGGTGTTCTCCGGCGGCATGATTCCGGTCACCGGCCGCGACAGCCTCGAGCTGGTCAGCATGATCTTCCCCGGACGTTGGGGCTTCTCCGCCGCCGCCTCGGATATCGGGCTCAACGATCTGCTGTATGGCCCCACCAAGGTGCCGATGTTCAAAAAGGATGATCTGTGGGAGCACACCACGGATCAGTTCTGGTTCAACATTGGCATTCTGGGGATTATGGTAGTCGTCTTCACCATTGTGCTGCGTATTTGCGTCAGCAATGCCGTGGCCAAGATGCGTCGGCGCTCATAGAACTGGATCGAAACTAGCCCGCAACCGGCTTACTTCATTCATTAGGTCAATTATGCGTTCATTTGGTCACTGCACTCCAACACTGACCATTGAAATGCTGCCATTCCAACACCTCACCATGCCGGCAACCCACCAAATGAACGCATAATTGACCTAATGAATGAACCCAACCCGATATTTGGTGCTACAACGACTGCAAATACTGCCCCAAATGCGGCACCGCAAATTCCAGCTGCCCATGACCTGCCGGGCGAATGAGTTTATCCTTGATAAGAACCGCCCGGTACTTGCTCACCCAGCTTCGACTTCTGCGCGCACGATCCGCAATATCGCCAACCTGCGTGGGATTTGGCGAATCCTTGGCCATGGCCGCGAGGAACAGCCTCTCTGCACTGGTGGTGCCATCCAGCGCTGGAGCGCATACGGCATCGTCGAAGGCGAGCAACGCATCGGAAACACCGGTCGACACGTCGTCCGCGGTAATGACATCTGAACCTCGACGCTGCGCAGATTGCCACATGTAGTAGCCAACAAGCTGCACCATGTACGGGTATCCTTCAGACTGGCGAGCGGCTTCAAGCGCATCTTCCCCACTGATGGTCTTGCCGGAATCCGCAACTGTTTCCAGGAACGCATTCTTGACGTCTGGAAGCGGCACGTTATCCAATTCGCGGCGTAGCGCACGGCGCAGGAATGTGGTTACCTCGTTATCCAGCAAATCGTTGATCATATATGGCAAGCCAGCAAACACGATGGCAACGCCCTTCTTATCCTCATCAGGCGTATCACTTTCATCGGCATCCGCAATGACGTGCTGCACGGCTGTAGCAATAGCCACCAAATCATCATGCGAGGCCGCTTGCGTCTCATCGATGGTGATGAGAATGCCCTTCCCCTTGCCGAGTTTCTTACTGCCCAGCCAGCACACCCCAATTTGACGTGCCACTCCCCTAGAGTTGAAGGCATGTCACTTGGTTTGAACATCCTCCTGATTTTTGTATTTCTCGTTATCGGTTCCGTGTTCTCCGGCACCGAGTTGGCATTGGTCTCTCTGCGCGGCTCGCAGATCGAGCAAATGGAGCAGGAGGACGCTCGCGGCGCCAAAGTCGCCAAAATCGCACGTGACCCGAACACCTTCCTCTCCACCGTGCAAATCGGCGTGACGCTCTCCGGCTTCCTGTCCGCCTCGTTCGGTGCCTCCTCCATCGCCCCCTACCTGATTCCGGTGGTCGAAAGCTGGGGCGTGCACCCCGGCATCGCCGGCGGCCTGGTGAACATCATCCTGACCCTCATCATCTCCTACTGCTCCATCGTGATCTCCGAGATGGTGCCCAAGCGCATCGCCATGCAGCGCACCGAGCAGATCGCGCGCGCCGTGGTGCCCGCCATCGACGCCTTCGCCGCCGTCTGCCGCCCGATCATCTGGCTCATCGGCAAGAACACGAACGGCATCGTCCGCCTGCTCGGCTTCGACCCGCAGCAGACCGAGTCCGAGGTGTCCGACGACGAGCTGCGCGTGCTGGTCAGCTCCAACACCAACCTTTCCAAGGACGAACGCACGATTCTGGACGATGTGTTCGACGCGTCCGAAACCATCGTCGCCGAGGTGATGCGCCCGCGTGCCGACGTGGTCTTCATCGAGGGCGACCAGCCCTTGGCCGAGGCCGCCGCGTTCGTACGCGACCAGCCGTACTCCCGTTACCCGGTGACCGGCAAGGATTTCGACGACGTGATCGGCTTCGTGCATGTGCGCGATCTGCTGGACGTGCGCGATCCGAACGCCAAGATCGTGCGCGATGTGGTGCGCGAAGGCATCTCCCTGCCCGGCACCTCCAAGCTGCTGCCGAGCCTGGAACTGCTGCGTAAGCGCGGCATCCATCTGGCCGTGGTCATCGACGAGTACGGAGGCACGGACGGCATCGTGACGCTTGAGGATATGACCGAGGAGCTTGTGGGCGATATTCGCGATGAGTACGATCTGCCCAGCGAGAAGGGCGGCGAACGCACCACCCGCACCGCGTTCGTCAATGGTGTGGCCACGATCGAGGCCAGCATGACCATTGAGGACTTCGCCGATCTGACCGGCATCGAATTGGAGGACGGCCCGTACGAGACGGTCGCCGGCTACTTCCTGTCCAAGACCGGCAAGATGGGTGCGGTGGGCGACGTGCTGCATTCCGACGACGGCTACAACATGGTCATCACCAAGGTGGATGGCCGCCGCATCGAAACCATCGAAGTCCGCAAAGCCGGTGCCCCGGACCATGCGCCACTGCCAGCCGAATCACAAAGCGACGATGCCAACTAGCCACGTGATATTCACCACCTATTCGTTCGGCCCGGGGCATAACCAAAAATCGTAGAATTGAAGAGCAACGTTCCACCGATAGAAAGAAGGAACATTATGACACTTGCGTTTGTTGTGCCGGGCCTTGATGAAGCGGCCAGTGAGAAGGCCATCGCCATCCTACAGAACCGACTGAGCCAGGAGCAGGAGGCCGCTCTGGTCCTGAAGCACGCACACTGGAACGTGACCGGCCCGAACTTCATCGCCGTTCACGAGATGCTTGACCCCGAGGTCGAGGCCGTGCTGGCTCAGGCCGACGAGACCGCCGAGCGCATCGCCACTCTGGGCGGCACCCCGGACGGCCGCGCGGACGCCATCGTGCGCAACCGCACGTGGAAGTCGTTCGACGCCGAGGGCCGCGTGGGCACCGAGGAGTATCTCAAGGCGCTGATCGAGTACTATGACGCCTTCATCGCCGACGACCGCAAGGCCATCGCCGAGCTGGACGAGCTGGATGTGATCAGCTCCAACATCATCCAGGACCACGTGCAGGAACTCGAAAAGTTCCAGTGGTTCATGCGCTCTCACCTGGCATAAGTAAAAGCAGTATTCCGTGGCTCCCCTCAAAGAGGGGAGCCACTTTCGTCTCACGTGAAATAGAGAGTCTCCACATACATAAGTTGGAGAAGTGTATAAAACTCCCCATTTTGAGGTTGGAAAACGTAGCCAAAACCGCATTCTTATGGTTGGAAAAGTGTAAAATATGCGCTATAAACAGTTGGAAAACGTGCCCAGCATAGATGCAAGGCCTACAAATGACTGGAGATTCTCATGCTGCGAAGAAAAATCGAGACACAGCTGGAAGCTTGGAGATCCGCGCCGAAACGCACTGCACTGCTGGTCACCGGAGCCCGTCAGATTGGCAAAACCTATATCATCAGGCACTTTGCCCAACAGCATTACGACCATATCGCCGAGCTCAATTTCATCGAGAACCCTGACCTCGTTGCATTATTCGATCGGCCCCGAGATGCCAAAAACCTACTGATGAGGCTGGAACTGGCCGTAAATACGCCATTAGTACCCGGCAAAACCCTGATTTTCTTTGACGAGGTCCAGCGTTGCAAGGAAATGGTCACCGCAATTAAGTTCCTTGTAGATGATGGTCGGTTCGATTACGCGCTTTCCGGCTCGCTACTTGGAGTCGAGCTCGAAGATATACGCTCGGTACCGGTCGGGTACCTGACCGAGCTGGATATGTATCCGCTGGATTTCCAAGAGTTCTGCTGGTCGCAGCATATCGGCAACGACGTATTCGATATGCTTGCCGAATGCTTTGCCAAGCACCAGGAAGTGGATGAGTTCATTCATCAAAGGCTCATGGAGCTATACTCCAAATATCTGGTCATCGGCGGCATGCCTGCCGCAGTCGACTCGTTCGTGGCAAACGGCAGCGTTGCGGACGTGCGCACTATACAAGAGAACATAAAGCGTGAATATCGCCGCGATATCAGCCAATACGCGCGCAAAGAAGACCGGCTGCATATCCGCGCTATCTACGATTTGGTGCCCAGCGAGTTAAATAACCCAAACAAGCGCTTTACCTTCGCCAAAATCGAAAAGAACATGAGATTCCAATCGGTTGCTTCCGATTTCGATTGGCTGGTCAATGCGGATGTAGCCGTCGCCGCGTACAACGTGGACGAACCGTGCACACCGTTGGAGATGAGCAAGGAACGTAACCTCTTCAAACTCTTTTACAACGACGTGGGTCTGCTTACCGGCTCGTTTCTCAAGAAAACCGCGCTCGACGTACTCGACGGCAACCCTGATATCAACTACGGTTCAATCTATGAAAATGCGGTGGCCCAAGAGCTACGCGCTCACGGATTTGACCTGTACTACTACAACAGTAAGAAGCTTGGCGAGCTCGATTTCCTCATCCAAGACCGCAACGATCACGTGCTGCCGATTGAGGTGAAGTCCGGCAAATCCTACAAACGCCATCGCGCAATGGACAACGTGCTCGCCCACCCTGAATACCATCTCAATACAGGCTATGTGCTTGGCCCGTGCAACGTCTCAGTCGAAGGGAATGTAACCTACCTGCCTGTATACATGGCCGGCATGTTCCATAACGAATGACGGGCCGCACACTTAGTCAACAAGTACAGGCCGGTCAGATGGTTCGGACTGGTCAGAGGGCCCGCTCTGATCAGTTAGGTCGGTCTGAACGGACTGGCTGGGCTGGTTGGTCTGAGTAGCTCGGCTGGACCGATCGGTTCGCCCTTGCTGGCCTTCACACTGCTTCAGCTCCAGCTGAAGTTCGCTGATGCGCCGTTCGAGTTCGTCGATGCGCCGCACTTGTGGCGAAGTGAGACTAAGGGGAGCCGAGAGATGGCTCACAGGCCGAGGGCACCGGCCACGGCCACGGCCTCGTGTTCGGGATCGGCCTGGCCGATGTGTACGTTGACGTGAATTTCGCCATCGCCCGGCTCTTCGAGAATGTCGGACTGGGATTGCAGCATGCTCGGCTTCATGAAGTGGCCTTGGCGGTGGGAAAGGCGTTCCATCACCTCGTCGAATGTGCCCTGCATGTAGACGAACACCACGCCTTGACGGCGCAGCTTGTCGCGGTAGATCTTCTTCAACGCCGAGCAGGTGACTACGGCGGGCTCGCCGGCGGCCACGCGCTCGTCGATCCACGCGGCGATGGTGTCGAGCCAAGGCCAGCGGTCTTCGTCGGTGAGCGGGTGTCCGGCGGCCATCGAGATGGTGGCGCATTCGGACCATGCGAACGAATCCGATCAGGCCATCAGCCACATCGCCGGCACTGAAGCCTGACCCGTCATCGTCACAGCACCACGCGGCGGTTGAGGTCGCGACGCAGCGTCTTCCAGCCGGGTAGGTAGGCGGTCATGCGGCGTTGGAATCCGGCGCCATGGCCGCTTTCCCACAGATGCGTCATCTCATGGACCAAGACGTATTCCAGGAATTGCGGTTCCATCAATCCCAATTGAAGGTTCATGCGGATGCGGCCGGTTCGCGGCGTGCATGATCCCCAGCGCGAGGCCATGACCCGTAGCGTAATATGTGTGGGCTGCCGGCCGATGACCGGCCCCCACTTGGCCAGCAGCTGTGGCAACGCGGCGTTGATCGCGGCCGCCGCTTGTCGTTTGCGTTCGTCGGTCCAGATTTGGGAGCGGTCAAAATACGGCTGGACGTTCGTACCGGCTTGGCCCGGCCCGGCGTCGCCGATTCTCGGACGACTGATATCACCGGTTTTCGGACGGCCGGCAACGTCTCCATCATGGCCGCTGGCACCAGCTACGCCACGACCTCCGTTCTCGAAGCCTGCACCCTCGTTCAATGCCATGATGGAGCGCCGTTGCGCCTCAGCCATGCGCTGCTGCTGGGCGAGAATCCACGAATGTCGCTCTTTGACGAAATCCGCGATACGACTCTCGCTCATCCGCATCGGTGCGGAGATTTCGACGCGGCCGCTCGGCGGTTTGATGCGCAAATACAGGTTTTTGATGGGTTTGCGCGTCAGGTGCAGATGGATGCCGTCAATGTCCAACGACTGCCCGGCGGCAGCGGACCGAACGGATTTCGGCGCACCGGACTTCGGAGCGGTGGATTGACGACGGCGATAAGGCATGCAAGTCATTCTTACACAACGGCGGACAACAAGCGGCACACAATGCCGCCCCTCACGAATCGGCAACCGGCGCTGCTACATTCAATCCGCATACCAACTGCCCACACCGGAGAAGGTCGCGCAGGAGAAGGCCTCGCTGCTCGAGATCGACGACAGCTTCCAGAAGATCGTCCTCGTACGCGACGTGGTCAAACCCGTCCGCGACGAACACGGCATCCTCACGATGAGCGTCTACGATTTCCTCCTCGACCCGGACAGCCTGACGATGTGACGCCGGACGGCCGGCAAATGCCCCGGAACGCAGCCCCCCCCCCACTCCTCGAACACCGCCTTCGCGGTGGCCGAGGACACCATGACGAGACAGCCGAGCATGATGGCACCCAGCAGAGGGTGCCGAAGTTCGCGATGACGTACTGCCACAGGTCCGACCCGTCCGTGTAGCCGTCGAAGCGCAGCGCCTCGACGGGGACGAGAAATCCGTCAAGCGCATGCGCGGCGTCAGATACACCGTCCTGAAGAACCCCGGCAAGCTGACCGACAGACGGTCCGAGGCGTCCGACAACAGGATCAAGGTCACCATCCGCATGGCCTACGGCTTCCACCACGCGAACAATCCCATCGCCCTCGTCATACTCCGCCGCGGCGGACTCGACATACGCCCACCACAACCAAGAACCCAACCCACGAAAACAGCAGAAGCCTCATATGTATTGAACATTTCTGCGCAGAGAGGGAGGTGTAACCGCAGCATTACGGTGTGAGAACGCAAGGTTACGTAGCTGGGCATTGGCTGTGGCGTTGCTGGGCATTGACCGTCGAGCCGGCAATCATGGCGCAAGCGACAATCACGACACGCCGTTATTGACATACCGCCGTTCAATGGTATTGTAATTACTTGTGCGCTTTTGAAGCGTATGGATCGGGCCCGTAGCTCAGCTGGTTAGAGCGCATCCCTGATAAGGATGAGGTCGGAGGTTCAAGTCCTCCCGGGCCCACAGAAAAAATGAAGCGGCTGCGAGCCGCTCTTTTTTTCTCACGGGGCTATAGCGCAGCTGGTAGCGCATCTGCTTTGCAAGCAGAGGGTCGCCGGTTCGAACCCGGCTAGCTCCACAGACAACCCTTGGAATAATACCGATTCTGAGGGTTTTTGCGTTCTTGTTCGAGGGATTCTCCCAGTCCGCCATGGCCCTCTCCATCGAAAAAGGGGTGGTCCTGTTAAGGACCACCCCTCGAGGATTCAGACCAACCGCGTGGCCATTGTCGCTCCGTCTTCACGGAACGGTACACGAAAATCCTTCGCCTTGCGGCGATATCGCCCGGACCCGGAGGACTACACCTTCCTCTCGGGTGGAAGGTACCGGCAGATAATTGGCTCTTCCGGTTTTGGTGTGTAGGGGGATGCTTATAGGTGGGCTTGTATGGTGTGTCTGAAGCCGCCGGTGTGGAGGAGGCTGCGGGTCACGCCAAAACCGGAAGAGCCGTTTTCTTTTCCTTCTCCGGTGGTTTCGTCGTTGACCGTGTTGCCGGTGGCTTCCTTGCAGGCTTGTTTGTAGGCTTCGGCTGGGCTGGTGTGGTGGAGGGCGCGGATGCGTGCAGCGGCGTGTTCGATGTGTTCGAGCGTGGCGGATGGCGCGTCGGTCAGGCCGTGGCGGGCGAGGACTTCGTTGCGCCACGAGTCGTAGCGTTGCTCGCGCACCACGCGTGGCTTCCTCCGCCCCCTGACCCATGCGTCGGCGTACGCCCAATCGCCTTCCTCGTAGATGTCGCGTGCCCAGGACGCCGTCGGACGGTCGAACGGGTAGGGGCCCGCCGGCAGCGGCAACTTGTCGACCGTCGGGTCGAACACAGTGAATCGTCGCCGTTCCCTCGCTTCGCGTTCCCGTTCCGGCGCTGCCAGCGCCTCCGCGACGTCCGAGTGGAACGCGGCCATGCGCTCCTTGGCGCCGGAGGACGTGAACCCGTCGTCGGGTTCGCGCAGTCCGTGCTCCTCGAGCAGCGGGTGGATGTCGTGGTCCATGAGCCAGCGGAGCCGGGACATGTTGAACGCGAGGATGAATGCGAGCGAGATTGCGACCATGAGGCCCATCCCGGCCCCCATCAGCAGTGTGCTCATTTCAGCCGGCTCCAGCGTTCGGCGCCCGCGCGCGGGCTGAAACGTCCCCGCCAGTCCCACGGTCCGACGAAACGCAAGGCCAACAGAATCGGGGAGCATGTGGCGAGGAACGCCCAGAAGAAAGCCAACCATCCAATCCAGTCAGGTGTGGATCTGCCGGTGTCGACCCATTGCGCGCTCGACCAGAACATCCATGTCATCGCTATGGGGAAGCCCGATATCGCGATGAGGAACAGCGTGCCGACGATGGGGCCGCCGAACATGTAGCGCAGCTTCGTGGCGGGCACGGAGGAGGCGAATGCCAAGTCCTCCAGCGAGGCGGGGACGTAGGTGTTCGGCCGGCCGAACACGAGCCGGCAGAAACCCCAGTACAGGAGGAGTCCGGCCAGCCACATCACGGCGACCGCCACGTACGTGTTCCATGCGTCGCGGGATATAGTGACCGGTCTGAGAAAAGCCAGCAGCGTCACGTCATCGGTATGCGTGTGGTGCGTCTTCGTGTCCGGGGTGAGCAGCCGGGCGATGCCGTGGATCATGACCATCAGGCCGGGCGCAGCCGCGGCGGCAGCGCCGCCGGCCGCCGCGCCAGCCCGCGCCCAGCCGGAATCGCCGCCGAAATCCAGCTTGCGCTTGACCGGCGTCTTCTCCAGCGTGTCCCAGAACACCTGCGCCCCGTCCTCAAGACGCCCCACCAACACATACCGAGTGAACAACGCCAACAGATACCCCCACTTCCAAAACCCGAGATTATCCTTGAAATGACTGCCCGGGTCATCTCCACCGCCTCTGTGCACCTGATTGTCGTAAAGTGCGTCTAAGCCGCTACTTATCAGCCATCCGGCTCCAGTGCCAATCGCCGTTCCGACAAATGCGCCGACCACGGTGCCGGCACCGGGGACGATCGATCCGACGACCGCGCCCACGGCACCGCCAACGGTCCCACCGAGGCCATCAACGGCAGGCCCGAGACCCTACGCGGCATCGCCCTCGGCTTCCGCAACCTCGACAACTACGTCACCCGCAGCCTCCTCCACACCGGCGGCTTCAGACACACCATACAAGCCCACCTATAAGCATCCCCTCTACACACCAAAACCGGAAGAGCCGGATGATTCCCTGCAAGCCGATCACGCCAATCCGACCCGACGACTAATCAGATTGAGGACGGCTGAATTAAGCTTGTGCCCTCATGATACAACATGTCCTGCGACCGACGCCAGACACAACGGCAGCATTCTGCCCACCATAGGGCGTGTCTTTAACCAGAAAGTACCCTCAAATACGTTCAGCAAGATATATGCACGCAGAACAGCCCTTCCGCATTATCTTATTTGACATAGAGCATGCCCCTTCCATTCCACAGAATCAAGCAAATAAACGAGCGGAGAGACTGGACACACCGCAAAACAATGGCCCAACCCCTCCGCTCGTTTGTTATGGAAGGAAGAGGGATGAATAAGTATGTTTACTTCACTGACTTGATGAAGACGATCAGCACCGCGCCAATCAGCGAGCAGACCGCTGCAAGCGGGAAGAGTGCGTGATAGCCCACCGAGGAAATTAGCGCCGCCGCAACATCCCACGCACCATATTCAGGACAAATCCAGTCCGTTGTTGTCCTTGGCTTTGCTCACCATATCAGTCAAATCGGGGTCGTCCACAGACACCGCGTTCTGCTGACTGAGCGTCAACGATAGCGAGCCATTATAGGAGTCGCCGTATTCGTCCTTGCCGGACACGCTTATGGCAATCGAATTCATCAGACGCTTTCTGCCGTAGTTCAGATCCACGGTGATAGTCGGCATCTCCGGCTCTTCATCCGTGCCGAAATCCCAGTTGCGCACATTATCGAGCGCCTGACGGTACTCATCTTCAGCATCGTCCACGCCGGCATCCTCGATTTGCTGAATCACCCAGGATTTCAGATGCGGATACTGCGCTTCATGACTGATCCAGTAATTCACGAAATGCTGAGACAACGCTTTGATATCGATTTGGTACGACAGCTGCGTATTGCCGGCAGACTTGGCAGACGATGTCTTCGGGAACAGCTGGCTGCGCACATTCTTATCTTCCAGCTCCACGCCGAAATATTGTTGGATGAATTTGCTGGCCTCGGCCTTCACCTCGGCAGACGTTTTCGTGCCCTTGACCCGGTCGATGTCGTTCGAGTACCCATCGTCGTTCATCTTGTCCAGCTGATCGTAGAACGTTTGCTCCGCGCCGGTGATGTCCCAAGCACCGTTCTTGACCAACGCATCCTTGACGTTCAATATCAAGTCCGCCACATCACTACCAACGCCGTTCCTTAAGTCATCTTCATATTGGTCGGCCGGGTAGTAGATGTAGTAGGGGTCGTCGTCATGCCAAACGGATTTCCCGGCGAATGCGCCTTTGTACCAAGCGAAGGTCGTTGCATATTCGTCTGTTTTGCTAGTGAAGGACGCGGAGGATTCGTTGGTGGTTTTGCCCAGCGAATACATGCCAGACATCCGCGCGTCAAGAGAATCGCCAGTGCTGCTGTGGGTTCTGAGTTCGTATTTGGTGCTGCGCAGAGTGGACAGCGAGTTGATCGCGTCGAAGGTGACGACCAGCGGATTGGTGGGCCGGAAGCCCAGCATCGCTTTGACGGCGGTGAAGTTGGGGATGATGAACGCCAAGGCCGCCACCAGAATCGTCGCAAGCAATGCGCAGAAAGCGGCGATCAGCTTCTTGCTGGATTTGCGCTGCGGTGCCAGGACGGCGGTTGCATCAGTCGCCTGATATGCGGCAGGAGCGGGAATCGGCAAAGCCGGCAGGGGAACGGTTGGTGCCGGCTGTGGGGCAGCGGACGCGGCGTAAACCGATGGGGCAACCGGCGCGGCTGGTATCGATGGTGGTACCGCAGACGCCGGCACAGCAGGTGCCGGTATCGACGCAGGCGGTACGGCTGGCGATGCGGCCGGTACTGGTGCCGTCGCAACTGGTGCGCTGTCTACAGACGCTCCACATGCCGGGCAAAATCGTGCCGGCCCATCAACTCTATTTCCGCAGTGGCCGCAGTACGCCATCGTGTGCCTCTCTCCCTCAAATCGGCTTGATTGCCATCGCTTCAATGTTACTCTTCAGCATTACGCCTCAGCCAGCCCCTACGCGTAACGATACGAGACGCGGCAGCCTTAATGCGGTTGTTTTGACGCGATGCCAACATCGAGCTCTGGCCAACGTTCTGGTACTCGGCTACATCTTGCTGCGAGCCAAGAAGCAGGCCATCGCTCGCGCCGACGAGGCCGAATGGCGGCCTAGCCTCGCTTTAAGCCTCAGGCCAGCACCTCCATGGGGTGATAGGTGGCGGTGTGGTGGCCGGTGATGGGGTTCCATACCCGTTCGGCGAATGCGCGCAGACGGGCGACGCCCTCGCGCAGCTCGTCGGCATCTCCGGCGTAGGAGAGGCGCACGAAGCCGCGCCCCTCCTCGCCGAAGGCCTCGCCGGGGACCACAGCCACGCGCTCTTCGTCCAGCAGACGGTCTGCGAATTCACCGGAGTCAAGGCCAGTCAGGCGTACGTCCACAAAGGCGTAGAACGCGCCTTGCGGTTCGATCAGACGCAATACCGGGCATCCGGCCAGACCGTCCAGCACGATCTGGCGCTTGGCGCGGTATTCCTCGCGCATGGCGGCCACGTTATCTTGCGGGCCAGCCAGTGCTGCCACGCCTGCGTATTGCGCCAAGGAGTTCACCGAGGAGTGCATGAGTTCGGCGATTTTGCCGGTCTGTTCGATGACCGCTTCGGGTGCCAGCAGGTAGCCGATGCGCCAGCCGGTCATCGCATAGGTTTTCGACAGGCTTTCCACCACAATGGTGCGCTCTTTCATGCCCGGCACCGCGGCGATCGATGGTGCCACGGCTGCCTCTCCCCCAAGCGTTTCCCCGAACGTTTCCCCAAACACGAACGGATGGTAAACCTCGTCGGAGATGGCCCAAATATTGTGCTGCTTGCATACTTCGGCAATACGCGCCAGTTCGGCGGCAGAGGTTACCGCGCCGGTCGGATTGCCCGGTGAGTTGATGATTACGGCGCGGGTGCGCGGGGTGATCGCCGCTTCGATGTCCGCCGCGTTCACGCGCATGCCGTGCTCCGGACGCAGCGCCACGGTGACCGGGCGGCCGCCGCACAGCATCACTTCGGCGTCATAGGAAGTGAAGAACGGCGAGGGAATAATCACTTCATCGCCGGTGCCCACCACGGCTTTCAGCGCCAGAAACAGGCCAATCGTGGCACCGTCAACGGCTTGAATCTCGGTTTCGGGATCATAAGTAAGTCCCTTCACACAGGCGGAGTAATCGGCCACGGCCTTGCGGTATTCGGGGATGCCAAGCACGTTGGTGTACCGAGTGCGGCCAGCCTGTGCGGCCTCGCAAGCGGCTGCCACGATATGCGGCGCGGCCGTGGCGCTGGGCTCCCCCACGGTCAGTGAAATCGCGTCAGGCACGCGCTCTACACGGTCGAATACGTCTCGGATGCCGGAGCGCGGGATATTCAGGGCTTCGGCGGACAGGCTCGCGGGCTCGGCGGTCGGCACAGCAACCCGACCGGCAGCAGGCATAGTAGCAGGCGCAGCAGCAGATGCAACTTCGGACAGAGACATGTTGGAAAACTTCTGCATATCATCCCTCCTCAATGGAATTATTTCGTCGTTCTCTTATTTCAAAAGGAATTATTACATCCAATTAGGACTTTAAACGTAAACATTCCACCACACAACAGAAAACACAGGAAGAACTACTGAAATTACCAGGCAAAATCGGAAAGCCATCGCATTCCGGCAACAGGTACAGTGAACACAGAGCACAACGAACGGAGAAGACATCATGACCGCGATTGACGAGACCGACCAGCGCATCCTCACCATGCTGGAGGCCGACGGCCGCGCCACGCTCGCGCAACTGGCCCAGGCGACCGGACTGTCAGTCTCCGCCGCCCAGTCGCGCGTGCAGAAGCTGGAAAAGCGCGGCATCATCAAGGGATACAAGGCCATCATCGACCAAGAGCAGCGCGGCTTGCCCATCAGCGCGTTCGTCAACGTGACCCCGCTCGACTACTCAGCCGAATCCTCGATTCCGGACAAGCTGAACAATATCGACGGCATCGTCTCCTGCTATTCGGTGGCCGGCGCCCCCAGTTTCGTGCTGGTGGTGCGCGTGGCTTCCCCTACCGCACTTGAAGAACTGCTCAATCTCATCCACCGCACGGTGCCGGTAAGCACCGAGACCACGATGATTCTGCAGACCTACTTCGCACACTGACCGCGAACCCGGTAACCTGCGCGCCGAAGACCTGCGGCCACACACCCCACAAACCCCACAGGTCACAAAAACCATACGACCCCACGGTCCAGCCACACCCCACAAACCCCACAGACCGCACGATCCCCAACAGACACATCTGACATCACCCAAGTCCGCCTTTATGTCCACTATATGAACGTGCCTCCGGTGTGATGCGGCTTCCATTTCGACCCGATTCACGCATAGACAGACATCCAACAATCGCCCGAAAAATCTAACAAACGGAAACTTGAGCCACTCCATAACCACGCCGAAAGCTTTCCGTTATCCGAGCGAGACTCTATGCAGCAAGGGCCTGCGCGCATAGAATAAAACCGTCTTAATTCCCTAGCAAATCGAGGAGAATCATGCTCACTGACGAGTACATCAAGCGTGTCTACGACCAGGTCGTTGCCCGTGACGGCGATCAGCCGGAGTTCCTGCAGGCCGTTCGCGAGGTCTTCGAGACCCTGCAGCCGGTTGTCGAGAAGCACCCGGAGTACGAGAAGGCCGGTGTGCTGGAGCGCATCGTCGAGCCGGAGCGCGCCATCAAGTTCCGCGTGGCCTGGGTTGACGACGAGGGCAAGGTTCAGGTGAACCGCGGCTACCGCATCCAGTTCAACTCCGCCATTGGCCCGTACAAGGGCGGCCTGCGCTTCCACCCGACCGTGACCGAGTCCGTCGTCAAGTTCCTTGGCTTCGAGCAGATTCTCAAGAACTCCCTGACCACGCTGCCGATGGGCGGCGGCAAGGGTGGCTCCGACTTCAACCCGAAGGGCAAGTCCGACGCCGAGGTCATGCGCTTCTGCCAGGCCTTCATGACCGAGCTGAGCCGCCACATCGGCCAGTTCACCGACGTTCCCGCCGGCGACATCAACGTCGGTGGCCGTGAGATCGGCTACCTGTTCGGTCAGTACAAGCGCATCCGCGACGAGTACTCCGGCGTCCTGACCGGTAAGGGTCTGGAATTCGGCGGCTCCCTGGCCCGCACCGAGGCCACCGGTTACGGCGTGTGCTACTACACCCAGGAAGCCCTGCGCGTGCTGCGCAACGACTCCTTCGAGGGCAAGACCGTCGTGATCTCCGGCTCCGGCAACGTGGCCACCTACGCCGCTCAGAAGGCTGAGCAGCTGGGCGCCAAGGTCGTCACCGTCTCCGACTCCAACGGCTACATCTACGACCCGAACGGCATCAACGTCGAGGTCGTCAAGCAGATCAAGGAAGTCGAGCGCGGCCGCATCAAGGAATATGCCGAGCGCGTTCCGGGCTCCGAGTACCACGAGGGCAGCAAGGGCGTGTGGACCGTCAAGGGCGACATCGCTCTGCCGTGCGCCACCCAGAACGAGGTTGATGGCGAATCCGCACAGAAGCTCGTGGACAACGGCGTGACCGTGGTCGTCGAGGGTGCGAACATGCCGTCCACCCCGGAGGCCATCGAGGTCTACCAGAAGAACGGCGTGCTGTACGGCCCGGCCAAGGCTGCCAACGCCGGTGGCGTGGCCGTCTCCGGCCTGGAGATGAGCCAGAACAGCTACCGTCTGTCTTGGACCTTCGAAGAGGTCGACGCCAAGCTCAAGTCCATCATGGAAGAGATCGTCGCCAACTCCCTGGCCGCCGCCAAGGAATACGGTCACGAGGGTGACCTGATGCTCGGCGCCAACGCCGCCGGCTTCGTCAAGGTCGCCAACGCCATGGTTGCCCAGGGCGTGCTGTGACGCTTGCCTCTGAGCAGTACTAAGCAGTAGCGTAATGCCCTTGCTTCCCGTGAGGAGGCAAGGGCATTGCTATATGTACAACGAGCAACAAGTGCTATCCCCAAATACGTAAGCCCGATAACAACTTAGCTTCCACCTCCATAACCCCGGAACTCACCACCGTCGATCAGCACATGGATCAGCGCGCTGGACCATGGCCGACGTGGTCATCAAAGCCATCAACGGAGTCTCTTCACCGCGCGTGATGCACCTGAACACCGATTTGGTGGTGCGTGATTCGGCGTAATTGCCACGTGGCTGTCGGCAGGACTCTAGATACCGCGTCACAATCACCCAGTAATGCATCACGCAGTGTATAACTCTTCCGCGGAAACGAACACCATTCGTTCATCATCCATGTAGCGGGTTCGCGTGGACTCACTCACCGGATTCTTGGTGAACAGCATAAGCCACGCATTACCTGCCTGATAGCCGCGGACTAAGCCAGCACGCTGATGGAGCTTTTCAATAGCCTCCGTTTCGTTGAATGAATTACGCCATTTGCATTCACCGAACAGAATCGTTTTATCGATCGAATCCGCAGCAATCACATCGATATCGGTTTGCTCGTGAGCAATCGGATCATTGCCCCACCATTTGCCGAACTGAGTGGCAACAAAGGGGAGGTTGCCCATAGCGTTGTTTCGAATAAGCCATTGCAGGCAAATCGTCTCAAATTGTTGACCAACATAGGTATCAAACGCTGGTCCAAAAGCGAGTCTGCTCGTAACCTCCTCGCTGATATTACCATCCAAAATGCTCATGTTGCGCCCCACAAAGCGGAACCAATATGCAAAGAAGGGATCGCTCACCACATACATTCCCTTGCGCGATTTACTCGGATCTTCACCAAACGGCACTTTTCGCTCAATTAAGCGCAAATCGACCAGCGTTTTCAGATATGCTCCAATCGAATCAGATCCGACACCCGCATGTTCAGCGATAAGCTTTGGCGAGGAATTACCACCCGCAATAGATTGCAATATCGAATAATACGATGCCGGTTCACGAAGCTCCTGACGCAACAGCATCATAGGTTCCTCACGCAGTACGCCCAAGTTGTCGAACATCAAGCGCAGCACATTGGATTCAAAGCCATCGGCTTCCTGTATACGGGCCAGATAATATGGCGTACCGCCGAAAGTCGCATAGTATTGGACCAGTTCTTGCGGAGATGTGTTCGTTAGAAATTTTGCCGCATCCGCATAGTCGAATGGCAGGAGTCGAATCTGTGCTGTACGACGCCCGTATAGCGGGCTTTTACGCCCCAATACGTCGTTTTCCATGAATCCCTCGTTACTACCGGATAGAATCATCGTCACTTTTGTGGCGAGGAATCCATGGTCAATTGCTATCTGCAACATGGAGGGTAATGCTGGCTCGGCGGCAGCTGCATAAGGGAACTCATCGAATACGAACACCATACGTTCGTCAGTCTGTGCAGCACGTTCAGCAACAAACGATAACGCATCAGACCACCCGCCAAACGACGGGGTGGAATCCGGCATACCAAAGAACGACAATGCCGCTCTTGAGAAATCTTCAAGATTCATCTTGGCGCTTTGCTGTATGGCCGTGAAGTACAGCACGCGTTTATCTTTGACAAATTCGTCGATCAACGCCGTTTTCCCTACACGCCGTCTACCGTACAGCACCACCATTTCGAACGAATCGCTGGTAAACAGCTTTTCCAGCACTTGTAACTCGTGCTCTCGTGCGACAAACATTGCAGCCCTCCGATCCGCCTACCGCCCAATAATAAGAGTATCATGGTTAATGTAATCACGATTACCTTAATTATGATACTGATAATTGTTGCCCTACCGCGAGGAGGATCTTCCTTCCGCTGTCAAAACGAAAGCCCAACAGTCCAGACTGACGAGCAGCAACATCGGCAGATCAACCGCTGACGCCAGCCAGCCTGACAGCACAAATCAGCCTGATTGCAGGCATATAGGCTCTAGTTAGCGAAACCGGCTCTTCGCATTTTGGTGCGTAGGGGCCGTGCGGTTTGATTCGGTGTGTGATTGAAAAAGTGAATGAAACCGCACGGCCCCTACACGCCAAAACCGGAAGAGCCCATAAAGTCCCCTCAGTAGCGCCAACCTGCCAGTCCTTTGGCGGAACCACACCACATAGACCTTCCTCAACGGCACCAAACTGCCACACGCTGGCAGACCAACACCGCTGTGTGCATTCTCTGCGTCGGCGGCAGTCCAAAACTTGGCCCAGCAACGACGCTTGCTGTGCCCAGCGTCGGCAGAGGGCCAAGAATTGGACGCAAACGACACAGAACACACCCTCAGCATCGGCAGAACTCCAAGATCTGTACCGCTGACGACGGTAAGCCCTCCACAGCGTCGTCAGAGATACAAAACCTGTCCCAACACCGACGCCTGCCACCCCCAGCGTCGCCGGAGTCCCAAGTCTCGGCCCAGCAACGACGCCTACGAACCCCACACATAAGAAACCGCACCTCCGATCATCGAATCTGAATTACTTCAGTCCAACAACCGGGGTGCGGTTCACTGAGGGGAGTTCTGCCAGTATAGCTATATCAGTCGTCGCCGAGCGTGACGTGCACGCCGCCGACCAGCGAGCTGACCACGTTGTAGATCAGTGCCGCAATGGTGGCCAGCAGGGTGAAGATCACCACTTCAACAATCGAGAAGATGGTGACGCCGGAGACCACGGTGGTAAGGGACAACACGTTCTTAAGATCGAAACCGCCTGCATCAAGACCGGTGGAAGACACAATCTGCGTAATCTGGCTGAATACACCGACCACATCAAGCAGCACCCATACGATCGCGGAGGCAACGACCTGAATAATCGCCACGGCGATGGACAGCATGAACGTCACCTTGGCCACGGACCAAGCATCCACGCGGGTCAGCGACAAGCTCATGCGGCGAGCCCTGGGGGCGCTACGGCGAGGTGCCGGACGCACGGGAGTGGCGGCACCTGAAGAAGGCAACGTGGATTCTTCCGGATCGCTGGACACGGAGCGTGCCACGCGGGGAGCGTGCTCAGTACCGATCAGCGGCTCGACATGATCGTTCTGCGTATTGCCGACTGCCGGCGGTATGATCCGGGGCTCGTTGTCTTCGAGATTCTCGCTCATCGTTTCTCCTTAACAGGCTTGGCGGTAGCCTCTGCTGTATGCGAGGCTACCAGCTTTTCAGGACGCTGCTCACGCCTCGTCCGCGTTGTTCACATTCTCGCCGGATTGAGCGGACTCGGCGGTGCCGTTCGCCGCGGCATCGCCACTGTCCTCGGGCTCGTCCTTCTCCTCGTTACGGGCGATGGAGAGAATCGTGTCGCCCTTGTCAGGCTTGGCGAAGGTAACACCCTGGGTGTTGCGCCCGGTGCGCTTGACCTCGTCCACGTTGGAACGAATCACCTTGCCGGACTTCATGATGGCCATGACCTGATCGTCTTCGGACACCACGAGCGCGCCGACCAGGGCACCACGGCCCTCGACCAGTTGCACGGCCTTGATGCCCAAGCCGTTACGGCCCTGCAGACGGTATTCGCTGATGGCGGTGCGCTTGGCGAAGCCCTCGTTGGTCACCACGAACAGGTCCTTATCGGAGTCGCCAGGGACCACATCCATGGCCAGCAGGCTGTCGTCGTTACGGAACTTCATGCCCTGCACGCCGGCGGTCTGGCGGCCCATCGGACGCAGCTGCTCGTCGTCGGCCTGGAACTTGAGGCTCATGCCGAGCTTGGAGACCAGGATGATGTCATCCTCGGCGTTGCACAGCGCGGCACCGATGAGCTCGTCGGCGTTCTCGCCATTCTCGTCGGCCATGAGGCGCACGGCGATCAGGCCGCCTTGGCGCGGGGAATCGTACTCGGCCAGCGGGGTCTTCTTGACCTTGCCGGAACGGGTGGCGAGCACCAGGTACTTGGCCACCTCGTAGTTCGGGATGGACAGCACGGTCTGGATGGTCTCGTCGGGCGCGAACTGCAGCAGGTTGGCCACGTGCTGGCCCTTAGAGTCGCGCGAACCCTCGGGCAGCTCGTAGGCCTTGATGCGGTAGACGCGGCCCTTGTTCGTGAAGAACAGCAGCCAATTGTGCGTGGAGGTCAGGAAGAAGTGATCCACCACGTCGTCCTCGCGCAGCTTGGTGCCCTTGATACCCTTGCCGCCACGATGCTGGGCGCGGTATTCGTCGGCCTTGGTGCGCTTGATGAAGCCGGAGTGGGTCACGGTGACCACCACGTTCTCTTCGGCGATCAGGTCCTCGACGTTCATCTCGCCGGAGAACGGCAGGATCTTGGTGCGGCGGTCGTCGCCGTACTTGGCCACGATCTCGTCGAGCTCATCGCCGATGATCTTGCGCTGGCGTTCCGGCTTGGCGAGGATGTCGATGTAGTCGGCGATCTTGCGCTGCAATTCCTCATGCTCGGCCACGATCTTGTCGCGGTTCATGCGGGTCAGCGTGCGCAGCTGCATGGCCAGAATGGCGTCCGCCTGCACCTGGTCGATGTCCAGCAGCCCCATAAGGCCCGTACGGGCGGTGTCGGTGTCTTCGGAGGCGCGGATAAGGGCGATGACCTCGTCCAGCATGTCGAGGGCCTTGAGATAGCCCTGCAGGATGTGGTCGCGCTCTTCGGCCTCGCGCTTCAGGTACGCGGTGCGGCGGGCGATCACGTCGAGCTGGTGGTTCACCCAGTGGCGGATGAAGGCGTCCAGGCTCAGCGTGCGCGGCACGCCGTCGACCAGCGCCAGCATGTTGGCGCCGAAGGTCTGCTGCAGCTGGGAGTGCTTGTACAGGTTGTTCAGGACCACCTTCGGCACGGCGTCGCGCTTCAAGACCAGCACGAGGCGCTGGCCGGTGCGGCCGGAGGTCTCGTCGCGCATGTCGGCAATGCCCTGGATCTTGCCGTCGCGCACGGCCTCACGAATGGAGACGACGAGGCGGTCCGGGTTGACCTGGTAGGGCAGTTCGGTGACCACCAGGCACATACGGCCGTTGATCTCCTCAGTGTTGACCACGGCACGCATGGTGATCAGGCCACGGCCGGTGCGGTAGGCCTGTTCGATGCCCTTGTGGCCGAGGATGGTGGCGCCGGTGGGGAAGTCCGGTCCCTTGATGATGCGGATCAGGTTTTCCAGCAGTTCCTCGCGGCTGGCGTCCGGATGGTCGAGCGCCCAGTGGACGCCGTCCGCCACCTCGCGCATGTTGTGCGGCGGGATGTTGGTGGCCATACCGACGGCGATGCCGGCGGAACCGTTGACGAGCAGGTTCGGGAAGCGGGCCGGCAGCACGGTCGGCTCCTGGGTCTTGCCGTCGTAGTTGGGCACGAAGTCGACGGTGTCCTTGTCGATATCGCGCACCATCTCCATGGCCAGCGGGGCCATGCGGCATTCGGTGTAACGCATGGCGGCGGCCGGGTCGTCGCCGGGGGAGCCGAAGTTGCCCTGGCCGTCGACGAGCATGTTGCGCATCGACCAGGACTGGGCCATACGCACCAAGGTGTCGTAGATGGCGGAGTCGCCGTGCGGGTGGTACTTACCCATCACGTCGCCGACCACACGGGAGCACTTGTTGTAGCCGCGATCGGGGCGGTAGCCGCCGTCGTACATCGCGTAGATCACGCGGCGATGCACGGGCTTCATGCCATCGCGCACGTCCGGCAGGGCGCGCTCGACGATCACGGAGAGGGCATACGCCAGGTAGGACTCGCGCATCTCCTGCTGCAGGTCCTTGCGCTGGATGCGTTCGCCGGTGTCCATCAGGCCGTAGTCGGTGGTGTCCGCCTCCTGCGGGCTCAACGGCTCCATCGAGCCGTCCGGCGTGAACTGCTCGTCGCCGGTGTTGTTTTCATCTGCCACTGTTGTTCCTTTAGTTGTCTAAGTCCGTTGTGTACCTCCCTCTGACGAGGGAGGTTGGAGGATTCCGTTACGCATCGATCCAACGCACGTTCTTGGCGTTGCGCTGGATGAAGAGGCGGCGGGGTTCGACCTCATCGCCCATCAGCATCGAGAAGGTCTCGTCGGCCGCGGCGGCGTCCTCGATGTGCACCTGCTTCAGAATGCGGTGCTCGGGGTCCATGGTGGTCTCCCATAGCTCCTGGTAGCTCATCTCGCCCAGACCCTTGTAGCGCTGGATGCCTTCGCCCTTGGGCAGCTGGCGTCCATTGGCCTTGCCTTCGGCGAGCACACGGTCGCGCTCGGCGTCGGTGTACACGAAGTCGTGCGGGCCCTTGGTCCACTTCAGGCGGTACAGCGGCGGCATGGCCACGTACACGTAGCCGGCGGTGATCATCGGGCGCATGTAGCGGAAGAACAGCGTCAGGTTCAGGGTGGCGATATGCGCGCCGTCCACATCGGCGTCGGCCATGATGATGACCTTGTGGTAGCGGACCTTGGAGATGTCGAAGTCCTCGCCGTAGCCGCCGCCGACCGCGGTGATCAGCGATTCGATGGTGTCGGACTTCATCATGCGGTCCAGGCTGGCACGCTCGGTGTTGAGGATCTTGCCTCGCAGCGGCAGGATGGCCTGCGTGATCGGGTTACGACCCTGGATGGCGGAGCCGCCTGCGGAATCGCCCTCCACGATGAACAGCTCGCACTCTTCCGGGTTGGAGGACTGGCAGTCCTTGAGCTTGTCGGGCATGCCGGCGGACTCGAAGATGGACTTGCGGCGGGTGTTCTCGCGGGCTTTCTTGGCGGCCAGACGGGCGCGGGATGCCTCGATGGCCTTCTGGATGATGTTCTTGGCCTCGTTCGGGTGGGCATCGAACCAGTCGCCGAGCTTGTCGGTCATCACGCGCTGCACGAAGGTCTTGGCTTCGGAGTTGCCGAGCTTGGTCTTGGTCTGGCCTTCGAACTGCGGGTTGGTGAGCTTGACGGAGATCACGGCGGTCAGGCCTTCACGCACGTCGTCGCCGGAGAGGTTCTCGTCCTTGTCCTTGAGGATGCCCTTGTCACGCGCGTAACGGTTGACCAGCGAGGTCAGCGCGGCGCGGAAGCCCTCCTCGTGAGTGCCGCCCTCGGTGGTGGAAATCGTGTTCGCGAAGGTGTGCACGGCCTCGGAGTAGGCGGTGGTCCACTGCATGGCGAGTTCGGCGGAGATGCCGAGCTTCAGGTCTTCGGCCTCGAAGCTGATGACGTCCTCTTCCACCGGCGTGGCCTTGCGCACCTTGACCAGGTAGTCGACATAGTCCTTGATGCCGTTGAGGTACTGGTAGGTGACGGTCTGGTGCTTTGCGCCGGGCTCGTCCGCGGCGTCGCCGGCCACCTCGTCGCCGGCCTGGTCATTCTCACGCTCGTCGGTCAGGCTGATCTTGAGGCCCTTGTTCAGGAAGGCCATCTGCTGGAAACGGGAACGCAGCGTCTCGAAGTCGTAGATGGTGGTCTCGAAGATCTTCGGGTCGGCCCAGAAAGTCACGGACGTACCGGTGGACTCGCCTTCGGTCATCGGGTCGCCCTGCTTCAAGGGCGCGGTGGGGTGCTGGTCGATGTACGTCTGGGTCCAGTGGAAGCCCTGACGGCGCACTTCGATGTCCACGCGGGTGGAGAGTGCGTTGACCACGGAGATACCCACGCCGTGCAGACCGCCGGACACTGCATAACCGCCGCCGCCGAACTTGCCGCCGGCGTGCAGCTTGGTCATCACGGTCTCCACACCGGAGACGCCCTCGCCGGGCACCTCATCGACCGGGATGCCTCGACCATCGTCCACCACGCGGATGCCGTTGTCCGGCAGAATGGTGACCTCGATATGGCTGGCGTATCCGGCCAGCGCCTCGTCGACCGAGTTATCGACGATCTCATAGACCAGGTGGTGCAAACCGCGCGGGCCGGTGGAACCGATGTACATACCGGGGCGGATACGCACGGCCTCGAGTCCTTCGAGCACCCTCAGATCGGAGGCCTCATAATGCTCGGGGGCCATGGATTCGTCAAGTTCGCCTTCGGTCAATTCCGCATTGTTGATGCGTTCCGCAGCCGCCTTCAGCTGCTCCTCTTTGCTGGTTTCGTCTGCCAACAGGCTTCCTTCCGTGACTACAGGGTCAACCTCCGTCATGAAGGTCATTCACGGAGGCGATATGGCTTACGAGGCCCGTAAAGGGCTCTTCTGGCCATTTGACCATACTGCATGTGATTTTACTCGTCTAACCCGACGAGCGCCATAGCGAGGCTTCTGCGAATTTGTTTGGTATCTTGGCTACCGCCGCCGAGCCCATTTGCGCGTGTATCCGGCAGCCGGTCCGGTCACGCGAATCTCGGCGATGGTCAATCCTTTGAGATTGCGACGGATGGTATCGGTAAGTTGGGGGATAAGGTAGGTCAGCTGCGTGGCCCAGACCGTGGATTCGGCACGGATGGTCAGTACGCCGTCCGTGAAATCGGCGACTGCCGAATGGCTGGCGATGGCCTGCCCCACCACTTGGTCCCAATGGTTGCGCAATTGCGCAAGTTTCATATTCGCCGCCCAGACGCCATTGCCGGCGATGGTGGTCATCACGCTGCCCAGTTCAGCCGGATCGCGCCCCGGTTTGCCGAAGTTTTCGATGGCCTCTTCACGGCGGCGTCTGTAGTCCTTCAAGGTCGCCCCGCGACGGGAGAGCCGCTCGAATATTTCGGCCGGCAGTTTGGTCTCGTCCAGGTTGAGTTGGCGGGCGATCGGCGGGTTCATGACACTTTCCGTTCTACGGACGCGCTGTCCACCGCGGGTTTTCCGTCATACTTACCCAAACTCTCGTTTTCCCGCGAATCGGACAAATTGCCCAGAGTTGGCAGTATTACGGAAGCGGGTTCGGCCAGTGTGGCCACGTCGATACGATGGGCCGATTCATAGTCGGGCACATCGCCTTCAGCGGCCACGGTAATCAGCACCTGATCCTGTTTTCTGGCGAAATCAAGAATCTGCGTGCGCCGGCTGTCGTCAAGCTGGGCGAACACATCATCGAGAATCACAATCGGCTGCAATCCCAACCGGTCACGCACGATTTCGAACAATGCCATTTTCAAGGCCAACGCCATCGTCCACATCTCGCCGTTCGAAGCGAACTCGCGGGCGGGAATACCGGCCAACTCAAGGTTCATGTCATCGCGCTGCGGACCGATAAGGTTCACGCCGCGAGCCATTTCACCGGGGTAGATGCGTTGAAAATGCTCGCTGATCTGCGGATGTGGATCATCGAACATCAGCACTTCGTCGAATGAAGGCGCATATGTGAGCGTCACCTGCTCGCCGGCACCGGCCAAGTCGGCGTAAATCGCGGCAAATGGCTCGGCAAGCAGACCGATCACATGAGCGCGCATACGGGTCAACGCCACACCGGCTTCGATGAACTGGCCGGTCCAGATTTCCAAACCGCTCAGAACCGCATCCATCGGCTGTCCATTGTTGGCATTGGCATTCAATTGCTTCAACAATGTGGCACGCTGTTTGGCGATGCGCGTGAACTGTTGCAACGTCTGCATGTATCCGGGCTCGAGCAGAGCCGCAGCCTGATTCATCATGACGCGGCGTGCTCCCGGATCGCCGGACACCAATCGCTGATCTTCGGGAGTGAAGGAAACGCTGGGAATCTTGCCAATGATATCGCGCAGATACAGCGACGACCCCGAGTTGATGCGGGCTCGGTTGGCGCCACGCGCATGAATCGACGCTTCATACGTAGTGGTTTGACCGGCATCATCAGCGACGTTCGCGCGGATGGTGGCCGTGGTCTGCCCGCGTTCGATCAGCGGCAACGTGCTGGACGTGCGATGACTCGATCCGGTGGACAGCACTTCGACGGCTTCCACCAGATTAGTTTTGCCCAGGCCATTCTTGCCGAACAGGATATTCACGCCTGGTACGAAATCGACCACTACTTGACTCCATGAGCGGTAGTGGTCGAGTGCGAGACGGGAGATGTGCATTAGCGAATCGTTGGAAATTCAGGGATCTCAGTTGTTGAAGCGCATCGGCACGAGCAGGTATCGGTAGTCCATGGACTCGTCGGAATCAGCTTCCTGCTGGCCGTTGAACTCGACCGGCTTGACCGGGGTCGTCATCTTGATGCGCACGAATGGTTCGGTCACGGCGGACAGACCCTCCTTCAGGTAGGACGGGTTGAATGCCACGGTGATGTCGTCGCCATCCATGTCGATGTCCAGTGTTTCGTTGGCCTGGGCCTCGTCGACCGATCCGGCGGACAGCGCCACTTCCTGACCGGTGAAGGTCATGCGAATCGGAGCATTGCGTTCGGCGACCAAAGCCACACGGCTGATGGCGTCGAGCAGATCCTGCTTGTTGACTACGGCCTGAATCGGGTATTCGTCGGCGAACAGGCGGTCGACCGCCGGGAATTCACCGTCGATGAGCTGGGAGGTGGAGACGCGGCCGGCGTTTTCGAAGCCGAGCAGCGTCGGGCTATCGGCATCGAAATCAAGGCGGATGTTCTGGTGCTCGTCAAGAGCACGGGCCACATCCTTGAGCAGGGAGCCGCGAACCAGCGTGGTGGTGTCGACGTCCGGGTTCTGCGGAGTCCAAGTGAAGGTGGCGCGGGCCAAACGGAAGCGATCGGTGGAGGTCATGACGACCTTGTCGCCTTGGAATTGCATGCGAACGCCGGTCAGTACCGGGCGGTTTTCTTCGCGGGAGACGGCAACGCATGCCTGGTTCACTGCCTGAACGAAAGTCGGGGCATCGACTTGGCCGAGCATGGCCGGTACCACAGGCAGATCCGGGTACTCGGTGTCGGGCATGAGCTGCAAGGTGAACTTCGACTTGCCGGACGTGATGGTCAGCGTGGAGCCGTCGGTGACCAGGTACGTTTTCTCCGAACGCAGCGATTTGGTGATATCGGCCAGCAGCTTGCCCTGAACCAGTACGGAACCGGCTTCGTCAACGCCGGCTTCGATGTGGTGGCGAGCGGAAATCTCGTAGTTGAAGGCGGAGAATTGCAGCGTTCCGTCAATGGCTTCCAGCTTGACACCAGCGAGAATCGGGTTGGAGGGACGTGCGTCGATGACTCGGGAGGTCCAGGCTACGGCGTCGGCCAGGGCTGCAGTATCGATTTCGACTTTCATGTGTGATTGTTCCCTTCGTCGGATTGGCTGAAAAATATTCTAGCCGTTAGGTGGCGAACTTACGTACGATGGGTGACCGGCTGTTACTGTGGCGATGATGCTTTTCACGTAACTGAGTAAGTAATCGTCGTAATAAGGCCGGTGGATAGTGTGGATAAGTAGGGGTGAGCCCTACAAATGCAACGGTTCATAAGTCCCTGAAAATTGTGGACAAATTCTGCATGGCTTGTGGATAAGTGGGCGAGTTTTCCACAGCCAGTTCGTCGAATTTGAGTTTTCCACATCGAGGTCGCGGTTATGCACGAGTTTTCCACAACAAAACAGTGGGTAATCCACGAGTTATCCGCCGAGTTTACCCACATCTGTGCACAACTGTGTGGATAACTTTTTTGGTTTTCGTACTTTCGCACGGCGTGTTGAAGGCTGTTTTTCGTCGAGGAGAATCGATTCTGGAGACCGTTTTCGGCACTTTTTTCGTCTCGCTCGCCCAAACCCGCAAAATCGGTCCTCAGAATCGATTCTCTCGTTTCATGGGTTTTTTGCGTGTTCCCCTTCGAAACTCCCCTCAGTCGTCTGCGACGACAGCTCCCCTCACAAAGGGGAGCCATGAGGAATCTGATGTCTCGAATCCGTTGCCTCGACGTATCCACCAGAATCCGCCTGAGCAACCAAAAACGGCACTTTTCGGAAAGTCAGTCCAAGAAGTGCCGTTTTTCGTCTCTCAGAAGCGTTGTGTCAGTTGGTGTTGCTTTGCTTGAGGCGAACCGTGAGCTCCATAACGTAGTTATAGATCTCCTGTTTTTGCTGCATTCGGTCACTGATTCGAGTGCAGGCATGCATTACTGTGGTGTGATCGCGCCCGCCAAAGACCTGGCCAATATCCATCAGGCTCATACTGGTCATTTCGCGAGCCAGATACATGGCGATCTGACGAGGAACAGCCACGTTTTTGGTTCGTGATTTACCGACAAGATCCTCAAACGTCAGGTGGAAGTACTTCGCCACCTGACTGATGATGTCCGTGGGCTTGATTTCCACATCGGTGGTGAAGAAGTCCTGCAACGTCTGCTCGGCCAAGGCGCGGGTCACCGGCTGATTACTCAGCGAGGCCACGGCCGTAACACGGGTAAGCGCGCCCTCAAGTTCGCGAATGTTCTCGGTGAAGCGTTCGGCGATGAGGTCCAACACATCGCTGGGGATTTTCGAACCGTTCATCGAGGCGATCATACGAAGAATTGCGATTCGGGTCTCCAGATCCGGCGGCTTGACGTCTACGGTCAGGCCGGATTCGAAGCGCGAGATGAGTCGAGCCTCGAAACCCTTCAAATTCTTGGGTGCCACATCGGAAGCAATGACAATACGCTTATTTGCCTGATGCAGTGCATTGAACGTATGGAAGAACTGATCCAAGGTGGCTTCCTTGCCGCCGAGGAACTGGATATCGTCAATAAGCAACACATCAACCTGTCGGTATCGACGGTTGAATTCAGCAATCTGACCCTGGCTTTGGTTCGGGTTTTGCAGCGCGTCGATGAATTCGTTCGTGAATTCCTCAGACGTGACGTATCGAACCTTCAGCCCGGGATCCTTGACCAGTGCATAGTTGCCGATGGCGTTCAGCAAGTGGGTTTTGCCCAGGCCCGATCCGCCATAGATACACAACGGGTTGAAATCCTGACCGGAACCTTCGGCCACGGCCAGTGCGACCGTACGGGCAAAACGGTTGGAATCGCCGGGCACGAAGGAATCAAACGTGAAGTTCTTATTGAGATGAGTCTCGGGATCGCGATTCATCTTCTGCTGACCGACCGGGAACTGCGACTCGGTGGCGGGCATCGGTTCCCGCGGTGCGGCTACCGGCTTTGCACCATAGGATTCTTTACCGAACTCGGCGACGGTCGGAGAAATTTCCGAAGGATATGGCTGTGTCGGCTTTGCCGCCGAAAGCGGTTCGGGCTCGGTTTTCGGCACGACCTTGAACGCGGGAAACATATTTTCGCCGGTTACCGTACGCAATGCCTGAAGCAGGGAATCGTTCAAATCACCCTGAATGGCTTGAAGCGTATCGTTGTTGTCCACACACAGCACGATGGTCGAACCGAAGACGCCTTCAGGAACAACGCCTTCCAACCAGCCTTTTTCTCGTGGGCTGAGCGAAGCGCTGTGTTTGAGTACCGTCAGCGTGTCTGACCAGATGTGGGCGGCCTCGATTACGGGGTCGCCGGAAGCGTTAACCATGGTGGCCCCTTCTATCGGTGTGGCGAAATCTGTACAACAGATAATATTTACTCTGGTTTAGACAAGTTATCCACCGTGTCGCGTGTTGAAATAACTGGATTGTGAATAACAAACATGTAATTTGTGGATAACTTTTGGCCGTGAATGGTTGGTATTCCGCCGATTATAAGAGATCTGAGGCGTGTCTCGCAACGTGTCGAAATGTGAAAATACTCCGTCCGTTTTGACTTGAGGGTAGGGGTGAGAGTACTTTGGTATAGCTTGACTCACGTGAGGGCAGCGCGAAGCGTTGCCGAATAGACCTAGGAGCAATGGATTATGAAGAGGACGTTCCAGCCGAACAACCGTCGTCGCCACATGAAGCACGGCTTCCGCCTGCGCATGCGCACCCGTTCTGGCCGTGCGGTGATCAACCGTCGCCGTGCCAAGGGCCGCAAGTCCCTCTCCGCCTGATCATTCCGATCAGTGCCACAGGCAGAGTCGAGGTGGAGCGGCTTCAAAGCCATCGTGATTTCGTCACCGTGCTGAAACGCCGGCGCAAAGCAGGTGGCAAGGATATCGTCGTGCACTATTTGGTGCCCGACGACCATCATGATGATGACGACCGGACGGTGCATCGCCGTTTGGGATTAGCTGTCTCCAAATCGGTAGGACATGCGGTCACCCGTAATACGGTGAAGCGTAGGTTTCGTGTATTGGCCAGAGCCCATGAGGATCTGCTGCCCGCGCATTGCGATATCGTTTTGCGCGCCAAGCCCAGTGCCGCGACCGCATCGTTCGCTTCGCTAGATCAGCAGATCGCGAAGGCTTTTGCCACAGTGGCGCATAAGGTGGCTGAGGCATGACAGCTTCTTTCAAGGCGGTGATGATTGGTGGGGTGCGCTGGTATCAACAGCACATCTCGGCAAACACACCGCCTTGTTGTAAGTATTATCCAACGTGCTCGAATTATGCCATTGAGGCATTGGAACGGTATGGCGCGTTCAAAGGGGGAGTGCTTGCCATGCTGAGATTACTGCGTTGCCGGCCGTGGAGTCGTGGGGGAATCGACGATGTTCCACAACGGTATTCCATTTTTTACAGATTTTCGTGGTCGAAGGCTCATGAAGAGCCCCGACTGACACCATTGGCCACAACCCAAAGAGAGGCCCAACGATGAACTCAAATGAATTTCTGCTTGATAGCGGGTTTTGGGGATTTCTATATAAAATCCTGACTCCCGTTGAGTGGTTGCAGACCTGGATCATGAAGATCGTGCATGACTTCTTCGCGATGCTGGGCATGAGCCCGATTGGTGTCTCATGGGTGCTTGCCATTATCATTCTGGTGCTGGTGGTGCAGGCTTGTATCTTCCCGCTGTTCTACAAGCAGATGAAGTCGATGCGCAAGATGCAGGCATTGGCACCGAAGATGCAGCGCATTCAGAACAAGTACAAAGGTAAGACGGATCAGGCGTCCAAGGAAGCCATGAGTCGTGAAACCATGAAACTGTATCAAGACAATGACGCCAATCCGGCTGGCTCCTGCTTGCCTATGCTCATTCAGGGCCCGGTGTTCATGTCCATGTTCTATACGCTGTCGGCCATTCCATACATTGCCAACGGTAAACGCGATGCGTTGGGCGCGTTCGACGTAGCAACCGCCAAGCAATTCACCCAAACCGATGTGTTCGGCATTGTCAGTGTGACCGATAACTTCACCCGCGCATCTACTGCAGGCAAGGTGGTCATCGGTATCTTCGTGTTCCTGATGTGCTTCTGCTTGTGGCTCATTCAGTACATCAACATGAAGCGCAACATGGCAGCTGCTTCGATGAACAAGCAGACCGAGACCATGCAGAAGGCCATGCTGTGGCTCTTCCCGGTGATGTACATCTTCTCGGGTGTTTCCTTCCCGTTCGCCGTGTTGGTGTACTGGCTGACCAACAACGTTTGCAACTTGTGCCGTACGCTGTGGCAGGTGTATGCATTCCCGACCCCTGGCTCTCCGGCTGCGGCGGACAAGGAGAAGCGCGATCATCGTAATGAGAATGCTCGCCGCGCAAAGGCCGGCCTGCCCTCTCTGGAAGAAGAAGCATTGGCCAAGGCCAAGGAAGAGGCTGAGCGTAAGGCCACTCAGGGCTATCAGCGTCAACAGCCCGTGCGTAAGCGCAAAAAGAAGTGACGACCATGTCGGTGCGCGTTCGATGTTTCACGTGAAACATTCAACACGCACCGACATTACTTTCTCTGTTCGGGGGAGCAGGGCTTAGACTTGGAATTCAAACACGACATGAAGGAGTAGCGTATGGCACAGGATGACGTGAAGTCGATCGATCAGCTCAACGAAGAGGCTGACATCGCCGCGGATTACCTTGAAGGCCTACTGGATATCGCCGACTATGAGGGCGACATTGAGATGGGCGTGCGTAATGACCGCCCCACCGTGCAAATCGTTGCTGATGACGATACCGACATCAAACATCTTATTGGCCGTAATGGTGAAGTCGTTGATGCTCTGCAGCAATTGACTCGTCTGGCTGTACAGCAGAAGACCGGCGAGCGTTCTCATCTGATTGTGGATGTCGACGGTTTCCTGAAGCGCAAGCGTCAGCACCTCCGTGATATCGCCCTGGATGCCATTGACGCAGTGAGGGATTCCGGCGAGCCGTATGACTTGAAGCCGATGAATTCCTTCGAACGTAAAGTCGTTCACGATGTGGTTCGGGAAGAGGGGCTGAAGTCTCGCTCGCACGGTGAGGAGCCTCATCGTTACGTGACGGTGTATCTCAAGAACAAAATCGAGGATGTTGCCGAAGACGACGAGCTTGATCAGGAGTAATAGGTCGACGAGGTTTTGAGATGACAAGGACGTTCAACGGATGTCGTCTCTAAACAAACAAGAGTGACCGTAGGGAGAATGGCGTCGTAATGAGCGACGCCTTTTCCATGTTGATTGTTTCACGTGAAACATGGTGAGGGAGATGGCTATGACGGATCAGCTGCAGGGGTCACCTGTACTTGCTGAGGTCTTGGGTGATGCGTTGCCGAAGTTGGAGCGTTTCCATGCCAAGATTGCCGAAGAGGGTGAACCTCGTGGATTGATCGGCCCCCGTGACGTCGATATCATTTGGGAACGGCATATTCTGAATTCCGCTGCGATTGTGCCGTACGTTCGGAATGCAACGAATGGTATTCGTTTCAAAACAGTTGCCGACGTCGGCAGTGGTGGTGGTTTTCCTGGATTGGTGGCTGCCGCGTGTTTGCCGGATCATGACTTCACGCTGATTGAACCGATGGAGCGGCGAATCGAATGGTTGCATGAATGTGTTGACCTGATGCAACTGCAGAACGTTGAGATTATTCGTGGACGCTCCGATGCCGTCATCCAGCAGGTACGGAAGCGGGAAATTCATCCGTTCGCTGTTGTCACGTGTCGTGCGGTTGCTCCTATGACCAAACTCTCTGGCTGGACGTTGCCGTTGCTGAAACCGTCGGGACAGTTGATCGCATTGAAGGGACGGTCTGCTCAGGCTGAAATCGACAAGGCTGGCAAGGAGATTGCAAAATTCGGTGGTCGTCGTCCACGCGTCGTTGAGGCGGCTGTCGGACCGGATCTTGAGCCTACCCACGTGGTGATTGTGGATAAGCGATGAGTGGAGTACTGATTGAGTTATCCACATTTCCATATGTGCGTAAAAATTATCCACATTTTTACGGGACGATGTGCACAATGATGAAAACATTGATTTTTCAATGCTTTTCGTCTGTGAATACACAATCTAACACTCAACGTCATTCACACTTATCCACACTTATCCACATTGCATATCGCAATTGTGGATAACGAGCATCATGTCCATACGAATGAGAACACTGGAATTTACGTCTGTGCAAGGAGGAGCGATGGCCACCAAGGATCATCAGTCGGAACCTATAGAATCGGCTTCCGAAACGCTTCAGCGAATATTCGATGGTCACGGTTCAGTGCTTGGTAGCCAGATGGCTGATGAAAGCTCACGCTACGATGTACTCAAGAAAACCGATTTCCCCAAACCTAAACGTACCCGTCGTATTGCCGTGGCCAACCAGAAGGGGGGAGTGGGTAAAACCACATCCACGGTGAACACCGCTGCGGCGCTGGCAGACAAGGGCGCGCAGGTGTTGGTCATCGATATGGACCCGCAGGGCAATGCCTCTACGGCGTTGGGTGTATCTCATGCATCGGGAGAGCCCTCGGTCTATGACGTTATCGAGGGGCGTTCCGATCTGGGGGATGTCATCACGGTCTGTCCTGATTTTCCCACACTTGATGTTGTGCCTGCATCAATCGATCTCAGCGGTGCTGAGTTGGAAGTGGCCGATCTGCCCAACCGAAACACCTTGCTGAAGGAGGCCTTGGACCTCTACCTGCGTCAATCAGATAAACACTATGATTACGTGTTCATTGATTGCCCGCCCAGCTTGGGCCTCTTGGTCATCAACGCCATGTGTGCAGTGACCGAGATGCTGATTCCTATCCAGGCTGAGTATTACGCATTGGAGGGTCTTGGCCAGCTGATCAACACGATTGGTTTGGTGCAGGAGCATTTCAATCCCGTACTGCTGGTGTCCACCATGCTCGTCACAATGTTCGATCGCCGAACGCTATTGAGCCGTGAAGTATATAACGAGGTCAAGGGACACTATCCCAGCATTGTGCTGAATACCACCATCCCGCGTTCAGTCAAGATCTCCGAAGCGCCGAGTTTCTCCCAATCGGTGATTGCCTATGATCCTCGTGGCATAGGTGCCATATCGTATGGTGAAGCAGCTTTGGAAATCGCACAGCGTTCGCAACAAGTCCTTGACACCATTGATGCGAGGAGGAACAAGTAATGGCATCAAAATCACGACTCGGTAAGGGCCTTGGCGCTTTGTTCCCCACATTGCCAGGGGAGGAGCCAGTGGCGGAGCAGCCCGCAATGATTGAGGAGGATTCGTCTACTCCGGCGGCCACTGCTGACATAACCCCCGCCAAGAAGGCTACTGCCCAGCAGGAATCAAAGCCTGCCGCGCCTCAGATAGTATCGTCCAGCAAAGCAGCCAAGAAAGCCGCCGGTAAACGCGCATCCATGCCCGCATTGGACACCATTACTCATCCTAGCGACCTGTTTTTCGGTACGGAGAAACCTCAAACCGGTAAGGTCGCCGCACCTCAGCAGGGTGGCAAGCCGTCTGCGTCTCAGACGGCACATCGTACATCCGTCACCGTCAAAGATGTTTCACGTGAAACATCCCAGACTGCATCGGCGGCAAAGACCGCTGACACAGATAAGAAGGACGAGCTCAAGCCGGTAGCCGGTGGTTATCTGGCTGAACTCAAACTGTCTGATATCGGGCCCAATGCACATCAGCCTCGTACCATCTTCGACGAGGATGAGTTGAATGAGCTGTCTGCTTCCATTAAGGAAGTTGGTGTGCTGCAACCGATAGTCGTGCGCAAGCGTCCGGCAAGCCGGATTGCTGCGGCCAAAGCCGCCAAGCACGACGAGACGGAATCCAGCACAAATCCGTTTGCCGGTCATTTGGACAGCCCGTATGAGCTCATTATGGGTGAACGTCGTTGGCGTGCATCCCAGTTGGCTGGGTTGGAGACGATTCCCGCCATCGTCAAAACCACTGCGGATGATGATATGCTCCGCGATGCATTGCTGGAAAACCTGCACCGTGTGGCCTTGAATCCGCTGGAAGAGGCGGCTGCCTACCAGCAGATGATTGAAGAGTTCGGGTTGACACAAGTACAACTGTCCAAGTCGGTGTCCAAGTCTCGCCCGCAAATCGCCAATACCTTGCGACTGCTGAACCTGCCGGCCTCTGTGCAAAAGAGAGTGGCTGCCGGTGTGCTATCGTCCGGTCATGCGCGTGCGCTATTGGGCCTGAGCGATCCGGAGGAAATGGACAAGCTGGCTTCTCGTATTATTGCGGAAGGTCTTTCTGTACGCAGCACCGAAGAAATCGTCGCCATGAAGATTGCGTCGGGGGAGCAGCCGAAGAAGCCCAAGACGTCCAAGACCAATCCTTGGGTTGGTTCCGCCATCCAGCAGAGTTTGGAAAATCATTTCGACACCAAGGTGTCGATTAAGGGCAGCACCAAGCATGGTCGCATCGAAATCGTCTTCTCGTCACCAGAGGATATGGATCGCATCCTGCAGCTGCTGGTGCCGAGCCAAGGCGATGCCGATTCCAAATGGGTGTAACACGATAAGAACATTCGTGTTGTCGCCGGCATCGTCAGTGACAACACCGATGCTTAGCGTTGTCACTTGGCATTGTATCGGCTTGTCACTGTCGCCGGCATTATTGCTGTGCAGTGCGTTGTACGCGCAAGACGTTATAGCCTCTGCGTGATTCCTGGCAGGGGCGTATGCCTGCGTTGTAGCCCCTGTCGCAATAGAAAACCCCTCAGGCTGGAGGATGACAAATCACACATCGTGATTCTCTGTCGCCTGAGGGGCCTTTCTATGCCTTTGACCGGTGCGTACTATCCAAGGGCGGCATGCTGTAACACTGACCTAGCGCTGCTCCTATGTCACAGGCAGCAGTCAGAACAGCAAGCCATCATCAGGTCGACGCAATCAGTCCGTAAGATAGGCCTGCGCATCCAGCGCTGCACGGCAGCCCATGCCCGCTGCGCTGATTGCCTGACGATAAGTACGATCCACGCAATCGCCTGCAGCAAAGATGCCTGGCGCACTGGTCACCGTGCTGGCACCTTGCACCACGACATACCCATCATTGTCACGGTCCACAACACCAGCTGCAAAATCAGTGGCTGGCGTATGGCCGATAGCCACGAATACGGCGTTGGTGTCCAGCGTGCTTTCTTCTCCGGTCACCACGTTACGTACGGCAATGCTGCTGACACTGGCCGGTGCCACAGCCGGTCGTTTGATTGTCAAGCCAGGAATGGCAATAGGTGCACCGGTGTTCTGTGTGGGGGAGGAGGTGCCGGTAATGGAGGTCACCACTGTGTTGGTCAGCAGGGTGATGGTCGGATTGGCTTTGGCTCGGTCCACCATGATCTGCGAGGCACGGAAGCTATCGCGTCGGTGAATCAAGGTGACCGAAGAACCGAACCGGGTCAGGAATAATGCCTCTTCAAAAGCCGAATCGCCACCGCCTACGACCACGATAGGCTTGTTCCTGAAGAAGAAGCCATCGCAGGTGGCGCAGTACGAGACGCCATGTCCGGACAGCTCCTGTTCGCCGGGCACCCCAAGCTTACGGAATGACGACCCTGTGGCGATGATGAGTGCTGATGCCTCCAACTGGGAGTCATCGGAGAGCGTTACACGATAGGTCGGCTTGACCGAATCACTCTCACACGCCTCAATGGAAGAGACATCGTCTGTGATATAGGTTGTACCGAAGCGCTTGGCCTGTTCCTTCATGCGATCCATAAGATCCGGGCCAAGAATACCTTCCGGGAATCCGGGGAAGTTCTCCACCTCAGTGGTGTTGACCAACTGTCCACCTGGCGACAACGCACCAGTGACCATAACAGGATTAAGACCTGCACGGCCAAGATAGATGGCGGCCGTGTAGCCAGCGGGACCAGAACCGATAATGATGACGTTATGTTTCACGTGAAACATTGTCACACCCCCATACGATATTCCATGTCATTCAGCAAGACGCGAAGAAAGGGCGGCACCGTCGAATGTATGCGAACGGTACCGCCCTTCTTGGGTCAGTTATCGGTATAGATGCCGATTAGAAGACCTCCACCTTCTCGATGTACAGCTGGTTCTGCGGCAGGCTACCCGATGGCACCCACAGCAGCAGATCCTGCGTATTGACGGCTTTGGTGAACTTCACCTCAGTAGTGCCACCTTCAGCAAAGGTGAATTCGGCCACCTGCTCGCCCTGAGTGGGGTCTCCAGTGGTATTTGCGCGAATATAGCCCTTACCACCGGATGTGCGGATGGTGATAACCATGCGGTACGCATCCTGCGGCTGGTCAAGGTGCATGTAGTATGCGTACCCGGATTGGCCGCCAGGATTCGACAGGAAGTTGGCGCTGGAAATCGTAAACGCCGTGTTGTTCTCATGGCGCGGTTGCGGAGCAGCGCTGGAATCCTTATCGCCGGACTTCTTGGCCTTGGTCTTCTTGGACGACGAATCAGCAGTCTCGGACTTCTTGGACTTGTCTGATGCCGAGTCCCTGGATTCACTCTGAGTGGCATCACTCAACTTTGAGGAATCGTCAGTGGCGCCACCGTTCGTCGCGTTCTTGCTGCCACCGAATGGCACAGCGTCAGCATTGATATCGGGCCAGTCACCTTCACTGGAGTTGCTGGAAGCATCGGCAGGATTGTCTCCGGAGGATCGGAACGCATGCACTGCCCAAACAGCCGCTGCCACTACCAATATCAGAGCCACAATGATGGCAACGACCTTGGTCGACAGTTTGCCGAACAGATGTTCATCGGGCAGCTTGCTGTCATCCTCATCATCCGGCACATCCTTCGGTGTGAAGCTCGGAGGAATGGCGCTTACTTCGGCAATGCGGGCCTGCTCCTCTTCCAAGGCACGCAGCGATTCCTCACCGGGGGCCACAGCACGGCCGCTGACATCGAACACGGGAATACGACTGGTCGTCTCTCCCACGGTGGCATCGGAAATACCGCCGGTAACAATAGGCACCGTCAACCGAGTATTATCACCCGGACCGCCGATGGGGGCCGGATTCATTTCGCTGTACCAGTCACCGGTGTCTTCACCGGAAAGATTCTCGTGCTCCCAGGCGTCAGAAAGGTTGAAGTCAAACAGACGGCGGGCGTCAGATTGAGACTGGTTGCCGTCAGCAGTACTGGACCCATCAGGCAGAGGAGCCGGTGACATCGCGTGCGGAGCGGGGACGGCGGCCGGCTGAACCGGCAGGGAAGGGGTAATAGACAATTCCGGAAGACTGCTGCTGTTAATCAACGTGCTGGGAATAGGCACGATATCGGTCTCGTTGGCGGGCTTCAGTATCGCCTTGGTAATCGAGCAATCGCTTTCCACGCTCGGCAAAGCGATATCAGCATCGCTCAGTTCAGAGAGCGGCTTCCAATTACCCAACAAGGCGTCGAGTTCTACAAGGGCAGCCATCGGCAACGTGTGCTCGTCGGGCTTGCTTAAGGCCAATCCACGCTTGCAAATCACGCGGAATTCGCCAGGGGTGTCTTGCGGCAAGGCGCGCAGATTGAATGTGGGTGTCGCTTGGCTTGGCGTGCGTGTCAGCAGGGCATAGAGCAATGCCGCAAGCTGGCGAATCGCATACCGTTCAGGACCGTCCGTACGCAGATCAGTAGCGGACGTGTCGGCCAGCATCGTGGCACATGGTGCATCGGCAATCTGCACACCGGAGGTAGTCACTCGAACGGTGTCGGTTGTGATGACGATGCTGCTGGGAGTATCCGCAATGACCTCGCGCAGCACGTTGGCGCATTCTCCGATAATCGACCGGATGGCGCTGTAGCTGAGCGGCTTGTCGGTATCCACCATGTAGTCAGTCAGGCATTGGCCGCTGTCCACCGGCATGACAATGAGAAGTACGTCGGATTCCATACGGTATTTCAGTACGGGAATCATACGATCAGGGCGAGTGGCGGCGATGCGACCAGCGAGCTCATCGATTGCGGCGAAAGCGCTGCGATTGGTAATGATGAACAGCTGGCAATCCTTTGCCAACACACGGTCGTTGGCTTTCCATGCCTGAATGCCAGGCTCCTCACGCAACGATGATACCAAGGTGTATCGGTTGAGAATCGTGTCTCCGAGTTGCGGTTTCATAGTGCGTTCGGCTCCGTGTGATTGGTGTTCGAGACTGGTCTTAGATATTCTACGTGTGGGGCTATCCTTGACGGGCTCCGTCTCAGGATTGATTTGCGTATCGTCGACTTTTTCCGGCTGGGCTGTCACAGCAACGTCCTCACTGGCCGGAGTCTTGTGTAGACGGGCCAGTATCGAGTGATAGGCGCTGATGAGTTCCGGGGTGCGTACCACCCACAACACAGCCACATATACTATGGTCAGCACGATGGTGAGCACCACGCAGATGGCCAGCGCAGACCACCAGCTCATGTGCCCGCCTACTGGTCGAATATCCGCGTCGAACAGTGCGACTACCGGTCGTTTGATCAGCCAGACCACAACTCCGGAAGCCAGTGCCGCCACAATGGCCTTGGCATATGTCCTCGTGATCTCCCGACCGCCAATATTGCCTTCGAACTTGCGGCGCAACATCATCAATGTCAGCGGCAACGCCAGTAATCCGCCGAGTGTCACCGAGCAGGCGATGCCGAGTACCCAATGCTCAGGAGGAAGTACCATCATGCCGATGATCATGAATACCGAGGTGAATCCATACTGCATCACCGCGGACAGGAAGGGGTGAAGGCCGTCCTCAAAGGCGTAGAACGTGCGCTGGATCAACAGGAACGCCGACCCCAATGGAATGCCCATAGACAAGGCGATAAGCGCGTAGGAAATCAGCATGGTCTCGTCCATCGAGACGGACGGAAGCAGTGCGCGGATGATCGGTTCGGGGAACACAATCATGGCGGCGGCGAAGAATATGATGAGCAGGCCTACGTTGTTCAGCGCGCTCACCAGATCGTGCCGTGCCTCATCCAGATTCGCAGCTGCGATGGAACGGGAGATTTTGGGGAACATAGCCGTGGATACCGATACGGCGATGAGCGAATAGGGCAGGATGAACAGGGTGTACGCATTCTGATAGGTCGCGTTGCCTGCCACGCTGAACAGGCTGGCACCCGTCAGTTCGTGGGCGCGCTGCGGTGCGGATGTGGCGATACGGGTAAGGATAATGCCGCAGATCTCGCTGGTGACCACCACGCCCAAAGAGCCTAACGCCACGGGACCCATAGACCTGAGTCCAAAGCCGCCAAGCCCGAAGCTGGGTTTGTATTTGAATCCGATACGGGCCAGCGGCAGGAACAGTATCAGCGCTTGGAAGGCCACGCCCAAAGTCCAGGTGCCTGCGGTAAGCGCGATCTTGTCGGCGGTCCAGAATTCGAGGGGCTGTTCATTGGCCTTGCTGAACAGCAGAATAAAAGCGACGAAACCAGTGCAACTGATGATGTTCGCGCCGGTGGAACTCCACGCATACGTGAGGAAATGGTCTTTGGCGGCCAGAATCTGACCCAACACCGTATACAGGCCGTAGAAGAACACCTGAGGCATGCACCACAGGGTGAACGAGGTGGTCAGGGCTATCATCTGGTGATCGTCGCTACCCACGTACAGGCGGGCAAGCAGAGGGCTGGCCGCCGCCATCACCACGGTCATGGCCAATAGGATGCCGATGGCCAACGTAATCAGGCGATTCAGTCGTTCTTGGGCGTCTTTTTCTTTCAACGTGCGCACGATCTGGGGCACCAGCACGGCGTTGAAGATGCCGCCGGACACCAGCGTGAACACGGATTGGGGAATCATGGAACCGGCCTGATAGGCGTTGGCCGCCAATCCGGTGGTGCCGATGGCCGCAGCGAGAAGAATCGTGCGGAGCTGACCGGTCACACGGGAAGCAGCGGTTCCCGTGGCCATGATCAGGGAATTACGACCTACGGTTGAACTCATTCGTCGGGGTCCTTCTTCCGATGGAACTGCCGCCACAGGCCGATAATGCCCAATAGCACGGCGAAGCCGATGATAATGAAACCGCTGGCATCACTGATGCGCATCACACTGGTGATCGCGGTGTCCTGCGTGTTGCCGAATCTGTTGCCTTCCCGGTCGCTCAGCGACACATGGGCCGTCGATGAGCCGGAAGTGGAAACGCGGATGGTGAAGGTCACCTGAGCGTCGCTATGCGCGGGAATATCGATGTCAGTGGTTCGCGAGGTGACGATCTGCATGGAGTCAGTCAGCGAGTTGACCTGCACGCTGACGGCATAAGGAAGGTCATTGCTGACGGTGATCGGCATTTTCGCGGATTCGCTGAACACGGATATTGATTCCGATGGGTTGATGCGTACGCCGTTCAGAAGATCGCTGGCCAGTGTTTTCGCGGCTCTGACCATGGCTTTTCGCGTGGCTGCCGGCTGGGGGGAGCCAGACATGGATCGCAGCGCCATATCGTCATGCAGCACCAGCAAAGAGCCAATCCATTGCGTCGGATCGTTGCTGTGCGAGACGGTGTCATTGGCGTCCTGCCGGGCCAGGGCCTGCGTGTCCAACGACGAGACCTCGTCGGAATCAATCTCGTTCCTCAATATGGAGGTGGCCATGCGCATGATGTCATGCCGGCTGTCAGCCAACTGCCTCAATGCCGACCGGGTATTGGCGGTGTTGGCATCATCGGCCTTGTCGGGATTGACCGAATCGCTGACATTGAACGGATCGGCCTTGGCCATGGTCTTCAGATCCGTCAGATTCAACCAGGAGGCCTGCTCGAAGGCGCTCATCACCTGATCGATCCAGCCGGCCTCCGTGGTGCGGGAGAACGTCATAAGCAGGTATCGGGATGTATAAGGCTGTTCCATCTGGTAGAACGCGCTCTGAGCGACCAGTCGGGCCAACCGACCGGCATCGCTGGACTCGGCCTGCGCGTCCGTGCTGGTGGGTTGGCCCTTGGCCAGCGTGCCCAAGGTCGATTGCTCCTTCAGCACGGTGACATCGCCGGCAGGCGTATCCACCACGTAGGTGCCTGTGTGTACGGCTTCAGTCTGGTCGGCATCGAAAGAGGCATCGGCAATCACCGTGTCATAGCCCTGCTCGCGTGCCGCGGTCAGCGCATCCAACGTCCAACAGTTGTTGCCCTGCCATGCGTACGCGGAGGGTGTTTCGGAGTCGTTTCCGGCGGCATACCATGCGGCCGCCTGCTTGGCGTTCCACTGTTCAGTGGTGATGCCGGCCTTTTCGTAGGCCGCGGTATCACCCAGCGCGGTATAGGCGGTGATGTCAAAGTCGGCGGGCTGCATGATGCCGGCAATGGACGGTTGCACTGCGGACTGACGCCAATACAGAGGATCCGCGATCACTTGCAGCGAGCGGTGCTTGGCGAATGTCTGCCCAAGGGATCGCGCGGTATCGGCATCCTGCTCGGATAAGGATATGGCTTGCGTATCAGTGGCTTTGGCCGCGTTGCCGGCGTCGGCGTTATCGGACTTGTCGGCCTTGTCGGCCTTGTCCGTGCTGTTGGACTTGGACGATGTTGATGTCGAGGAAGTGGTGGTTTCGGCAATGCGATTGCTGATGGCCTTGTTATCGACCTGCCAGCCGCTGGCGGTGTAGGGCATGGCCACGGTCAGGTTCATGGCCGGTGTCGTCGCGGTGTTGAGCCCATCCGAAGATCGGGTCAGAAAACTCGGCAAATCGGCGAGTATCCGATTGCCGACGATATACGACAGCATCAGCGGCTTCGGCCCCCAGCTCCCTATGGAGGCAAGGGTCTGCTGATTGGCGTTCACCTCGATGGTGACGGTGGCAGTGCCGCCGGCGGGAATCGATGGCACGTCAACGGAACCCAACTCGTTGGGGGTGGGGATGGGGGCGTTGTTCTCGGCCCAGTTCTGAATATCGGTGCGCGAGACAAAGGTGAACAGCGTATTGGTGGTCAGGTGCAGTGTGCCGCTTGACGTGGCCGTGCTGTCCGTATTGCTGATGACCGCGGTGACATGATAGCCCGATTTGGAGGTGACGATGGGGGTGCTTTGCGTGATGGCAATGCTCTGCTTGGGCTGATTCTCGGTCTGATTGCCCGTTGCGTCCGTCGTATCGGATGAATCAGTCGTGTCCGTCGTATCGTTCGCGTAAACGGTCAATGGAGCGGCCAGCATCGCCACAACGGCGACGCCAGCCGCCAGTGCGTGTGCCAGACGTGTGCAATGTCGTAAGACTCCGGGTAGGTTCACTCGTTTGCCTGCCTGTTCTTCTTCCTGGCGTAGAGCCACGCGATTTTGCGTTCGTTGGGATAGCTCAACACGTCATCCAAATCTTCAAAACGTACCCAGATGGCGTCTTCCGCCTCATGATCCGGGTCTCCTTCCACCGTCAGTTCGCCGCCGGTCTGTTTGAGCGCGAAGTGATGGACCAGCTTATGCACGCGCTGCGTGGTGCCGGTGAACCAGTAGTCGATGGTGGCGATGGAATCGATCACCTCGCCCAGGATGCCGGTCTCTTCATGCACTTCGCGCACAGCGGTCTGCTGCGGGGTCTCACCTTTTTCGATATGCCCCTTCGGCAAGCACCATTCGAGATGGCCGGAGCGGGAATGACGGGCGATAATGGCCACGCGATTCTGGTCATCGAAAATCAGACCGCCTGCCGAATATTCGCGTACGACCGGCAGTTCCTGGGCATCCAGTGAAGCGAATGTGGTCGGACCATCCGACGTACGGCGTTGCGGCATCATGGCCGGAGTCGGGCTGGATGGCGTCACCGGTTCTACTGGCACTGCCGGTTCCGGCGAGGCAACATCCGCGGACGGATGCCGGCCGAAGACCGTGGCCGGCGTGGGATGCGCTGACGTTGCGGGCCTCACTGGTGCTGCAGACGGCGCTGAGACCGGCATGGTGACCGGCGTTGCGGCCGGTGCGGTACGTGCCGCAGGCGGCATCAGCACGTCGCGCGGAGTCGGTATCGCTGCGGTATGCGCGGCGGCGGCCTTGGCGACCGCAACGGCAGTATCTACGGCCGCGTGGGCGGTCGCCGCGGAATCGTTCGTGACGATGGTTACGGACGTTTGTGCCGTGGCGATAATCGGCTCGACCTCGGCAATCGTCTCGGCACCGGCCTCGCCGGCGATACCATCGGCCTGCCCCTCGATAGTGCCGCTGGTAGTGGCGATGGTGACGGTGGCATGCATGCCGAAGACGGTGGCCGGTGTGGGCATCATCGGCTTCGGTGTGGGCATGTCGCTGGCGGCGTCCGATATTTCGGATTCGGATGGTGCGGGTGTGGCGGGCGTTGCGGGTGTGCCGGGTACACCGGAATGTTGCGCAGTCGGTACTGCGTCTACTTCGTCTTGATGAACGGCCTGATTGGTGGAGTGGCTCGCGGTGCCGCCGGCATCGGGAGAATCGCCCGAATCGGCGGAATGATGCGGAGTTTCGGACGTATACAGCAGGTGGTCTTGGGTATGGCTATCCGCCGAATCTGGTGTTTGCCCCAGTATGCGGGCAAGGTCGGCGGGCGTAATCATATTCTCCACCTTACTCAACCCCGTGTGCAGGTGGGGTAACGGTATGCTGGTAGGGCAGAAAAACGTCGCACGCGGGAAGGTGCCCATTGGATTTCGAAGTATGGCCCGAAGCCATCGAACTTGGTCGACTGTTCGCCGAACAGGGTTACGAGCTGGCATTGGTCGGCGGCCCGGTCAGGGATTTGCTGCTCCATAGAAAGAGCCACGATTTGGACTTCTGCTCATCCGCACGGCCTGAGCAGTTCGAGCCGATACTGCGCCGGTGGGGGCATGACGGCTTCTGGGACATGGGGCGCAAGTTCGGCACGCTGGGTGCCATGCGCCGCCGCCCGGACGGCACCGAGGTCAAGGTGGAGGTCACCACCTATCGCTCCGACACGTACGACACGGACTCGCGTAAGCCCGAGGTCAATTATGGCGACACGCTTGAGGGCGACCTGTCCCGCCGCGACTTCACCGTCAACGCGATGGCCCTGCGTGTGCCCGACCTGCAATTCGTGGACCCGTTCGGTGGTGCCAGCGATCTGTCCAAGGGCGTGTTGCGCACGCCGGTGGACCCGCGACAGTCCTTTGACGACGATCCGTTGCGTATGATGCGCGCCGTGCGATTCGTGGCCCAGCTGGGCTTCCGTATCGCGCCGGACGCGGCCGAGGCGATTACCTCGATGCGCGACCGCCTCGACATCGTATCCGCCGAGCGCGTGCGCGACGAACTGACCAAGCTGCTGCTCTCCGACCGTCCGCGCGCCGGCCTTGAGGCGTTGGTCGAATCCGGTCTTGCGGACATCGTCTTCCCGGAGATTCCGGCCCTGCAATTGCAGATCGACGAACACCACCGCCACAAGGACGTCTTCGAGCACACGATGATTGTGCTCGAACGCGCGATCGCCCTGGAAACCGGCCCGGACGGCCCGGTGCCCGCCCCCGACCTGACGCTGCGCTTGGCCGCCGTGATGCACGATATCGGCAAGCCGAAGACCCGCCGGTTCGAGCCGGGCGGCAAAGTGAGCTTCCACCACCATGACGCGGTGGGTGCCAAAATGACCCGCAAGCGTTTGAAGGCGCTGCGTTTTGACCACCATCTGGTCGAGGACGTCTCGGAACTGGTGAATATGCACCTGCGCTTCCACGGCTATGTGGACGAGCCGTGGACCGACTCGGCCGTACGCCGGTATGTCAAGGATGCCGGGCACCTGTACGAGCGGCTGAACAGGCTCACGCGCGCGGACGCCACCACACAAAACAAGCGCAAGGCGATGATCTTCTCCCAGGCCATGGATGAGATGGAGGAGCGCGTCCGCGAACTCAAGAAGAAAGAGGACTTCGACGCGATCCGCCCGGATCTGGACGGCAACGAAATTATGGAGTTGCTGGGCCTGGAGCCCGGCCCGATGATCGGCCGCGCCTACAAGCACATGCTGGAATACCGCTTGGATAACGGTCCGGTGGACCACGATGTGGCCGTCGAAGAACTCAAGCGCTGGTACGCCGAGATTCAGTAGTCCGATACTAGTCCGATACCAAAAAACCGTACGCTGAATACGTGTCAGCGTACGGTTTTTCGCGAAGATGAAGCTGTATGCGCCTTACTCCGCCGTGTATGCGTCGTGTTTGGTGTCGGCGGGCAGCTTGGTCATGCTATCGGCGGCCTTGCAACCCTCGATATTGGTGATGGTCTTACCGGATTGTGGGGAGGATTTGGTGTCCTGCAGATCGTTGAACGTGGCACCGATGACCACATCGATGAGTTGATCCTCGCGAGCCGTCATGATCATGGTGGCGTCGGTGAAATTGCCGATCAGCGTATACGCCTGATTAATGGCGTTCTTGCCGAAGTAGATGGTGGTGCGTTCAACGCCGGTGCTGGAATAGTTATCGATTTTCTGCACGCTGAATCCACGATTGGCCAAAGCCTCACCCACGGCCTTGGCGAATTGGCCGTGAGAGGTGCCGTTCATCACGCGAATGCCGACCGAAGCGTTGGACACGTATTGCGCTTTGCCGCTGCTGTCCTTGACCGCGCACGGTGCCGCGTTGCCGTAATTCGGCTGGCGGGCCGGAGTCTCCACTTCGCCGAGGCCGAAAACGTGGAAATTGAACAGTAGGGCTATGACCAGCACTACTGCCAATACCGCGCCGCTGATGGAAAAGACGATGGTCTGGCGGTGGCGCACGTACGCCTTGCGGGCTTCACGTTCATCAACCTGATACGTCATCGGTGGACTTCTTTCATGGGTCGGGTGGCTGGTTGCTACCTTAGCGTCACTGTCTGACGCCGATATTGGGGTGTGCGGGAGATTTGGCTCGAATAATGCGATCGACCACAGCCGTATCGCGCCACACATCGATAATGCGTTGTGCCGCTGCCTCGTCGGCGGCGAAAGCGACCACTGAGGGGCCGGATCCGGAGACGAATGCATGGCTGGCACCCGCCTGCGTGGCGGCGTCGATGGCCTGCCCGCTGCGGGGATGCAGGCTGATTGCCGCAGCCTGCAGATGATTGCGGTCGCCTTCTGCGGCTCCCACGAGGTCAAAGGTGTGGTAGACCTCAGGAGTGCTGAGTTGCGACTGGTACGCGCCGACCAATACTTCGCCGCTGAATCCCTGTTCTATCAGCGCCAGCTCATCGCGGCTGCCGGGGGCGATATCCGTGATGCGTTCGCCGAAACCGGTACCGTATGCAAGGCCACCGGTCAGGCAGAACGGCATATCCGCGCCCAACGTGGCGGCAATGGTGCGCAGACGCTCTATAGGCCAGTTCAGCTCCCAGAGACGATTGACCGCCAGCATGGTCGCCGCGGCGTCGGCTGAGCCGCCGCCTAGTCCGGCACCCACGGGAATGCGCTTGGTGATGGTCAACGCCACATCCGGCTCGCGCTCGGCCGCCTGGGCCATGGCGAAGAGGGCCAGTACCGCATGGTTGCGGCGCATGTCGCTGCGTGAGGAGGCCAAGTCGCCCAAATAAGCGCCTTCGAGCTCCAGAGAGAATCCCGCTCCGGGTTGCTTGGCGGTTGCGGTGACGGTGTCGTATACGCCGATTGCACAGTAGGTGGTGTCCAGTTCGTGGCGTCCGCCCCATTCGTCGTGAGCAGGCCCCACTTCCAAGGTGAGATTGGTTTTCGCCGGGCAATCCACCGTAATGGTGATGGGGGAGAGCTCATCGAACTGATGTCGGGCAGCGGCTGGGCGTGGATGTGAGATTACCGGACTCATTGTGCCTCATCTCCATCTCCACACGATTCGATGGCCTTGGCCAGAGCGGTGAATTCGGCGATGGTGAGCGTCTCTCCTCGACGGGTCGGATCGATGCCGGCGATGGAGAATGCCTCGGAGGGCGCAATGGTCTTCAATGCCGCGTGCAGGGTTTTGCGACGCTGACCGAACGCCGCATCAATCAGACGAAATACGAGTTCCCGTTGTGCGCCGCCGTCGGCCGTGCTGTTCGAGGCTCCCGGGGCGGCCGGGTCATCGGCCTGATACCGGGTGAATCTGACGAGCGCGGAATCCACATTGGGAGCCGGCCAGAACACATTGCGGCCGATGGTGCCCACCCGTTCGGCGGTGCCATACCAGGCGAGCTTCACGCTCGGCGTGCCGTAGATCTTGGAACCGGGCTTGGCGGCGAGTCTGTCGGCCACCTCTTTTTGCACCATCACCAAGAACGAGCCGAGGTTGTCGAAACGCTCCAACAGCGTGAGCAGAATCGGCGTGGCCACGTTGTACGGCAGATTGGCGACCAGCGTAAACGATGCGTCATCGCTGAAATCAGGCACGTTCTCCGGGGTGACGGTTAAGGCATCCCGATTGACGACGGTGAGTCGTGACGTGGCTTCGGGCATGAATTCGGCGACTGTGCCCGGCAGTCGTTCGGCCAACGGCGGATCGATTTCGACTGCGGTCATGGTGGCGCCGGTTTCCAGAATCGCCAATGTCAACGATCCCAGGCCGGGGCCGACTTCCATGACATGATCGGCAGCGGTCACTCCCGCCTCTCGTACGATACGACGGACCGTGCCGGGGTCGATGACGAAGTTCTGCCCGAATTTCTTGGTGGGGCTGATGCCGGCATCGGCCGCGATACGACGGATATCGGCGGCACCTAACAGGTGACCGGTGGCGGGAATGGTGTCGTTCATAAGCGTGTGTTCCTTGTGGGCTTCGTAACCGATCAGTACCAACTGATTTGTTCGGAATGTTGCCATGCCTTGGACGGGCTGCCGTAGGTTTGTGCGATGTACCACAGACCCCAATCGATCTGTACGGCGGCATCGTCACGGTAATTGGCGCCGAACGCAGCCATTTTGTCTGCTGGTCGCGACTGAGGAATGCCGTAGGCACCGGAGCTCGCGTTTTCGGCATACCACAGCCATCTGGACTCGCGGTTCCATAGTTTGACCAGGCAATCCCAGTCGTTGCCTGTCCACCCGCGCTGCGCGGCGGCACCGGCGGCATAGGCCTGAGCCTGGGCTACGGTGGCGTGCCAGAGTCGGCCGGAGGGCGTGGTGTTTGTTCCTGAATCGGAGCCGGAAGAGCCGGAATTGTTGTTCGTACCGCTGCCGGTGTTACCGGAATTACCGGTGTTGCCGGTGTTGCCGGAATTGCCGGTGTTGCCGGTGTTACCGGTGTTACCGGAGTTGTTGCCGGCATTGTTGTTGGTATCGGTGTTCGTGTTGTTGCCAGAGCTGCTGTTGTTCTTGTCGCCTGTGTTGTTGGCATTGTTACCGGACGACTCGTGCTGATTGTTGGAACCGGAATCGGCCTTGCCGTTATCGGCGGAGTCGGATTTTTTGTCGGAACCTTTATCGGTATCAGACTTGGCGGCGCCTACGGCGATGATCTGGTCGATGGCCATCGTGGTGACGGTTTCGGATTTCAGCGTCTCCGATTCGGCCACGCCATCGACATACGTGACGTTATACACCTGGGTTTTCTCGCCATTGACGCCTTGCTGGCGGATCTCCGACTGGCCTTCAGGAAGATTGGAGTCGATGATGGTTTGTGTGGAGTATGGCACTACGGCTGTGCGTGTTTCCTCGCCATGCGTCACGCGCCGTACGCGCAGGATAGTGGTATCGCCGTCCTTTTCGACGCTCACACGGTCCTCTTTGTTCAGCACGATGCCTTTGGAGTCAAGAATGGAGGCCGCGGGCAGTTTGCCGTTGGGGGCCACGGAAGTCTTGCCGTCCGCAATGACGGTGACCGGGCCATCCTGATTGATGACCAGTCCGCCGGTGAGCTGGTTGTACACATTGTCGATGTCGACGGTGATTTTTGTGGCGTTGTTCTGGTTTTCCTCGAAAAATCCCAGTAGCTGGTCGGCACTGGTGGCCACGGTCCAGAAGGGAACGGACGTGCCGTCGATGTTGATAGTGGTCTGGTAGGCGGACTGTACGGTGACCACGGCATGATTGGCGAGTTGGTCGCCGGACGAGGTAGTGACGATATCGTGGGTCTTGATATCCACCCCTTGTTCCTCCAGAAGACGGGTGGCCGTCATCGCATATGTGGTGACTTGGGTGGTTTGCCCGTTGATGTTCAGGGCTACGGATTTACGCGCGGTGAACGCGAATGATCCAGCCAGCGCGATACTGGTCGCCGCGATACAGGCGATTACGCGGATGCGACGCAGTGTAACAAACCGCTGCGGGGTCCAACGCCGTGCCATTGCCATACTCTTCCTGCTGGATGAACGATTACGCCACCCATCGTAACGGTTGTTCCGGCCCGTACTGCGGTTTCACCGGCCACCGTCACCATTCCTGCTCGTCAGATTGTTCTGAACTCAAAAAAAGAAAAAGGGGGCGGGAGAGAAGGGGATGTTCCCGCCCCCTTGAAGGCGCGGAGCTGGTTGGGGGACGCTCCGCCCTCATTCCAGGAAGCCCATAATTGGGGGAAGGCTCCTGGAGTACTTACCCAAGGTAAGAATTATATGCGTAGAAAAGCCTACGTATCACATAATACGCCATTTTTTCTGCGCGGCGAGCCTCTTGTCGGGATCGAACCGACGACCTGCCGCTTACAAGGCGGCCGCTCTGGCCATCTGAGCTAAAGAGGCGATTGTTCTTAACGCGTAAATCGTTTTGAACAAATCTCTAGTATACCGGTAGTTCCCGAGTGGTCAATTCGGGCCAAGCCGCGCCGGTAATTAATCGGTCAGCGAAATCGGCTTCTTGTTGGCGCCGATCGATGGCATCTGGCCTTCCACGCCCACCTGATCGGAGTCCAAGCCGATGGCCTTGAGGAAGCCGTCCACCATGCTGGTGTCCGCCAGCGTGAGCTGCTTCAGATCCCAGTATTCGCCATTGATGGTGAGCGTGGGGGAGGAGAACGCGCCGGAGCTGTTGAACAGTTCGGGGCGTAGGATCGTGTAGTTGTTGGAGGCGGTGAGCCACTTGACGTATTCGTTCTTACCACTGAATGCCGCGGTGGCCACATCCTCGCTCACGCCGGCATTGACGGCCTGCTTCTCCAGCTTGGCGTTGCTTACCGGCTCGTAATTGGACAATTCGCCCGGCTGGAAATCCTCAGCGTAGATGTTGGAGAGGTAGCTCATGAGGTGATCGGGATTGTCATCATGCTCGGCAATGTAGATGGCACCGTTGAACGCGCGGTTGGAGTAGTTGTCGGAGCTCTTGTTGTCCTGGAAATTGAGGAAGTGCAAATCGATGTTGAGCTGGCCGGCGTTCATCAGCTTGACGAGCGTCGGGTCAAGCTGGCGGTTCACCGAGGCGCAGCCGGGGCACAGCGGCTCCATGTAGATGGAAACGGTGGGCGCCCCTTCGGCCTTCTGACCGTACCCCTTGCTCGAGATCACGAAGCCGGCCTTGTCATCGGCGTTGGCCGGCTGGGTACTGACTTTCTTGAGCTTGCTATAGGCCTCGTCCACGGTCATGTTGCTTTGCTGGCTACTGCTGCTGGTGTTGGACGGCCGCATAGCCTTGTATACGGCGAATCCAGCGATGGCCACCAGCACCACAATAATGGCCACCACAATGCAGCCGATGATGGTCTGCTGCTTACGTTCCTTAGCCGCCTGCTCGGCCCGTGCCTGCTGGGCGGCCTCCTCGGCCGCTCGGCGCTCAGCGCGTGTGGCACGCTTGGCCTGACGCTTCGGATCTGACATAGCTATCCCTTTGCAATCGCTTCAATGTTTGGGCCCCATCATAATGACCGGGCCTGAGGAGGACTGCGCCCAGAGCTGATCTGAGGTGAATTCCCTGTAAAAGTGTGACGGAACGAACGTATCGGATACACAACGGCCATGTGTGCGGATGGCTGATGTGTGAGATTCCGCCCCGCTCTAGGCGAACGGCATCCAGTTGATCGGCATGCCCAGAATCGGCATCGCGCACAAGGCCACGGTGATGATGGCCCATATGGTGAACAGCACGGTGCCGCGCCCGCCGCCCTTGGGCGCCGGCACCACTGGAGCAGGTGGAGCCCCACCCACTTCGGTGGATGGCGCGCCCGCCGGGCGACTGTGTTTGAGCCCGCGCAGTACGCCGCCCCCCAGCCGAATCATCATCGACTGTGGGGCGAACACAGTGACCAGCCAGCCGATGGCCATGAAACCGCCCAGCGCCAGCCCGGAAGCGGAGAACGGCACATCATTGAGCAACGGCACCGGAATACCCCAATCCGCGGTGAAATACCAGGAGATGGTGTGAACGGGCAGTGCCAGAGCCGCGGTGGCCACGGCGGTTCCCGCCATATAGATGATGACTAGCAGCAGTATGCGGGGAATGGCCAGCAGCAGGGCTTTGACCAGATGCCAGGGAAAAGTCGCCACGCGAATCCACGAATCGGAGTTTTTGCGCTCGCCGCCGCGTTTGCCCTCGCGCTCAAGCTGGGGTTCGGTGTTATAGGCCAGGGTGAGCAGTAGCCACAACAACGCAGTGGCCGCGATGATGGCCACGAGCGGAGCATTTGCCGCCAGTGCCGCCAGCGGCGCCGCCAGCAGGATCAATGGCAGGGTGCCGCGCTGCAGATATTCCCCTCGCTTCACGTCCACCGGATTGGGCATGGGAGGATTTTGGACCATGGTTTCGGTGGGGGCCGCTTGGGCGGTTTGGTCGATGATGCGCTGCAATGCCGGGCGAATGGCGGGGTCCACCGCTGTGGGCTGGTTGCTTGCGGGATCCCAGCTGCTCTGGGCGGTGCCGGACGGGGGGAATGATGACGGCTGCGGCGTGGGGAGTACGGTGGTGCGCTCGGCCAGCGGCGTGGTCGGGGCCGGAGTCGAATCGGTGTTGGTCATTGGTGTGGTGGCGCCGGCCATTGGTATGGTTTGGTCCGGCATCGGTGTGGTCGCGCCGGTGAGTACCTGTGTGCCGGCGTCGTCGGTGAAATCGGCAGCAGCGTCGGGCAACAGTTGCGTGGCCTGCTCCGCACCGGCCGGCGGACGTGGCGGCATATCGGCTAAGGGCAGCGTGGCGGTAGCGGCGCCAGCCGGCGAGAATACGGCGGTTTCGCCATCGCCGTTATCGCCCTTATTGCCGGAGAACACGGCCATGGTGGGAGCCTCAGCGGCTTCCTCGGCCGCGCGCCAGATGGTTCGGGGATTATTGCGGTCAACGCCGCCGGCCGCGCCAAAAGGGGGCATCGCCTCCGCGGCTTCGGCAACGATCGCAGCCGGTTGTCCAGCCACGGCTCCCGCGGCGAACGGTCCCGCCTGCTCGCCCTGCCAAGCGTTGGGATTCAACGCATCCAAGGCGATGGCATTCAGCAATTGATCCGGCGTGCAACGATCCCTGCGATCCGGGTCCAGTGCAGAACGGAAGGCAGCCAATGTGCCGGCCGGTAGTCCGGAAAGATTCGCGTTGCCCGAGGCCTCGCGCTCAAGTACCGCCATCATCGGCTTGGTGCCGAACACAGGCGCGCCGGTTGCGGCAAAAGCGAGCACGGACGCCACCGACCACCAATCGGTGGCGTCGTCGGATTCGGCACCGTCAATAATCTCGGGTGCGATGAATCCGGGTGTACCCATCACTAGGCCGGTGCGGGTCACGTGACTTTCGCCCTCGCCCATCGCGATACCGAAATCGACCAATACCGGTCCGGCGGCCGACACCATCACATTGGTGGGTTTGATGTCGCGATGGACGATGCCGGCCGCATGTACGGCTTTGGTGGCTTCGATGAGCTTGCGGGCCAAGCGTTCCAGATCGTCGCCCACATACCGGCCATTGGCGGCCACATCATCCTTAAGATTCTTGCCCTCGATGAGTTCAGTGACGATGAACGCCAACGTATCGTCGAGTTCCATATCCACGATGCCGCACACACCCGGATGATTGACCTTCTTCAAGGCCATGGCCTCGCGCCGCAGGCGCTCGCGCGGCGTGACATCGGGCTTGAGGTCGGGGTCGTGCAGGGCCGTGGACGCAGGGCCGGAGCCTGCCACTGACTCGTCGGTCAGGGAGTCGCGCAGAATCTTCATGGCATAGGTGGTGCCGCCGTCGTCGCGCACCCGCCACACCGACCCCATAGCTCCTGAGCCGAGCCGTGAGATCAGCGTATACCCACCAACCACTTCGCCGGGCTCAAGATTCAACGCGTTCAAATCGCTCATGCCCTCCATCCTAATGCCTTGCTGGTGCATTATTCTGGCTCTCTCCTGGGAGGCCGAGCTTGATATTTCTTGGCTCCCCTCTCTGAGAGGGGAGCCAAGAATAAGTGCCGTTTACGTATTGAGAAGTGCCGTTTACGCCATTAAGGTCGATTGCCCTGACCGGATGTGGTAGCAAATTATGCGCTCGAAATGACAGGATAGGTGCGTGGGCAGGTGCGCCAGTCGTGAATTTGCGACTCTATAACCATCGGCATCAAGGATGTGTCGGCGGTGACCCAAAGGTGAGCCAGCCGGGCACATTCAACAGTGGCACAGCGATGCAAGGGCAGTATCGTGAGCCGCTGATCGAATCGATAACGATATCAGATTCGAATGCCGCGACTTCGCCGGTCGTACCTTCGAATACTTCTCCGAAGACGGCTACCTGTTCGGCGTGATGGCCTCCCAGCAGGTCGCTGACGCTCCGGCCAAGGCCTGAGGTGTGTCTCCGATAACTGAATAGCTAAATAGAATGGACGGCCTGCTGAGTGCTACTCAACAGGCCGTCCATTGTGTATCTGAATGCGAAAAGTCATTATATGGAACGGAATATATCGATACTGTGCATTGTGCCGATTACTGATTCCGACGCAAGTATTCGCGCAGGAAGGGCACGGCAAAATCGACTTCGCCTCGTTCTGTTTCGCGGATAACGAAGGCGTCAAGGAGGCGTTTGCGGTAGGTGGCGGCATAGTTAGGCGTTTTGCCCATGCGCTGTGCAACATTCACGGTGGGAGAGGGACCATCTGACGCTGCCATGGCTTCGAGATACTCACGGTCGTTTTTGGATAAGCCTTGCAACTCCGGGATGCACACGGCGTTATCAAGGTCAATACGTGCTTCCTCGATACCTGCCGTAACATCAGCGTCGATGATGGTATCCGAGTCCCGCATGTCTGCGGCATCCCAGATATGGTAGCCAACCAGTTGAATCATATAGGGGTATCCGGCTGTCACATTGGCTGCAGTGCTTAATTGAGCGTCGGTGATGGACATGCCGAAGGCGCGGAATGTTGTGGCGAAAGCATCGCGCACTTCATCAAGAGGAATATCTGTGAGTATGTTCGTTTTCGCGCGACGTAGGAACGTGATGACTTCGTCATTGAACAAATCAGAAATCATCTGTGGGAGACCGGCGAACACGATGGCGATATTGCGTCGTTCTCTGATTTGATGCTGTATGGCAGTGGCGATGGCAATCATGTCGGATCGCTCAGCCGCTTGAGTCTCATCAATGGTGATAAGCAACCCAGCATGGCGCTTCTCAAGCGCATCCAACCGTCCGGCAATGGCACTTCTCAACGTTTCGGGCATACGCTTCGGGGATAGTTCGGCTTCTCCGAGGCCGATGCCCGCTCCAGCAAAAGTCAACGATGGTCGGATAGTGAGGTGGTCAAGGGCCCCTCGCCCGGTTCGTAAGGCATCAACAAGGCGTTCGCATAGTCCGGCAGAGGCCGTTTCTTCGATGACATCCCATCTGCGCGCTTTGGCCCGGTCTCCGAACACAGTGAGCATCACGGTTTTTCCGGTTCCACGAGCGCCGGTGACGAGCATAATGCGCCCTGGGGCACCGACTCCGTTATCGAGACCTTTCTCGAAATCGCGGATAACTTTGCCTCGGCCGATGAGCAGGGGTGGTTCCCCTCCTGCCGTTGGCTTGAATGGGTTTTCCTTTGCCTTCATGTGGACCGCCTCCTCGCTGAATCAACCTAAAATAAAAATTATCAAAAATATCAAAAAAATAAAAATTATCAAAAGTTGGGTTGAGCCGACTGAAGAAAACAGCCGTGGCGACAATGATTCTGCCGCAATCCGCGGTGACAACAACTGACGCGGACCTTCTTGGCAGAATCGTTGTTTGTCCCGCTTCGCCAATCAACGTCGCTCAAGTTCGGTGCGCAGACCGGCTACCGTAGCGGTCAGCTCACGCACTTCCTCGCGCAATAGGTCGATTTCGGGATTGGCTGATGTTGCAATAGCCTCTTGCGCGGCTTCCTTGGCCACTTCCTTCTCCCGAGCGTCCTCGCGCCGATCCGTCTCCAGATTGACCTGATCCACGATCCACGAGGCCAGCGTGGCCGTCACAATACCGATCAACGCGATGCCGGTGAACATCAGCACCACCGCAATGATCTTGCCTTGGAAGGTGACCGGCGAGAAGTCGCCATATCCCACGGTGGTCACGGTCACGAACGCCCACCACAACGCCGTGCCGAAGTCGGTGATCGTGGATCCGGACGCCCCGCGCTCCACGGAATACGCGGCCAGCGCGCCCACGTACATGAGCATTCCCACCGCGCCGACCGCGTATACGGTGATGCGCCCGCGCACCGCCATGCCGGAGGTGCGGTTCAGCACGTGCAGCACGGTCAGCAAACGCAACAGTCGCAAGGGCCGGAGCATCGGCAGCGCGATGGTCAGCAGCGTGAACAGGTTGTGCTTGAACCACCGCCAGCGATCGTCGGCCAACCACAGCGAGACCACATAATCGACGACGAACACCACCCAGATCACGTTGATGACGGTTTCACACAGCGCGATATGCGTGCGGGAGAGAATTTCCCACGAATACACCACCAGAAACACCACGGACAGCACCATCAGCGGCCAGTCCGTCCACTTCTTCCACGTCTTCAGTCCCATATTCCGATTGTAGTGGCGCGTCCGCTGCGCCACTGCGGAGCATGACTCCGGACATCAGTGTTGTATACGTTCGTATACATTTCACGTTGTGTACGAACGTATACAGCGGTATTTTTCATCTCGTATTTCCCTTATGACTATCACCACAGTGATATAATCAAGAATATGTAAGGAGAGAGAAGGAGCCGGCCAATGGAGACCGCATCGATCGAACTGTGGCATGGCTCTTCGCATGTCATCAAGCATCCTGAATACGGGCTGGTCAAGCCGAACAACGATTATGGCCACGGATTCTATTGCACGCGCAGCGTCGAGCTGGCCAAGGAATGGGCGTGCGCGGGACTGGATGACGGTTTCGCGAATCGGTACACGTTGACCACGGACGGGCTCCTCTTCCTGGACCTGTCCCAGCCGCCCTACACCATCCTGAACTGGCTGGCCATGCTGGTCGAAAACCGTCGTTTCCAGCCGACCACCGCCGTCGCCGCGCAAGGCATCGAATATCTGAAACAAGTGTTTCTGCCGGATGCCAGTCAGGCTGACGTCATCGTCGGATATCGTGCCGACGATTCGTATTTCTCGTTCGCCCGCGCTTTTGTCAATAACGCGATTTCCATCGACCAACTCGCTGAGGCGATGCGGTTGGGCGAGCTCGGCAAGCAGATCGTACTCGCCAGTCCTCAGGCATTCGCGGCACTGCGGTTCCAAGGCTGCGAAATCGCCCGCGCTTCGACCTACCACGGATTGCGTAACGAGCGCGACCGCACAGCTCGCGAAGCCTACCGCCGCAAAAGTGCAGAAGCCGATCTCGACGGCCTGTTCATGCGCGACATCATCCGCGAGAAAGTGACCAACGATGATCCCCGCCTATGATGAGACATACTTGCCGGACGCCATGGCCAACTTGGCCGGCGCCTTCGATTATGCGCTGAACGATTGCGGGTTGCCGGTCGGCCTATTCATGGACTTCTTCGCCACCTCCGAGGCGGCCGCGCTTTTCGGGCGAGGCACGCCCAAATACGTGTGTGGCATGTCCGGCGAGGAGCTGGTGGCCGAAATCATGCGGCAAACCGGTTGGGCGCGCATTCTCGATATGCCGCCAGCCGCACTGCGTGCCGGCTCAACACCCGAATACTGGGCCGGATGGGTACTCGCATACTGCCAATGGACCAGGGGAGTGCGGTTCTCGGACATTCTCGATGTGCTGTCGCTCGACGATATCGTGCGACTGTACCCGACTCTGCACGAAGCCGACGAAAGCCGATTCGTCGACGTGTACGACGAGCGGGCCGCCCATAATCGCACCGAGGGCGACTCCCGGCTGCACACGATCCGCGTGCGCGCCGGACTCAGCCAATCCGGGCTGGCCCGCCGCTCCGGCGTTACCCTGCGCTCCATCCAAATGTACGAGCAGCGCCGCAAAGACCTTGGCAAAGCTGCCGTCTCCACCGTGCTCGCTTTGGCCTGCACGCTTGGCTGCCGCATCGAAGATCTGTTGGAGCCGTAAAGACGCGGAGTAGTATCGCGCCGCAGCGATTCTGATAACTGAACAACTACTTTTAAGGCCCGGCCGGATGCTCGTTTGGACATCCGGCCGGGTCTTCTGGCTCCACACGGGGTGCCGAGGTATCCGTTCTCCGCTTCGAGGGGCTGATTTGGCCTTCCGTAGAGGTTTACTCCCGTTTCGAGGGGCTGGTGGCCCGCTAGAACACGGGTATAAACGGCTTCGCCCCACCGTCATTCCGCCATTTTGGGGATGCGCTTACTTGAGTACCAGCCCCTCGAAACGGAGATAGATCTCCGGAAAGGGTCAAAACAGCCCCTCGAAACTCAAGATGGCGGTTGCAGGGCGGTTGAGGATCAGTCGAAGAGCGGTTCAAACGCAAATGTGAACAATGCCACATGTGATTGGGCGGGTCGCTGCACGCCGATTTTCGGGGGTGCATGGGAATGGCGGAATATCAACGAAAAACCCTATATCTAGGTTTGTTATGTGACACGCGCCACTACATATAGTGCCTTGATTTCAAATCACACCGCTGTAATATGGCCTTCGCTTCACTGTTCATCAGAACCACATCAAGGGGAGTCGCCATGACCGTCACCGTGTTCACCAAGCCGCATTGCCCGCAGTGCGATGCCACCAAGCGCCAGCTCACCAAGCTGGGTGTGCCGTTTGAAACCGTGGACCTGACGCAGAACCCCTCCACCCTTGAGCAGCTGCAGGCCGCCGGTTTCCAGCAGGCTCCGGTGGTCATCACGCCGGACAACTCCTGGACCGGCTACCGCCCCGACCTGATTCGCGAAGTCGCCCAGCAGGTGGCCGCCGACAACCGCGCCGCCGCCACGGTGTCCGCGTGAGTCTGAGCCAGCCCGAATTCGCGGCCGAAGGCAAGACGATCGGCGCATTGGTCTACTTCTCGTCGGCCTCCGAAAACACCGCACGGTTCGTGGCCGGATGCCGTTTGCAGGACGAAGGCATCAACGTCTACCGCATCCCGTTGCGGGCCGCCGACCCGGCGCTAAACGTCCGCGAACCGTACGTCATCATGGTGCCCACCTATGGCGGCGGCGTGGTCAAGAAAGCAGTGCCGATTCAGGTCAAACGCTTCCTCAACGATCCAGCCAACCGCGAGTGGATTCGCGGCGTCATCGCCTCAGGCAACACCAATTTCGGTGAGGCCTACTGTGCCGCCGGAGACATCATCGCCGCCAAATGCAAGGTGCCCTACCTCTACCGTTACGAACTCATGGGCACCCCGGAAGACACTGCCGCCGTGCGAAACGGCCTCGTCCGCTTCTTCACCGAACAGTAAATCTTGACCCCCTCGAGGTATTGGCTCCCCTCTCCGAGGGGAGCTGTCAACGAAGTTGACTGAGGGGAGCAACTGTCTGAGTAAACACACTTCTGCCATATTCCAAGGATTTCCAATGACTGACCTCACCGCCACCGGCCTGCCGCTCGACAATACTGCCGACACCGCAGCGGAACAGTACGACCCGGCGCACGATTACCACGCGCTCAACGCGATGCTCAACCTCTATGACGCCGACGGCAAGATCCAGTTCGACAAAGACAAGGCCGCCGAACGCGAATACGTGACAGGGCACGTGGCCACCAACAGCAAGCGGTTCGCCTCCACCGCCGAGCGTCTCGAATACCTGATCAGCAACCAGTACTACAACCCTGCGGTCTTCAACCAGTACTCCGCTGAATTCCTCGACCGCATCTACGAGCACGTGGAATCCGCCGGCTTTGAGTTCGGCACTTTCCTTGGTGCGTTCAAGTTCTACACGTCCTACGCGCTCAAGACGTTCGATGGTCGCCTCTATCTTGAGGACTTCCCGCAGCGTTGCGCCGCTGTGGCCCTGGAGCTCGCCGCCGGCAATGAGCAGCAGGCCATCGAATACGCCGACGAAATGCTTGCCGGCCGCTTCCAGCCCGCCACCCCGACCTTCCTGAACCTCGGCAAGGCCCAGCGTGGCGAACCGGTCAGCTGCTTCCTGGTGCGCATCGAAGACAACATGGAGTCGATTTCGCGCGGCATCAACGCGGCCCTCCAGCTCTCCAAGCGCGGCGGTGGCGTGGCCCTGCTGCTGAGCAACCTGCGCGAGCTCGGCGCCCCGATCAAGCACATCGAGAACCAGTCCAGCGGCGTGATTCCGGTCATGAAGCTGCTGGAGGACTCCTTCTCCTATGCCAACCAGCTCGGCGCACGTCAGGGCGCGGGCGCGGTGTACCTCAACGCCCACCACCCTGATATCCTGCGCTTCCTGGATACCAAGCGAGAGAACGCGGACGAGAAGATCCGCATCAAGTCGCTGGCTCTTGGCGTGGTGATTCCGGACATCACGTTCGAACTGGCCAAACAGAAGGCCCAGATGGCCCTGTTCAGCCCGTACGACGTGGAGCGCGTGTACGGCAAGCCGTTCGCCGACATCTCCGTTACCGAGCATTATGACGAGATGGTGGCCGACGACCGCATCAAGAAGACCTACATCGACGCCCGTAAGTTCTTCACCACCATCGCCGAACTGCAGTTCGAGTCCGGCTACCCGTACATCGTGTTCGAGGACACGGTCAACCGCGCGAACCCGATCGAAGGTCGCGTGACCATGTCCAACCTGTGCTCGGAAATCCTGCAGGTTCAGGAGCCGAGCGCATACAACGAGGACCTCACGTATGCGCATGTCGGCCGCGACATCTCCTGCAATCTGGGTTCGCTCAACATCGCCAAGGCGATGGATGGCGGCTTGGGCCACACGGTGGAGACGGCGATCCGCGCACTCACCTCGGTGGCCGAGCACACCAGCATCAACGCGGTGCCTTCGATTCGCCGCGCCAATGAGGAGGGCCACGCCATCGGTCTCGGCCAGATGAACCTGCACGGCTTCCTGGCCCGCGAAGGCATCCAGTACGGTTCTGAAGAGGGCCTCGACTTCACCGACATGTACTTCATGACCGTGGCCTACCACGCCTACCGTGCCTCGCACGCGCTCGCCGTGGAGCATGGCCGCACGTTCGCCAGCTTCGCTACGAGCGACTACGCCAAGCCGGCCGGCCAGGGCAACTACTTCGACAAGTACACCGATGGTCGTCGTTCACTCACTCCGCGCACCGAACGGGTCCGTGCGCTGTTCGAACAGTACGGCATCGCGATCCCGACTGCGGCCGACTGGGAGGCCCTGCGCGACGCGATTCTGAAGGACGGCATCTACAACCAGAACCTGCAGGCCGTGCCGCCCACCGGCTCGATCTCGTACATCAACCATTCCACGAGCTCGATTCACCCGATCGCCTCCAAGATCGAGATTCGCAAGGAAGGCAAGATCGGGCGCGTGTACTACCCGGCCGCCTACATGACCAACGACAACCTCGGGTACTACAAGGACGCCTACGAGATCGGCTGGAAGGCCATCGTCGACACGTACGCCGAGGCCACCCAGCACGTGGATCAGGGACTGTCGCTGACGCTGTTCTTCCCGGACACCGCCACCACCCGCGACCTCAACAAGGCCCAGATCTACGCCTGGCGCAAGGGCATCAAGACCCTCTACTACATCCGCATCCGCCAGCAAGCCCTGGAAGGCACTGAAGTCCAAGGCTGCGTCAGCTGCATGCTCTGATCGTTCGATGGAGCGTATACCGCCTTTCTTCGGCACTCGACGTACCTTCGTACGTCTTCGGCCTCAGACGGCGGTCTCCGCACACATCGAACAACCAGAGAGCCGTTGTTACTCCCCTCACTCGGCTAACGCCGACAGCTCCCCTCAGAGAGGGGAGCTGGCCGCGAAGCGGACTGAGGGGGCTCCACCATCTAAGGAACCAACAATGTCACGAACCATCTATAGAGCACTGCTCCGGCTGACCGCGCCGGAGGAGTTCGAAAACAAGTCCAACGACGATAACGACAACGACAACGAGTAATAAGGAACACTCATGGCACCGATTTCCATTCCGCGCAAACCGCTGAAACTCATCGACCGCGTCTCCGCAATCAACTGGAACCGCCTCGAAGACGAGAAAGACCTTGAGGTCTGGGACCGCCTGACCGGCAACTTCTGGCTGCCCGAAAAAGTCCCCGTCTCCAACGACATCCCCAGCTGGCAGAAGATGACCGAGGACGAGCACACGCTCACCATGCGCGTCTTCACCGGCCTGACCCTGCTTGACACCATCCAGGGCACGGTCGGCGCCGTCTCCCTGATTCCGGACGCGCTCACCCCGCACGAGGAGGCCGTGTACACCAACATCGCCTTCATGGAATCCGTGCACGCCAAAAGCTACTCGTCCATCTTCTCCACCCTGTGCTCCACCGAGCAGATCGATGCCGCATTCGACTGGAGCGAGAACAATGAGTTTCTGCAGAAGAAGGCGGAAATCGTGCTCGACTATTACGAGGGCGACAACCCGTACAAGCGCAAGGTGGCCTCCACCCTGCTCGAGTCCTTCCTCTTCTACTCCGGCTTCTATCTGCCGATGTACTTCTCCGCGCACGCCAAGCTGACGAACACCGCCGACGTGATTCGTCTGATCATCCGCGATGAGGCCGTCCACGGCTACTACATCGGCTACAAGTACCAGAAGGGCATCGCCCAGCTGAGCGATGCCGAGCGTCTGGATCTGCAGGACTACACGTACGACCTGCTCAACGAGCTGTACGACAACGAAGTGGAGTACACCCAGTCGCTGTACGACCGCGTGGGCCTGACCGATGACGTCGAGAAGTTCCTGCGGTACAACGGTAACAAGGCGCTGATGAACCTCGGCTACCCGGCTTTGTTCCCGGCTGAGATTTGCGATGTGAACCCCGCGATCCTGGCCTCCCTGAGCCCGAATGCCGACGAGAACCATGACTTCTTCTCCGGTTCCGGCTCATCCTACGTGATGGGCAAAGCCGAAGAAACCGATGACGACGACTGGGATTTCTAAGGGTTTCGCGGTCCGCGAACCCGTAGCGCCGCCGCGTTCGCACGACGGCGCTACGCTGGAGGCATGGAACAGGAGCCGTTGGTCAGCATCATCATCCCGGTATATAAGGTCGAGAAATTCCTTGATGAATGCGTGAAGTCTGTGGTTGCGCAGACCTATCGCAACCTCGAGATTCTGCTGGTGGATGATGGCTCGCCTGACGACTGCCCGGCCATGTGCGACGCCTGGGCCGCCCGCGACCCGCGCGTGCGGGTGATCCACAAGCCCAACGGCGGCCTGTCCGACGCCCGCAACACCGGCATCGCCGGGGCCACCGGTGCGTACATATACTTCGCCGATTCCGACGACACCGTGGCCCCCACGTTGGTGGAGGACTGCCTGAACGCCATGCGCGAGTATGACGCCGACCTCGTGATGTTCCAGTTCGACACCATCTCCGAGAACAACAAGCCGCTGCTGTCCAACTATCGCCACAACGACTTCACCGAGGTGCAGATCCTGACCCCGGTCGAGGCCATCAAAAAGCAGGTCAAGGCTGAGATCGACGGCTATTTCTGGGCCTTCCTGGCACCCGCCTCCACCTATCAGGGCACCGGATTCTCCTTCCCGGTGGGGCGCAAAATCGAGGATCTCTCCCGTATCTGCAACGTGATCGGCGAGGCCACGCGCGTGGTCCGTCTGCCCAAGGTGCTGTACCACTACCGCATGCGCGAGGGATCGATTACCGCCAACTGGGATCCGCAGCTCACCCGCGACTGGACCCGCGCCGCCGACGACCGCGAGGAATACATCGTCCACCGATTCCCCGAGCTCAAGGGCTTCATGACGCTGCAACAGCTGAATTTCTTTGCCAACCTCGATTACGAGACCATGCGCCAGTCGCTGATCGCCGGGCTCAAGATCGATCCCGAGGACGCCGACGCGCTTCGTCGTCGCATCGAGGGCCTGACCCAGTCCGCCGATGAGGGCGATGAGCCCGTACCGGAAACGTTGCGTGAGTTGCTCGGACTGCTCAAGCTGGGCATCACCAAGGTGGCCGATGGCACGTTCGGTAAGGCCGATGGCAGCGGTACTGATGGCGATGCCGAGAACGATGACGTAACGCTGGCCGACCGTTTCCGCGACATGCGCGAGGACTGGCGCCAGCTGCGCATCCAGCGCATCGAAAACGCCGAGGAGCGCAAGGCCGAGCGCAAAGCCGCCCGCAACGGCGTCACCTTCGAGTCTGTGTTGCATTAGTCGGCGACTGATGGAATCCGTCAGTTCGGGAAGAGCAGGCCTGCTCTACGCCGGGCGTGCCGGTTCGCACGTTCGAGAAACAGGCGTGTCATGGGCCGAACCACACAACACCCCCAGAAACGCCCATAAAGTTAACTACATTTTCAGACACGCCACTTGCCTTGGTCCACGGTCCGTGTATAGTAGTTCTCGGCTCAACGAAGAGAACCTTCACTGAACCGGAAAAAAGTAAACGCTGAAGCTTGCAGTTTCCGAAAGCAAAGTTGTACGTCGGTGGCGAGGGCGGAAGCGTAGTAAAGAACAAATCCCTTTACAACGGATCGTGAGGCACGTACCTGCCTCTGAAAGGATTAGTAATTATGGCAGAAGTCGTTTTCGACCACGTCACTCGTATCTACCCGGGCAACGATAAGCCCTCCGTGGATGATCTGAATCTTGATATCAAGGATGGCGAGTTCCTCGTCCTCGTTGGCCCTTCTGGCTGTGGTAAGTCTACGACCCTTCGTATGCTCGCCGGCCTGGAAGAGGTCAACAAGGGCCGCATCCTCATCGGTGGCAAGGATGTCACCACGATGCAGCCGAAGGACCGCGACATCGCAATGGTGTTCCAGAACTACGCCCTGTACCCGCACATGACCGTGGCCGACAATATGGGCTTCGCTCTGAAGATCGCCGGCACTCCGAAGGAAGAGATCCGCAAGCGCGTCGAGAAGGCCGCTGAGATCCTCGACCTGACCGAGTACCTCGATCGTAAGCCGAAGGCTCTGTCCGGTGGTCAGCGTCAGCGTGTGGCCATGGGTCGTGCAATCGTCCGTGAGCCGAAGGTCTTCCTCATGGATGAGCCGCTGTCCAACCTCGACGCCAAGCTCCGTGTCCAGACCCGTACCCAGATCGCTGCTCTGCAGCGCCAGCTGGGTGTCACCACCCTGTACGTGACCCACGATCAGACCGAGGCCCTGACGATGGGCGATCGCATCGCCGTCATCAAGCTCGGTATCCTGCAGCAGGTCGGCGCCCCGACCGAGCTGTACGATCGCCCGGCCAACGTCTTCGTCGCCGGCTTCATCGGCTCCCCGTCGATGAACCTGAACACCCACCCGGTGGTCAACGGTAAGGCGAAGATCGGTGAGGACACCGTGGACCTGCCGGCTGAGGCCGTCAACAAGCTCACCGCCGAAGACAACGGCCAGATCGTGGTCGGCTTCCGTCCTGAGGACGCTGGCCTGGCCCCGGCTGACGACCCGAACGCCTTCTCCCTGAAGGTTGTGAACGTCGAGGATCTGGGCTCCGATGGCTACATCTACGGCAACATCGTCACCGATGGCTCCGCCGCTGAGGCTTCCCAGGTCATGTCCGACCAGAACAAGCTCACCACGATTCGTGTGAATCCGCGTGCGCTGCCGAAGGTTGGCGCGACCGTCAAGATCAAGATCGACCCGGCCAAGATGCACCTGTTCGCTCCGTCGACTGAGCTGCGTCTGAACTAATAGATACTTGGCGAGGTCTAATCGCTTCGTCAACCATTAAACGAGGTTATTCTCTTCCTCTCTTATGACCTCGTTGGAAAAGCCCTGCATAGCTGCGGGGCTTTTCTTTTGCCTTCTAGACGGTCTGTGGGAGAGACCAAACGGTGTTTTCCCGTAAACATAACGCGCCGAAGTCGTGGCCAAGGAGCACACATCGCGAACGACACGTAAAATCGAACACATGGAGTTGAACGAATTGCCCCAGATGGATCCGCGTGCGCTGAAGGCCACGTCTGTCAAAGCCGAAGACGAACACGCCGATTCAGCGGAACCGCAAGCACTGAAAATCACCGCCGCCAGCTCGAACCCAAAGATGTTCACGCTGCCCTGGCACAAGCCCTTGGCCACCTGGCCTGAGGACCTGCTGGCCAACCTGCCGCGAGGCATCTCCCGCCACGTCGTGCGATTCGTGCACGTGGGCGACGAGGTGTACGCCATGAAGGAGATCACGCGCCAGGTGGCCGAGCGAGAGTACGAGATCCTGCGTCGACTGCAGAAGCTCGAACTGCCAACTGTGACCCCGATCGCCGTGGTCACCGGCCGTCACACCCGTGAAGGGGAGCCGCTGGAGGCGATTCTGGTCACCCGGCACTTGAAGTTCTCACTGCCGTACCGTGCGCTGTTCGCCCGCAACCTGCGCCCGGACACCGCCGAACGACTGATCGACGCCCTCGCCGTGCTGCTGGTGCGCCTGCACCTGGCCGGCTTCTACTGGGGTGATGTGTCCCTGTCGAACGTCCTGTTCCTGCGCGACGCCGACGCTTTCTCCGCCTTCCTGGTGGACGCCGAGACCGGTGACCTGCAAGTCCAGCTCACCGACGGCCAGCGCGAATACGATATCGACTTGGCCCGCACCAACATCATCGGCGAACTTATGGATTTGGCGTCCGGCAAGCTACTGCCCGGCGACGTGGATGAGATCGAGGTGGGCAACCGCCTGGTCGACCGCTACCACTCGCTGTGGAGCGCTCTGACCGACACCGACAAGTTCAACCCGGACGAAATGTGGAAGATTGAGCAGCGCGTCAACAAGCTCAACGAGCTGGGCTTCAACGTGGACGAGCTGGAAATGAAGACCGCCGAGGACGGCAAGCGTGTGCTGGTCCGCCCGCGCGTGGTGGACGCCGGCTACGCCAACCGCAAGCTGCTGCGCCTCACCGGCCTTGACGTGCAGGAGAACCAGGCCCGTCGTCTGCTCAACGACCTTGACGCCTACCGTGCCTCCACGTGGCGTGAGGGCGAGGATCTGGAAATCGTGGCCACCGATTGGATGCGCGAGGTGTTCGAGCCGACCGTGCGTATGATTCTGCGCGAATATCGCTCCCAGATCGAGCCTGCTCAGTTCTTCCATGAGGTGCTTGACCATCGCTGGTTCCTGGCGGAGAAGGCCGGCCACGACGTGCCGATGGGCGAGGCCGTGACCAGCTACATCGACAACGTTCTGCCGAGCTACAACCTTGATTCCAAGGCACTCGCCGAACTTAACGAAGAGGCCGATTCCGGCGTCATTGACGACGAATCCACCTACAGCGACCCGGACGACGACGGCTACAACCCCGATGACGATCCGGATGCGGCAGTGTGGAGTCATTAAGCGGACAATCCAATGGACTGTCTGTCGGTGAGCCCATCACACAAAGAAGCCCCTCAAATAGAGGGGCTTCTTTGTGTGTACAACCTATTACGGCCTCAAGCGACAATCACTCCGCCGCAGCCTTGCGCCGTGCGTTGGACACCGCGTACAGGCTGATACCCGCCGCCACTGAAGCGTTCAGCGACTCAACAGACGAGCTGATCGGGATGCCGGCAATCGCGTCGCAGGTTTCGCGCACCAGTCGGCCCAAACCGCTGCCTTCCGAACCGAGCACTACAACGAGCGGATCGGATTCAAAGCCAGTCTCGCCGACGAGCTTATCGCCGCCACCGTCAAGGCCGACAACGTAGTATCCACGCTCCTTCAAGCCCTCAAGTGCCTTAGTCAGGTTCACCACGCGCGCCACCGGCATATGCGCGGCCGCACCGGCAGACACCTTCCAAGCGGCGGCGTTCACTGAAGCGGAACGGCGTTCCGGCAGAATCACACCATTGGCACCGAATGCGGCCGCCGAACGAATCACGGCACCCAGGTTCTGCGGATCGGTCACGCCGTCCAATGCAATGAACAGCGGTCGCGCAGCAATACGGGCGGCCGCCGAATTCGCGGCCTCCATTGCCTTGGCCTTCTTCTCAGCACGATCGGCCAGCTCGTTCAGCGAGGAGTACTGGAACGGATCGACCTTCAGAATCACCCCCTGATGGTTGCCGGAACGGGCGATACGATCCATCTCCAGACGATCGGCCTCCAGCATGTGCAGGCCGTTCATACCAGCGATTTTCACGATTTCGCGAGTACGATCGTCATGTTCAATACGAGACATGATGTACAGCGTGGAAGAAGGTACGCCTACGCGCAGTGCTTCCAGCACGGAATTACGGCCGTACACCAGATCCGAAGTATCCGCCGAAGCGAACTTGTCCACTCGACGGCGAGCCGCCAGACGCGGGTCGGCCATCTGCCGGCGTTCCGCCGCCTTCTTGGCCTTATACGCCTTGTGATAGACGCGGTCCTCGGCTTTGGGAGTGGGGCCGTAACCCTTCAGTTTGTTGCGATGCTTGCCACCCGACCCCTTGGTCGGTCCTTTTTTGATAGCCATAGGTGCTATTGTCCCAGCACCCCGCGCCAAAACGCGGCTATTCCGCCGTCGGTAGCCGGTAAGGTATTGAGAGTGAAGAAGCAGCGCATGATATTCGGACTGTCCCTGCTGTATTGGGGATTATGGTTGGCGATTCTGATTCTGTGGATGGGTCGCTTCGTGACCTCATTCTTGTCGATATATTTGGTTTCCGCGCTGCGCCTCGATGAGGGTGTGGTGGGCACAGTCGTGGCCATGTACGGCTTCGGCGCAATCATCGGCTGCCTGTTCGGCGGTACCTTGTCCGACAGATTCGGCCGCCAATCCATGATTATCATCGGCGAAATCGGCGCAGCGGCTGCCCTGCTGGTCGTTTCCGTGCTCACTGACCCCGTGGCTTTAGGCGCGGCCCTGTTTGTCTATGGTGCGTTCGCCTCACTGCCCAGCCCGGTCATCGCCGCGTATATCGCGGATGTGGTGCCCGCCGAACGTCAGCAACGTGCGTACGTACTGCAATCGTGGGCGATTAATTTTGGGTACGCGATTGGGCCGATTGTGGCCAACCAGCTGGTCAAGATCTCGTATTCGCTGATGTTCTACGTTGAAGCGGCGGTGATGATAGCCGTCACGATATTGCTGATTGCGTTCTTCCGCGAGGTGCGGCATTTGGGGATTACTGTATCGGTGCCAAGTGCGGTGCGCCATGAAGACGAACGCAGTGTTACGCATGCGGAATTCGCCGGCGTCGAGGGGCCGAATCACTCGGATGCCGCACCGGCTGCCAGTGCCAAGGGCTCCATGTCTCGCAATTGGCGGCGCGTGCTCACTGATATGCCATTCCTCGGCTTCTCCCTGCTGATGTTCGGCTACTTCCTTGTGTACTTCCAAAGCACCTCCGGCCTGCCCATTGCCATGACGGACCTTGGTCTAGGGCTGGGCGAGTATTCGGTGCTGCTCACCATCAATGGCGGTATGTTGTGCCTGCTGCAGATTCCCGCGATGAAACTGTTCTCGCGCATGGGCAATTCACGCGTGCTGGTGATGGGCCTCGCCGTAACCGTCATCGGCTATGCGGTGCAGGCTGCGGCCCATTCCTGGGGCGGATTCGCGCTTGCCGTAGTGCTGTGGACGCTGGGTGAGCTGGGCACATTCCCTATCGCCACCACTACGGTTGCCGCCATGGCACCCGCGTCGGCACGCGGCACGTACCAGGGCGTCTACAACGTAGTGTGGTCGGTATCGATTGCGCTGGCGCCGCTGATTGGTGGCTGGACCATCAGCAACTTCGGCGGTCGAACGCTGTGGATCGCCTGCACGATAGTCCTGATCGCCGTAACCCTCGGTCTCAAGCTCACCAAAGGCTTGCGCGACCGCGCCATGGCCGCCAACCTGCGCAATGCCTCACAGTAAATAATTCCCGTCAAGAAAAGTGTGAGGCATCCGAACTTTTCCGCACAATCAAACATGGTCCGCAACGGCGGGATCTCACTGATATGACGCTCTGCATGTGCGATTGAGGCATCGTAATCCTCACGCTTTTCTTATTGAGAATCATTCTCTGCGATACGTTCTAGAATCATCACAAGCAATGCGCCATATACAACGGCAGATATAGGCGGTCTCCTTCAACGCGCATTGGTCTAGGATGCAGCACATATTGCATGCCGACCCGGCTGTCGAATTTATTCTTGAACTTATCGAGCGATGAGGTTTTGTATCTCTTTGTCGATTTGACCTCCACGGGGCAGACCCTGGCCTTCATGGCGGCATTTGAATACTCCCCGATAAGGAGAAAATCAATTTCCATGCGGTCCTTCGCCTGACGGGAATATCGGGAATAGAAGAACAGGCGATGGCCTGAGGCCCGGAGCTGCTGCGCAACGACGTTCTCCACCAGCATGCCTTCATTCACTTCCAGCTTGCCGAACAGGATATCGCGGTACAACTCATTCGACGTGTATGCGCGGTCGGCAAACACTTGCGTTACTAACAAGCCGGTGTCTCCCATATAGCATTTCATCGTGGAGTCCTCTTGGTGTAGGCGCAGGCCCACATGCGGATCCGTGGCATTCATGCAGCGGTTGATCAGGAACGATTCATCCAACCAGAAGAAAGCATCGCCATATTCACGTTCGCGTGCGTTTTCGCCTAAAGACGACAGTGTGAACTTCTTTTCATGCTTGGAAAGTTGCCCTGGAATTTCATCGAAGATACGTTTGACCCGTTCTTTCGAATCTCCGCCGTATTTCTCTATGTCCTGAGCGTACAGGTGCAAAATTTGGCGTTTCACTCGATCGACATTGCCCATATCGGATGTTCCCAGATAACGCTCTACGGCCTGCGGCATACCTCCCACCAGCATGTATTCACGGAACAGGCGTTCCGCCTTGTTGTCCAGCAGCGGAGACATTGCTCGCCTGTCCGCAAAAGATTGCCGTATCGCATCGGCGAGTAGTTCTTCTCCTCTGGCCCATAGAAATTCCTCAAAATCCATGGGAAACATGCTCACCGATTCTTCCTCGGAGGGAATCAAGATGTTTTCGACATTCTTCTTAATGGAGATCAGGGAGCCAGTCTCCATGAAGTCATATCGACCATCCGCAACGAGTTGTTTAACCGCGCTGCGGGCAAAGGGGAAGAGCTGTACTTCGTCGAAAATAAAGAGGGTGTCACGCTCATGCAGGCGTACGCCGTAATAGACGGAAAGGTCCATGAACAGCGTGTCCAAATGATCCAGATTGTTGCGGAACGAGTCTCGTACCGCCTGCGGAGCCTTCTGCCAGTCGATAAGGATGTATGAGCGGTATTCGTTCTTCGCGAATTCCTCGGCGACGGTGCTTTTGCCGACGCGGCGGGCTCCTTCAATCATTAACGCAGTAGTACCCTTGCTCGCTGCTTTCCATCGCCGTAGATGGTCGTATACTTTTCTCTTATACATGTTAAGCTCATATTCCTAGTATTTTCAAGGATTTATGAGCTATTATATCACGATTCCTAAGTTATATAATGCCGTAGAACTCACTATTCCTAGGTTATGAATTGCTTTGATTCTCACGATTCTTAAGTTATATGTCGAGCTGTCGAATGCTCTGTAACGGTAGTGCGGCATACGTTCTTCACGATTCGCTGTAAGCGTTATTCGGTTTGGAGATACGGGCAAGACCGCATATGGTGAGTGGTTCTTATCGAGAACTATTCTCTGCGCGTATGATGTATGGCATGCAATAATCCAACAAACCATCGCTGGCATTGACGGCAACGAGGCGCGATTCTTTGGCTATGTGGCCGACAACAGCGAGGAGATGGAACCGGACCGCATACGCCCGGCCATCCTGATTTTGCCTGGTGGCGGCTACGCCATGACCTCCGACCGCGAAGCCGAGCCCGTGGAGAATACGCTAATGCTCATCCAGGCCTGCCGGGCCGCCGGCGTGAGCATCGAAGCACACCTGTTCCCCGAAGGCAGCCACGGCCTGTCCCTGGCCAATGCGGAAACCGCTGGCAACGGCTTCTATGCGCACATCGTCGAATGCGTGCAGTGTTGGCCTGATTTGGCTGAAGCCTGGTTGCGTCGCCTGTTCTAGGCAAAACGCTATTACGCTGTGCGCCAAGTGCGCCACGCAGTTATGGAATAATAGCAATCGTATGCATCGGCAGCAGTTGCGCCGGTGTCCATAACCGCGCAGTCCTGTGCGTCCAGCCGGGAGAGAAAACCCGGCAGCGGCCGCAAGGCTGACTACTCCGCGGCAATACCAAGGAGAACATTATGGATGATCTCAAAGATCAATCCGCAGTGTCCGCGACCGCAACGAACGAGGTCGTGGAATCGGAAGAAGTGCGCGCGCAGGAAGCGCTATTGGGGGAAGCTGATCCAAGTCTGACCAGTGCCGACGACGTGGCCAAAGCCCTGAATGTCGACCCATCCCAGGGCCTGAGCGAGGAAGAAGCCAAGCGTCGACTGGCCAAATTCGGCCCGAATGAGCTCGCCACCGCCCCGCCCGTACCGAAATGGAAGAAATTCCTGGCCCAGTTCCAGGACCCGCTGGTCTACCTGCTGATCGCGGCCACCATCATCTCGGTGATCGCATGGTTCATCGAAAAGGCCAATGCGCAGCCCGGCGCGGAAGGCGGTGAAGTGCTGCCGTTCGACGCCATCGTGATCATTTTGATTCTGATCGTCAATGCCGTGCTCGGCTACATGCAGGAGGCCAAGGCGGAGGCCGCGGTCGAGGCGCTCGCCCAAATGACGGCCCCGCAGACCTCGGTGCTGCGCGGCGGCAAAGTCATGCGCATCAACACCGCCGACGTGGTCCCCGGCGACATCATCGTCCTTGCGGAAGGCGACTCAGTCTCCGCCGATGGCCGACTGGTCAACGCGGCCAGCCTGCGCATCGCCGAGGCCTCCCTGACCGGCGAATCCGTGCCGGTCGGTAAGAAGCCGGACACACTCACCGAAGCCAAGGCGCTGGGCGACCGTGCCAACATGATCTTCAACGGCACTTCCGTGACGCAAGGCACCGGCCGCGCAATCGTGACCGGCACCGGTATGAACACGCAGGTCGGCAAGATCGCCGACATGCTCTCCGCCACCGAAGATGAGAAAACCCCGCTGCAAAAGGAGATGGATTACGTCTCCAAGATCCTCGGCATTGCGGTGTGCGTCATCGCTGTCGTGGTGCTGGTGGCGCTCGCCGTGCTGGAAGGCTTCGACGACGTCCATGACGTGATTGATTCCTTGCTGTTGGCCGTCTCGCTGGCTGTGGCCGCCGTGCCGGAAGGCTTGGCCGCCATCCTGACCGTGGTGCTGGCGCTTGGTGTGCAGCGTATGGCCGCGCACAACGCCATCGTCAAGAAACTGCATTCGGTGGAGACCTTGGGCTCCGCTTCCGTGATCTGCTCGGATAAGACCGGTACGCTGACCCGCAACGAGATGACCGTGGAGCGCGTGGTCACCCCGTCCGGCGCAGTGCAGATCACCGGCACCGGTTACGCGCCGGAAGGCCGCATGGTTATGACCGGTGGCGTCAGTCCTGAATCCGAGCAGGCCCAGATTGTGGCCGATGAAGTCGTCGCCACGCTTGTGGCCGGCACGCTCGCGAACGACGGCGAACTACGCGAGGAGAACGGCCGTTGGGAGATTGTGGGCGACCCCACCGAAGTCTCGCTGATCGTGGCCGCACGCAAGGTCAAGGCCGATCGCAAGATCAAGCGCTACACGCGCGTTGGCGAGATTCCGTTCACCTCCGAACGCAAGCGCATGTCCATCATCGCCAAGGACAGCACCGATTCAGACAAGCTCACCGTGTTCGCCAAGGGCGCGCCCGACGTGCTGTTGAGCTACTGCACGCGCATCCGCGTGGGTGGTCAGGTCCGTAAGCTCACCGAAGGCGATCGCCAGTCGATTCTCGCCACCGTCGAACGTCTCTCCTCCGAGGCCTACCGTACGCTTGGCGAGGCCTGCCGTCCGCTGGAAACCAGTTCTTTGGCTGATGTGCCCGGTGTAAGCGTCAACGCCGCAGGCCAGGTGTCCGACATCGCCGATCAGGCCGAAGCCATCGAAACCGATCTCATCTGGAATGGCATGGTCGGCATTATCGATCCGCCGCGTACTGAGGTGCGCGACTCCGTGACCGAGGCCCATCGTGCCGGCATCCGCACGGTGATGATCACCGGCGACCACCCGCTGACCGCCGCCCGCATCGCCTCCGACCTTGGCATCATCGCCAAGGACGGCAAGGCCCTGACCGGCGACCAGCTCGACCAGCTGCCCGATGAGGCCGCACTCGACAAGGCCACGTCCGAAGTGTCCGTGTACGCGCGCGTGGCCCCCGAGCACAAGCTCAAGATCGTCGAATCCTTGCAGCGTCAAGGCAACATCGTGGCCATGACCGGCGACGGTGTGAACGACGCCCCGGCAGTCAAGTCCGCGGACATCGGCGTGGCCATGGGCATCACCGGCACCGAAGTGACCAAGCAGAGCGCCAAGATGATTCTGGCGGACGACAACTTCTCCACCATTGTGGCCGCCGTACGCGAGGGTCGCGTGATCTTCGACAACATCCGCAAGTTCCTGCGCTACCTGCTGAGTTCCAATGTGGGTGAGGTGTTCACCGTGTTCCTCGGTGTGGTGTTTGCTGGCTTCCTCGGCATCCGCCAGCCGGAAACCGTGGGCGTCACCGTGCCGCTGCTCGCCACACAGTTGCTGTGGATCAACCTGCTGACCGATGCCGCGCCGGCGTTGGCTATGGGCGTGGACCCGCAGACCGACGATGTGATGGGTCGTAAACCGCGTAAGGTGACGGACCGCGTGATTGACGCCTCCATGTGGGGCGACATCATCTTCGTCGGCGTCATTATGGCCATCGTCACGCTGATTGGTATGGACATGCACCTATCCGGCGGCTTGTTCACCGACCGCTCGGTGGATGCCATCGGCCATGAAGCGCAGATGACCGAGGCCCGTACGATGGGCTTCACGATTCTGGTGTTTGCCCAGCTGTTCAACGCGCTGGCCTCCCGTTCGCATCTGCAGTCCGCATTCGTGGGTCTGTTCTCCAACAAGTGGCTATGGGGTGCGATTGGTTTGTCCGTGGCGCTGCAGCTCGTGGTGATTTACGTGCCGTTCCTTAACGGTCCGTTCGGCACCGTGGCATTGAGCCCGATGGCTTGGGTGGAATGCATCTGCCTGGCCGCAATCGTGCTGATTGCCTCCGAGCTACGCAAGATTGTGCTACGCGCGATAGCCAAGCGTTAAGCCATCGCAATAGCCCTGATTGTGGGCATATAGCAGTGGGCCGGGCTCTGGTATTCAGGGCCCGGCCCACTGCTATATCCAAACGGCTCCTCATGGGGCGGTAACTATCCCATGGGGCGGTGAGTTCCTCATGGGGCGGTCGCTGAAAACGGCGTTATTCCGCGAAAAAGGAAAATGCGCTAACCGCCCCATGAGGAAGTTACCGCCCCATGGGAAACGGGAGAACGCTGCAGACCTCAGTTGTGGCTGCCGTCGGGGCCGTCAGTAGAGGTGGAGTTGTCGCCGCCGTTATTGTTGTCGCTATTGTTGGACTCGTCTTGAGACTTCTGCTGTGCCTCTTGGTCGGCCTTCTGCCGAGCCTCTTCCTGAGCTTGCTTGGCGGCATCTGCCTGCTGCTTGGCCTGCATCGAGGCGGTGACGTCGGACTCGGCCTTCTGCAGTCTAGAAATCGCATTGTTGACGTCGGATTCGGACGGACTGGTCCCGTTCATCACCGTATTGGCCTCGGTGATGGCGTTTTGCAGCGCGGTGCGGGTGTTCTCATCGGCCACACTGCCCGCGGAATTATCCAGCGTGCCCCGCGCCTGCGAAATAGCCGAGCTCAGGTTCGATTTCAGTGTGTCGGTATCGGCCGTCGCCTTTGAAGTATTAACGGCCTTGATCGCATTGTTGATGGCATCCGTCTTGTCAGCCATGTCGCTGGCATCATTCTGCAGCTCTTTAGTGTGAGACTTCAACTCAGTGGCGTTGAGGCTGGAATCGCACTTGGCGGTGTCGGTCGGATTGTCGGCGTCTTGCAACGCCTGATTCAGCGTGGTGAGCGTATTGGCATCGGCCACATCGCTGGTGGATGTTTGCGCGCTGGTTTGGCCATTGGATATGGCGGTGGTGAGCTTCTTCTGAGCATTCGTGTACTGCTTGGCCGCTACCTTGCACTCGGCCAATGCCACGGCTTGGCTCGCCTTACTGCTGTTGGAATGCCACCAGAGCAGGCCGGCGACAACCAGCGCTATCACGGCGACTACCGCTACGGCAATGCCGACGATTTTGCGGGTGTTCTTTTTGCCGCTACCGCCGTGACGAGGCTCGGCGCCATCGGAATCGTCCTCATCGGAGACCTGATTCAACGGAATGGAGGGAGGCATCACAGCAGGCTGAGCCTGTGCCGAAGCAGCCAGGGCGGCCGGTTGGAACACCTGTGTGGCTGCAGCATCATCGGCAGACGCTACTTGCGTTGCCGGCATGGCAACGGTCTCACCGGATACGGTGGATGATGCGCCGTATGCCTGTGTGGCCGCAGCTGAATTAGGCTGGAATGCCTGTGTGGCCGCGGTTTCGGCATTCGGCATGGCCTGAGCTTCGAAAAGCTGTGTTGCCATGACCTGATCAGGCCGGAATGCTTGTGTTGCCTCGGCATCTACCGCAGGCTGCTCGGCCTGACTGGGCTGGAACGCTTGTGTCGCGGCGTTTGAAGCTGCCGAAACAGGCGATGTCGCCGGTGCCGCTGGTGTGGCTGGCGTCACCGGCGCTGTCGGTTCCACCGGGCGGAAGCTTTGCGTCGTCTGATCCCAAACGTATTGCTGCTGGCCGGGCGCAGCGGCGATTGGTGTTTCGGATACTACTGGCTGCGTGGCTGCCGCCGGCTGTGGTGCTTGTGCGGCAACCGCAGCCGGGAATTGCGGCGAGAACGGTTGCGTCATGGCCGGATCGATGGGCTGTGTGGGCTGTGCAAACTGCGTCGGCTGTGCTGCCTGCACAGATTGCGGGAACTGCAGAGCCGGTGTGGCTTGTGTCGCTGGCTGCGCGCCATATGCTGCCGTCTCTTGCCCGGGAATCGGAGGAACCGTTGGCTTGACCGGCTTTTCGTGCTGCTGGAAGTCGAACTGGAACCCACCATCGCTGTTGGTCATGACATCTCCTTGGGATTAAGCAAATGGCCGGCATCCGCCGGCCGAATGGTACGTCGCAACGCTCAGTCGTCGATGTGCGCGCGGTAGAAATTCTCGTAGGAACGGCTCGGCGTCGGACCCCGCTGGCCCTGATAATGCGAGCCGGTGCCCTTGGAGCCATAAGGGTGCTCAGCGGGCGAGCTCAGCTGGAAGAAGCACATCTGGCCGATTTTCATGCCAGGCCATAGTTTGACCGGCAGCGTCGACACATTAGACAACTCAAGCGTAATATGCCCCTCGAAACCGGGGTCAATGAAGCCCGCAGTCGAATGGGTCAGAATACCCAATCGGCCCAGTGAGCTCTTGCCTTCCAGACGGGCGGCAATGGACGGGTCCAACTTGACGTATTCCCACGTGGAACCCAGTGCGAACTCGCCGGGGTGCAAAATCCACGGTTCGTCGGGATTCACCTCGAACTGTTCGGTGAGCGCGCCCTGGTTTTCCGCCGGATCGACATAGGTGTAGGCGTGGTTATTGAACAAACGGAAGTACCGATCCAATCGCACGTCGATGGAAGCGGGCTGCACCATTTCGGGGGTCCACGGATCAAGTGAGATATGACCTGCGGACTGTGCGGCGAGAATGTCGCGGTCGGACAGCAGCATGTGAAAAACTCCTTGGGCAAATAAATACTGCCTTCAAGTCTAGCGCCTTGGGCGGAAACGTGAGAGGCTCCTCACGCTTCCGCGGTCCATCAATCGCAAGTATTCTCAGGTTTTTCTCAGAGAAACTTAGAGGTAGACCCAGAAAGCAGTGGTTATATAAATGATGTCAGCGGAAAGCTGATCAGGAGCCGCAGCAGTTCCCGACAATTGAACCCCCTTTCTTCTTCTCTCTCCTTTCTCTCCCCGGCGGGCGACCGCCGGGGTTCTTTTTTGTGCCCTGAATCATTCCCCCGAATGACCGCCATTCCCAAGCCATAGCGGTACACTGGCTGTGTAATCGGCAGGAAGGGGGCACCGATGGCCCGCAACGATGAGGACTACGATTTCTTCGGCGATGGTCAGTATGACGATTCGCGCAGCTCACGTCGTGCACAGAATCGACGCCCATCCAGGCGGAATGCCGGCCGGCGATTTGCCGCTACAAAAGCCAGCAGCCCAACGTCGATGTTGTGCCGCAGACTTGCCGTTGTCAGCGGACTGCTAGCCGTCGTGGTATCGGCCACCTCGGCGGTTCATGAAATCGCGCCTTACGCCATTTCCTTTATGACGGCAGTGCCAGGACGATACGTTGCGTTGACGGCGGCGGTGCTTATCGGCATCACCCTGATTCTGGTCATCGCTGCGCGAGTCACCATGCCTCGGTACGCCACTCACGGGGGAGTGGGCGCGGGCGGCATCATCGCACTGGTGTGCGCCATAGTTTGCTTGGTTATCGGCGTGGCCGTGGGCGTATTGTTCCCGGAAGGACTGATTCAGCAGTCGAACGACAAGGCACCCGTCGAAGATACCGCACAGATGGAGCAAGGCATCGAACAAGCTGCCGGCGCGTGCAAAGAAGGATGGCAGGGGCTTGATACGGGCGGTTTGCCGGGCATCACCACCGTACAGATGTGCACTGATCCGAGAGTGGCCTTCGTATCCTTTGAATCGGAATCGTCCGCAGCCATCAGCCGGGCACCTATCGAAAGCAAGATTTCCGAACTGCTGAGCCAATACGCTGATAATGAGCAGACGAAAGGTGATTGGCGATTGCTGAACGGCAAACGCTGGATGGTGTTCGGCGAGGGCAGCAAGATGACCGCACTGCAGCAGCAGTGGGGCGGCGAACTTGAGACAATCACCGCAGCCGCAAACAGCGGTAATGCCTGACAGATTGCCGGTATCCTCTGGAAAGTCCCAAGGCGATTCGGCGCGGATTACCCAATGTGACTGAAATCATGGTCCATCGTTTTCCGCACAGCGCGCAAGACCTCTATATTGGATTGGTATGAGCAAAGAAGCGAATGCCAGCCAGCCTCTGATCGGCCGCGAATCCACCACTGTGCCTGGACGTTTTGGCGAGCCACTCACCGTGGAACACAGCGTCACCTCGCGCGGCGGCTTCGACCAGCATGCCACGCATCCGCTGTTCCTGTGCCTGCATGGATGGGGATCCAGCGAAGAAGACATGGCGGACATCATGCGCCTCATCGCTCCATATAACGACTTCGTGGCATTGCGCGGGCCGCTGACACTCGCGCCGGCCCGTGAAGGCAGTCCCGACCCCGGCAACTACGCGTGGTTTCACGATGCCCTGCCTATCGGCGATGATCGTGACTACGACGCGTATGCCGCCGCCACAGCAGTCGACCGATGGGTGGCCGACAACATTCCCGCCGACCGTGACGTGGTGCCGCTTGGGTTTTCGCAAGGTGGGCTGGTCGCCGTGCATTTGTTGCGTATCAATCCCGAGCGGTACCGGGCCGTCGTCTCCCTGTCCGGCTTCAACGCACCCGGTCAGGTGCCCGGCACGGCCCCCGCCGACTCTCGCCTGGCCGATTATGATATCCCCGTGTTCTATACGTACGGCAAGAACGATGGCGTAATCCCAAAATACGAACTGTTCGCCACCGCCGCTTGGCTGGAAGAGCATACGTGGCTGAAAACCAAGAGCTACCACGGTCTGGATCACAATGTGAGTCTTGAGGAGTTCGCCGATTTGCGCCAGTGGCTACTTGACAACGACATTACCTCTGGCGTGCTGTAGTCAGCCGCCATCACTGGAATTGGCGCGGCCGTCGCAGCAATCGGACATCGAGGGCGCTTGTGGCTGACTCGGTCATAGACTGTTCTCCCATGAGCGAAGTGAGCACTGCAAGCACTACTGCACATACTGAAGAGAATCATACGGAAATAGCAATCCCCAACTTGGCTCCCCTCAGAGAAGGGAGCCAGGGAAACTAGATGCCGGAATCAGCGTCCACTTGCATAACGTAGATGTTGCGCCTCAGGGAGCGGGCTTGGGCTCGGTTGATGTCGCCGGCTTCGTACATGTCCTGAATCATACCGAGTTCGATACCGTAGCTCTCGCGCTTTACGTCCTCGACCTGCGTGATGGTTTCCGTAGTGCCGCTCATGGTCGGACGTGCCTGCAATGAAGCCTCGGCACGACGATAATCCAGCAACAGTGCCGAACAATGCTCGGTGTTGTACGTATCCTGGCCCATCTCGTCAATAAGCCGGCCGATAACATGATGAATCGCCTCGACCTGCAGTTCGCGGGTGCGCGCGAAAATCTGGTCCTCGCTCACCAATGGTGTGGTGTGGCGAATCTTGGACACCGTGCGTTTGGCGTAATTGCTCATCTGCCGCTGGAACATGCGTACACGACCGCGAATCTGCGATACCGCGTGCCCCGAAGTCGGATCAGTGGAAGTGTGACGCAACGTATTCATAATCTGGTCAAGCATGCGCTCGCAGGTTTCGACGTTCAGCTCTTGCGTGGCCGTATCCGCCGCCGGATGTGCTTTGGTGTCGGCAAGCCGGTCGCGCACGAATTCCTTTTCCCAATGCAGCGCTTCGATCTGCAATTGCTCGAATCCCTGGGGATCGGTATCGCCGATGCGCTGCTGCAATCGTCCGATGCGCTTGGTGTACTGGTCGATTACCATCAGAATCGCACGACGATTCTCTGGCGTGATGCGTCCGGTCAATTCCTCCACCGTGGCGCGTAACACATCGATGGTCACCGGAATTATTTCCGCGCTGGGATCCTTGCCACGGTTCGGAGCCAATAGCGGTAACAGGAAGTTGGCCAGCAGCAAGGTCACGATAATCACGCCTGACGCAATGAAAATCAGCTCGTCACGCATCGGGAACGGCGCACCGCCGGCAATGTAATACGGGATGGTGAACATCAATGACAGCGTGATGGTTCCCTTGGGGCCGCCAAAGGTCATCACTGCGGCCGAGCGCCAGCGTTCGGGTGTCATTTTGCGGCGCTGGCCGGAGATTGTATCTCGCGCAACGCGCAGCATGGCCGCAATCCAGAAGAATCGAAGCGCGATTACCACCAGAGTGACCAGCAGAATAATGCCGATCAGCGCGATATTGCTGATATACGGGTCAGACCAGCTGGCCATCATGGCGCGCGGCAGCTGCATGCCCAGAAGAATGAACACCGCACCGTTGAGCGAGAAACTCAGCACACCCCATACTGAAGTGGAAACGATATTCGTGCGTGCCACATTCGGCCCCACGCCGGTGCGGTCGAATCGGATGAACAGGCCAGCGGCCACCACCGACAGAATGCCGGACACATTGAATTCCTCCGCGCCCAAATACAGCAGGAAGGGCAGGAACAGTTCCATCAGAATACGTGTGGTAGTGGTTTCCCAGCCGAGGGATCGCACGGTCTCGAATAGCCAGTTGGCCGCTGCTGCTATCACCAGGCCAAATAAGGTGCCGCCAAAGAAGGAGATCACGAATTCGCCGGCGGCCTGCCCCACGGCGAATTCTCCAGTGAAGGCGGCGGCCAGAGCGAACTGGAAGCCGACGATGCCGGAAGCGTCATTGAAGAGTGATTCGCCTTTCAGCACGCTGCGCTGACGCTGCGTCAGCGAGGCTTCTTTACCGAGGGAGCTGACGGCCACCGCATCGGTCGGGCCGAGTGCCGCGCCGAGTGCTAAGGCTGAGGCTAAGGTGATGGACGGCCAGACGGCATGCAAAGTGAATCCGACCGCCGCCATCGTGACGATAGCCAGTCCGATAGCCAGCGATAGGCTCAGATCCAGCGTTTTCAGCAACGCCGACTTATCGATTTCGTGGGCTTCCAAATACAGCAATGGCGCGATAAACAGCACCATGAACAGTTCCGGGTCGAGCGTTGCATCCGGGAAAAACGGCAGATACGTAACCAGCACGCCCAGCACAATCTGGACCAGCGGCGTGGAGACTTTGGGCACGAAGCGACTGACAAACGAGCTCACCACCACCGCCGCAATGATGCATAGGATGAGCTCAAATACCGCCATGTTGCCGCCTTCTCCCTTAAATTTTTCTCCACCAAAAGTATATGGGAACCATGAAGAAAACGTTAAGCTTGCGGCCGATTATGCACATCATGAGACGATATGAGAAAAGGCATACACTCGTTGGTATGGAATATGACGAGGCGATGCGCCGTGCACTGGAACTGGCCGGTCAGGCTGCAGCCGCTGGTGACGTACCGGTTGGTGCGGTGGTGCTGGATGCGGCCGGCCAGATTGTCGGGCGCGGATACAACACGCGTGAGGCTGATGGTGACCCGCTTGCCCACGCCGAAATCATCGCCATGCGTCAGGCGGCCCAAGCCTTGGGCGCCTGGAATCTCGCCGATTGCACGCTGGCCGTCACACTTGAGCCGTGCCCGATGTGCGCGGGTGCCTGCATCCAGACCCATATCGGCACCATCGCGTTCGGTGCCTGGGATCCCAAGCTCGGTGCATGCGGTTCGATTTGGGATATTCCGCGCGATCCGCATATCGGCCATAGTCCTGAAGTGCACGGCGGCGTGTTGGAAGGCGAGTGTCAGTCCATCCTGACTGATTTCTTCGCCCAGCGGCGATAGACACGGACGCATTACTTACCTCACGCAACCAACACGCGGCACCAAGGCAACATATTCCATTTCTTCTACCATCGAAACCAGTAGTGCAATGCCAATCCACACACGTCGAAGGAGACAATATGGCCGAGAACACCTCGACTTTCACCGGTGCCGCCGCTGACGGTACCGCACTCACCGCCGTCTACCTGACCCAGCCCGCCGCCAATGTGGCGATCGGTCTGGTGTTTGCCGGCAGCGACCTGCCGCACATCGTCCACTGGGGCCGCCCGCTGGCCAAGCCCGACACCCTGCTGGCCGCCTATGACGCCCTGAAGCCGCAGCGCGTGTCCGGCGCGCTCGACGACACCGCTTGGCCGTCCATCCTGCCCACCCAGGCCGAAAGCTGGATCGGCGAGCAACGCGTGGTGCTGCGCCGCGCCGGCGTCGAGCTCTTCCCCAAGTTCACCGTGACCAACATCGAGACCGGCGGCGTGCTGGAAGCCACCCTCGATGCCGTGTCCGGCGAAAGCTACACCGATGTGGCCGGCCATGCCCGCGCCACCGGCCCGGCCCGCGTGCCCGGCGTCATAGTCGCCGCGCGCGATGAGGAGCAGGGCGTGGAAGTCGAATGGCACCTTGAACTGCTCCCCGGCGGCCTGGTCCGTCAGAAGGCCACCGTAACCAACCTGTTCGGTGCAGACGCCGGAGCCCCGCTCGAGATCGGCAAGATCGAGCTTGGCTTCCCGCTGCCCGAATCCGCCGGCGAAATCCTCACCACCACCGGTCACCATCTACGTGAACGCAGCCCGCAGCGCCAGCCGCTGACCGTCGGCCGTTTCGAAAAGCCGCAGCTCGCTGGCCGCCCTGACTTCGACGCATCCCTGCTCCTGACCGCCGGCGTGCCCGGTTTCGGCTTCGAGCATGGCGACGCCTATTCGGTGCACGTGGGCTGGAGCGGCAACTCCGTACTGTCCGCCGAACGTCTGCCCTACACGACCGGCGTAATCGGCGGCGGCGAACTCCTGTTCGGCGGCGAAGTGACGCTCGCCGGCCCCGGCGAAGGCCAGAACTCCTACGACACCCCGTGGCTGTTCGGCTCCTATGGCGATGGCCTCAATGAGATCGCCGCCCGCTTCCACTCCTACGCGCGCTCCCTGCATCCGCGCCTGTTCTCGCACGGCCGTCCGGTGATCCTCAACACGTGGGAAGCCGTGTACTTCGACCACAACTTCGATACGCTGAAGGCACTCGCCGACAGGGCCGCCGACTCCGGCGTGGAACGATTCGTGGTGGATGACGGTTGGTTCGGTTCCCGCCGCGACGACACCTCCGGCCTCGGTGACTGGCAGATTGCGCAGGACGTCTGGCCCGATGGCCCGAAGTCCCTGAAGGCGCTCGCCGACTACGTGCACGCCAAGGGTATGGAATTCGGCTTGTGGTTCGAGCCGGAAATGGTCAACCCCGATTCCGATGTGGCCCGTAACCACCCTGATTGGATTCTCTCGCCCACCGCTGGCCGACTGCCGCTGCAGGGCCGCACTCAGCAGGTGCTCGATCTGACCAATCCGGATGCGTTCGACTACATCTACGGCTGCATGGACCAGCTTGTCGGCGAGCTTGGTATCGACTACATCAAGTGGGACCACAACAAGCTCGTCACCGAGCCCGGTTCCCGCCGCTCCGGCCGCCCGGCCGTGCACGCGCAGACCCTTGCCGTCTACAACATCTTCAAGGGCCTCAAGACCGCGCATCCGGGCCTTGAGATCGAAAGCTGCTCCTCTGGTGGCGGCCGCGTGGATCTCGGCATCCTAGAGCACGCCGATCGTATCTGGGTCTCCGACTGCGTGGACCCGGTTGAGCGCGCGGACATCCAGCGCTACACCTCGCTGCTGGTGCCGCCGGCGATGATGGGCGAGCACGTGGGCGCCAGCCCCGCACACTCCACCCAGCGCGCCACCAGCCAGGAACTGCGCATGGCCATGGCGTTCTTCGGCCACATGGGCATCGAATGGAACCTGTTGAAGGAGCCGGACGAGGCGCTCGCCAAGCTGGCCGTGTGGGTGGCCGAATTCAAGAAGCACCGCGACTGGTTCGCCATCGACACCTGTGTGCACGCCGACTCCAACGATCCGGCCGTGCGTCTGGACGGTATGGTGATGCCGAACCGTGACGCCGCCATCTACCGCTTCACCCAGCTGACCACCAGCCAGACCTATCCGGCCGCGCCCGTGCATCTGCCCGGACTTGACCCCGAGCGCACCTACCGTGTCAGCCCGCTTGACCCGAGCTTGGATTTGACCGGTCTGACCAACGGCCAGAGCACTCTCGGCTGGTGGAACGAGGAAGGCGTAGTCCTGACCGGCGAAGCCCTGCAGCGCTACGGCATTCGTCCCCCGTCCCTCCACCCCCAGCAGGCAGTATTGCTCAAGGCTGTGGCGTTAAGCTGACAGCCTAGTAGGCTGTCAGTAGCCACGGCCTGAGCGAAGCGACAGCTGAGCGAAGGTGGGATTGAGCCTTGCCGATAGGCAAGTCCGTAATTGCTGGTCGTGGCGGAGTAACTGTGGCGAAGCAACGTTCTTGGCTCCCCTCTCTGAGGGGAGCCAAGAACGGCCTACCCAATATGCTTCACAATCACGCGACTGGCGGCGGCTTTGGCCCAGAGCTGCCAGTCGTGGTTCATAATCGTGAACTTGACCGGCTGGGTCTGGCTGTGACGATAGAAACGAATGCCGTCACGCAGCGAATCGGTGCCGAGCTTGGCCAAAAACGCGGACTCCCCGGCAATCATCACATGCCCGGGCATCGCGATGTTCGCCACCGTAGCCACCAGCGATCCCAAGCGATAGCACGTCCGGTTCACCAACTGCGTGGCCTGCGGCACGCATCCCTTGGCATCGCGCACAAAGTCCTCAAAACTGACCGCGCGACCCACAATCGCAGAGTACTGTTCGGCGATCGAATCGTCAGTCAAGCATTGTGAACAGCCGATATGTCCGCTGGTGCAGCGCGGCCCCTCCGGATCGATAAGCACGTGGCCCACCAGACCATAGCTCTTATCCGGGTACTGCACTGGCTTGCCGTTCACGGCCAGCGAATAACCAACACCCACGCCGATGGTCACCACGGCGAACATATCCACGCCGACACCCGGCCCGAACCAGGAGGCATCCACCAGCAGAGAATCGATATCATTGAACACCCCGCACGGCAGACCGGTCGCCTCTGTGACCATCGTTCCCAAGTCCGTGGCCCCGTCCCAATGCAGGAACGGCGCGAACGTCACAATCGAATCGTCGACCACATGCCCACCTACCGCAACGCCCACCGCAGTGGGGGAGGGCAACCCGGAAGAGACGATATCGGCGGAACATTCGCGCACCAGCCGCGTGATGGCCGACACCACATACTCAGCCGACTGATCCGCCCCGATCGGCACCTCGTGCCGGCCGGACACCACCTCGCCATGCGCGTTCACCGCAGCGGCCACAATCGACATCCCATGAACCTTGACACCAATGAAGGTGCGTGCGTTCGAACACAACACCAGCGAAGTCTGCGGGCGTCCGCGACGATCCGAACTTTCCCTTGGCGTGAATCGCTCGGGCAGCTTGCCTGACGGGCCGGCCTCGGCCGGAAGCTCCTCGATCACCCCGGCGTAGATCAGATCGCTGGTGATGCGGGACAAGGCCCCTTGGCTCAGTCCCAGCATCTGTGCCAACGTAGTGCGGGCTATCGGCCCGTATTGGGCAATTGCCGCCGCCACGCGATGCGTATGCTCGGATCCGGAAAACCACTGTGGAATCGCGTTGGTATCAGACATGCAAGCCCCTTCGCTGTATTTATTGCGTTAATCACAAAATACCGCGATTTTTGTTGCTTGCGCAAGTGGGCTCGCTGGCGCTGGGAATGAAATGGCCGAACCGTTATCTTAGAAAGTGGAAGAACCGCCGGCATCGAAGCCGGAGGAAAAAAGAAAGATAAAGGAGTCAACAATTATGCTGTCCGATTCCCCACATTCAACGCCTAGACTGAAGCGTCTGGCCGTACGCACCGCCGCCGTGGTGTGCGCGATTGCCGTCGGCTTCGGTCTGGCAGGCTGCGGCTCCAGCACCGCAGGCACCGTCACGCTGGATTTCTTCCAGTTCAAGTCCGAGGCCGCCGACCAGTTCAAGTCCATGGTCGCCGATTTTGAAAAGCAGAACCCGACCATCAAGGTCAATATCAACAATTCCGCCAACGCTCAGACCGATCTGCGCACCCGCTTCGTGAAGAACCGCGTGCCGGACGTGATCACCTTCAATGGTGACATCAGCTTTGGCAACTTCGCCGCGTCCGGTGTCTTCTACGATTTCACCGACGAACCCATCGTGGATACCCTCAATCCCGGCATGGTCGAGATCGCCAAGAATCTGGTGCAGACCACCGATTCCTCCAAGAAGCGCCTGTATGGTCTGCCCTTTGCCGGCAACGCCTCCGGCTACATCTACAACAAGGCGCTGTTCCGCAAGGTAGGTCTCGACCCGGAGAACCCGCCGACCACGTGGACCGAGTTCACCGACATGCTCAACACCTTCAAGGACGCCGGCATCAACCCGCTGCAGGGTTCCGTGGCCGACGCCTGGACCACTCAGGCGCCGCTCGCCTCCCTGGCCGGCACGCTGGTTCCCGAATCGAAGTACACCGAGCTCAAGCAAGGCAAGACCACGTTCCAGGAACTGTGGAAGACCGCAGTCGAGAAGGAATCCGAGCTCTTCACCTACTCCACTGCCAACACCGGCGTCACCTACCAGCAGGGCACGCAGAACTTCGCCCAAGGCAAGGCCGCGATCATCCCGCTCGGCACCTACGCCATCCCGCAGATCCTGCTGATCAACCCCGATATCGAACTTGGTTTCGCCCAGATGCCGGCCACCGATGACGCCAGCGAGCAGATCCTCACCGCCGGCGACGACGTGATGCTCACCATCGGTGCGGACACCAAGTACCCCAAGGAAGCGATGAAGCTCGTCGAATTCCTCATGCAGAAGGATCAGCTTGACGCCTACGCCGACGCCCAGTCCGCCATCACGCCGCTGAAGGACACCTACTTCGGCAACGATGCGCTGGAAACCGTGCGCCCGTTCTTCGAGGAAAACCGACTGGCCGACTTCTGCGACCACTACATTCCTTCGTCCATCAACATCGGCGGCTACCTGCAGACCATGGTGACCTCCGGCAACACCGACCGTTTCCTGAACCAGATGCAGACCGAATGGGACAAGGTCCAAGCCAGGACCTTCGAGTGATCGGTAGGAGAGGAGAACATCATGTCACACGCAACCGCAACCAAGACCGCTGCCAAGAAACCCGCCAAGAAGAAGGTCTCCGCCTTCTCCACCCGCAAGGTGGACCCCGCTTACTACTGGATGGTGGTTCCGGCGGCCATTATCTTCGCCTTCTTCCTGTACCTGCCATTTCTTGATGGCGTAAAGTATTCCTTCACCAACTCGCAGGGCTACGGCGATTACAAGTTCATCGGACTGAAGAACTACATCGCCCTCTTCCAGGACAACCGCGTGGGCCACGCCTACCTGTTCACGTTCCTCATCGCCATCCTTATCACGGTGCTGATCAACGTGATTGCCCTGTTCCTGTCGGTGCTGTTGAACTCGAAGATCGCCTTCAAGAATGGCTTCCGAGCCATCTTCTTCATCCCCTACACCCTTTCCGTGCTGGTCATCGGCTACGTGTTCAAGTACATCTTCATGAACCCTCTGCCCGAGCTCGGCAAGGCGCTGGGCATCAAGTGGCTGTCCACCTCGCTGTTGACCAATGAGCAGCTTAGCTGGATCCCGATCGTCTTCCTCGCCGTCTGGCAGGGCATCGCCTACTCGGTGCTCATCTACCTCGCCGGCCTGCAGACCATCGACGACGAAATCTACGAGGCCGCCGCCATCGACGGCGTCAACGCCTGGCAGAAGTTCTGGAAGATCACATTCCCGCTGATTGGACCGTTCTTCACCATCAACCTCGTGCTGTCCATGAAGAACGCGCTCAGCACCTTCGATCAGGTCGTCGCCTTGACCGAGGGCGGCCCGAACTCCTCCACCGAAACCGTCACCTACCTCATTTGGAAGGGTGGCCTGACCGGTGGCGAGTACTCCTACCAGACCGCAAACGCCGTGCTCTTCTTCATCGTGCTGGCGATCATCGCCTTCGTGCAGCTGCGCATCTCCCGCAGCCAGGAACAGATTTGATTTAGGGGAGGATAAGAAATGACTACTGCAACAGTTACCCCGTCCAAGTCCGGCAAGCCCGCCAAGTTCCGCAGGGACCACAAGATCAACTGGTGGCTGACCGCCGCCGTGGCCGTGCTGAGCCTGACCATTCTGATCCCGCTCTACTTCACCATCGTCACCGCGCTGAAGACTCCGGCCGAGGCCGGCACCTTCGCCCTGCCCACCTCGTGGCAGTGGCACAACTTCGCCGACGCCTCCGCCAAGGTCAACTACCCGAAGGCCGCGCTCAACTCCGCGATTATCACGGTGGCCGCCGTGGTGCTCACCTTGCTGACCAACACCTTCGTGGCCTACGCTGTTGCCCGCAACATGGACAAGCGCTTCTTCCGCTTCCTGTACTACTTCTTCATCGCCGCCATGTTCGTGCCGTTCCCGGTCGTCATGCTGCCGATTGCGAAGCAGATGGGCTCCCTGCATCTGGACAACCAGGTCGGCCTGATCATCCTGTACACGGTGCTTGGTTTGGGCACGAACCTGTTCATCGCCACCGGCTTCATCCGCTCGATTCCGGTTTCGCTGGAAGAGGCGGCCCGCATCGATGGTGCATCCACGTGGCGCATCTTCTGGACCATCATCTTCCCGCTGATGAGCCCGATCAACGCCACTATCGCCATCCTGACCGCGCTGTGGGCCTGGAACGACTTCCTTCTACCGTTGATCATCCTGACCGACCAGTCGAACCAGACCATCCCGCTCGCCCAGTACGTCTTCAGCTCGCAGTTCGCCACCAACTATCCGATGGCCTTCTCCAGCTACCTGATGGCCATGGCCCCGATCCTCGTCGTCTACATCTTCGCCCAGAAGTGGGTCATCGGTGGAGTCATGCGAGGCGCTGTGAAGTAGTGCAGCTCCACCCAAGCCTCCTTCGGTTTTCCGCCGAGGGGGGCTTTTCCCATATCGCCTATTCCCGCACTGGCCCACTGGTCGCGCCGGGCTCGACCGCCACAGGTACAGTCGTATGAGGGTCGTCCAAGGTCTTCCCCTCAACCAAATTCAGTGCCTTGCGCGCGGCAATCTGTCCGATTTCGCGCGGGGGAGTTGGCACCATGGTGCTTAATCCAATGGATTCCGCCACGTCGGACCCATCAAAGCCAAAGACCGAAACGTCTTCGGGGATTCGTACTCCGATTGCCTGCAACTCATGTACCACGCGCAATGCGTAGTAGTCAGACCACACGCAGATAGCGGTCGGCCGCTCAGGCTGCGCGAGCATGGTGGCGATGACTTGTTTGGCCGAGCGTGGTGATTCCGAGTCGATGAAGTGGATGCCGCAGTCGGTGAGGCCAAGCGAGACTATCTCATCTTTGTATCCGCGTGCGCGTGCATCGAATCCCCATTCCTTGCCGGTCAGCGGATCGGTGCGCCCCACATAGCAGAAACGACGATGCCCGAGGGCCGCAAGATAACGCACTGCCATGGCTTCGGCCGCCTCGTCATCAATGGCCACGGAGGCTTGGCAGCAGCTGATATACGGCGAATTCACCGAGACGATGGGCATACCCATGCTGGCCAACGTGTCGGCTTCCTCATCGGTGGCGGAAAATCCGGATACGATGAGGGCGTCGGCGTTACGATTGGCTGGCAGCCGAGTAAAGAATTCCGCACGCTCCTCGACGCTGCCGGCTCGGTATACGGTCAAGTCATAGCGTGCGCGGCTCAGTTCGTCATACAGCCCGTCGAATAATTCGCCCATGAACCAGCCGGCCAGCCGTTCGCGAGCCAGCATGGCAATGCGATTGGTGCGTCCGCTTGCCAGCGCCGCCGCCGAGCGAGACGCGGTGTAATTCAGCTCTTTGGCCGCTTTCAGCACCTTATCCCGCGTAGCTGCTGCCACGTGATCCTTACCTCGCAAAGCGCGGGATGCGGTAAAAGTTGAGACTCCGGCCGTGAGAGCTACGTCGTTGATGGTCGCGCGTTTCATGGTGAATGGGTGGCCGCCTTGTGGCTGTTACCCGGTCGTCCTTCCTCTGGCTGGTACCTGTTGTTTCGCTGTTGCAATAATGATATGCACATCATCAAATGCGGACGTTGTCGATGTTTAATCTCGAGGTGCTGGGCCTGTGGTGCCGCGCAACATGAGCGTCGTGGGAACAACGATGCAACTTTCTGTCAGAATTTCGCCTCGTGATAATCGGATTGCGGCATCTGCCGCTAATGCTCCGTAGGACCGAGGGTCGTGCCGAACGGTTGATATATTGAGCGCTTGTGCCATTGGCCAGTCATCGAATCCGATGACGGATATGTCCTCAGGTACGCGGAATCCGTATGAGCGAAGCGCATGGACTAGAGGAATGGCATTCTCGTCGCTGATGCAGCATACGGCGGTTGGGCGAGGGGAGAGTGCGAGCAGGCTACTGAGTGCCTCTGCTCCGGCAAATTCGTTGTCCTGTACTGCGATGATGTATCCGTCGGGCAAGTTGAGTCCCTCAGCCGCCATGCCAAGACGGAACCCTTCTATACGTTGGTCAGCTTCCCATATGAATCCGTTACTGGCTTGCTGCTTGCAGATAAAGGCGATATTGCGATGTCCCAGTCCTGCGAGCTGATGAACGGTTTGTCGCATTGCTATAATTTCGTCTACGCCGATGGAAATCATATCTCGCTGTTCCGTAAGCCCGATGGTGTTGACACCGATGACTGGCATACCGAGTTGTTCTAAGGTTCGCCTCTCTGTCTCGCTGATGTCGAAGGAGGCGATGATGACCGCGTCTGCGTTGCGCTTCACTGGCATTGAGGAAAAGAAATCGCGTCTTTGATCGGCGTTTGCAAGTCGGTATGATAGCAAGTCATATCCTTGGGATGCGAGCACGGAATATACGCCTTCGGCTAGTTGTGAACTGAACCAGCCAGCCAGTGAGTTACCTACGGTAAGTGCTATACGATTTGTCTTTCCTGTTCGCAGCATGGAGGCTGTTTTCGATGCTGAAAACCCCAACTTTGCACATGCATCAAATACCTTTTGCCTAGTAGTTTCCGATATGCGGTCACGTCCGTTGATTGCACGAGATACGGTCGCCGCAGAGACTCCAGCCTCCTTGGCTACTTCATAGATTGTTGGTTCGCTCATGGGATCTCCTGCATTGCGTAATCGATTGTATTGTATCTGGATTTTGAAGTTAAGGCCACCATTGGTGTGATGCAAGGTTGACGGGTTCCGCAAAAAGATGTACGATGTGCGTAATCGATATCGCAAATATATTTTATTGCCGCCGAAAAATGGTGACAGTAAAGAGAAATATCGATTGCATATGATGAGGATGCAAGGAGGTAACCGATGAATAGGATTATGCGTAACAGCGGCGCGGCGCTTGCTGCGATATTTATCGCTGGAAGTCTGACTGCATGTGGTCCCGGCTCGGCAAGTAGCTCACGAAGTGATACAAATCCTACTGAGGTCAGCACTGATTTAGGTAATAAAAAATATGAGCTGACTTTGTGGGATGGAGCGGGTCTGAAGGCTGTAGATGAGGCGCTGATTGCCGGGTTCGAAGCGAAATACCCAAACATCACCATCACGGGACAATATGATCCGGATAATGTCTCTGGACAAAATGGCCCGCGTGTGATTTCAGCAAAAGATGCGCCGGATATCGCCCGCGTCACCGACATGAATTCAGCGGTTCGTGGCAACCATTTGGTGTCTTTAGAGGCATATGTGGATGCGTACGGCTGGGATGTTCCCGATTCGCAGACTGAATTGTATCGAGTGGGTTCAAATGGCAAGCTCGGCAGCGGTGATTTGTACGCATTGCCGAACTCCTATTCGGTGACTGGCATTTATTTCAATACCAAGCTTGCCGAGCAGCTAGGTATTGATGCAGCTCCTACCTCTGTCGAGGAGTTTGAGGCGGATATGCAGACAGCCAAGGATGCCGGCATACTGCCGATGATGACATATGCCAAGGATGGCGGTACCTCTTTTGTCTTTCAGGCGTTAATGGCTAATAACAGTTCTGCAGAAGATGTGCAGAACTGGATTTTGCAGAAATCTGGTACCTTCGACAATCAGGCGGCGCAGGACGCTGCGTCCACCTTGCAGGATTGGAATAACAAGGGATATATGCCTGAAGGTGTTAACGCAGTGGATGCCTCTACTGCTCTGAGCAGGTTCTGCAATGGTGAAGGACTATTTTTCCCGAGCGGTAATTGGAATCTGGATACTGTGGCCAAAGCGTTGGGTGATGATGTTCAGTTCTTTGCTTTCCCGGGTGCCACCAGTGAAGATGAGCCGAACGTTGCTGCTAATGCAGGTGCATTTTATGGTATTCCGGTGAATGCTAAGAACCGTGATGCTGCTGCGGCGTTCCTCGATTATACGCAAAGTGCCGAAGCACAACAGATTATTGTTGACAATTCTGGCTATTTGCCAAAATCATCTACTTCGGATCTCAAGGCGAATAGCGCATTGCAGCAGAGTATGTTTGATGCCTATGCCGACGTGCTGATGAGCGGTCATACTAGCGATTTCATTAATAATGCTACTGCGGGAATGCAGTCAAGTGGGCTAATCCCTAACTTCCAGTTACTGCTGGATAACAGCATCACGCCTCAGGAATTCACAAAGAATGTGCAGGCGCAATATGACAAAGAAGCGAAGCAGTAGAAACAGCTTCAACTATATGCCGGTTTCGCTAGCGACGCTTGAATTGAGGAGAGTTAACCTATGATGATGGCAGGCCCGTACGCGGGAACTTTATCGGATTTGCCGACTGTCCGCGACGAAGTAACATGTTCGATTAATGCGGAGAACCCAACGGGAGCCAAGGGTTTTGGTTGCCGTGAAACTGGTCCGTTGGGGCCGTCGCGCAAGGGAAAACCGTGTTTGAATGACATTGCTCCCGGGCAGTCTGTGACATTGGCAGATATTGAAGGCCCCGGTTGTATTCGGCACATGTGGTTTACCGTTACGGATCGCACCAGTGACGCTGATCGATACGTTCTGCGCGATGCGGTGCTTGCCATCTATTGGGATGATGAAAAGCGACCTTCTGTGGAATGTCCCCTAGGAGACTTCTTCTGTTGCGGCTTTGGACAAAGTTGCGATGTGTTCTCAGAGCCTATTGTGGTGGCACCTACACGAGGTATGAATTGTTATTTCACGATGCCGTTTCGTAAACGGGCACGTATCGTAGTGCGCAATGACCACGCTCATGCTATTCCGGCTTTGTTTTATCAGATTGATTATGCATTGGGTAATGCGTATTCCTCCCGTGAAATGGCTTATTTCCATGCGCAATGGCGCAGACAGCCAATCACTACTTTAGGCGAGGACTATGTAATCCTCGATGGAGTCAGCGGACGGGGCCATTACGTCGGCACATATCTTGCTATTTCTACGTTGCAACGATATTGGTGGGGTGAGGGAGAGATTAAGTTTTTCCTAGATGGCGATAACGATTATCCCACAGTGTGTAGTACCGGCACCGAAGATTATTTTGGCGGTGCATGGAGCTTCGCTGAGCAGCGAGATGGTCATACGCGCGAGCGTACTTTTTGTGCCCCATATGTAGGATATCCATTTTATTCTGTGCGCGATGGGGCTATAGCAAACCAATATCATGACGATTATTGTCCACCTATGCGTGGCTTGTACCGATGGCATATTCCTGATCCCATCAGGTTTGATAGTGAGCTTAGAGTCACGCTTCAACAAATTGGTTCAGGATATGAAGGTGCATTTGAGCGTCAGGATGATGTGTCTAGCGTGGCGTACTGGTATCAAATTGAGCCACATTCAATTTTTCCCGAGCTGCCCGAGCCTTCGAAACGTCATCCTAGGTGAATGAATAAGCGCTTAGGTATTTAAGGGACCGATGTTGCAATTTCGCGAGAAGGAAGTGCTTGCCTATGGGGAACGTCAAGCCTTCCTCATTTCTTCGGGAATCGGCCATTTGTTTGCGTGTTGCGGATTTGACGAACCGGTTCGACATCTGTTATCCTCATGCATAAGCGCTTAGCAAATACGCTAAGCCGAGATAGCCAAGGAAGACATAGCCGGGATCGCCCGGAAGGAAGAAAGGAATGATCAATGAGGGTCGAACGAACCGCCAAAACCGTTATTGCCGGTCTGATGTCTGTGGCATGCCTGGCATCCGTCGCCGCTTGCGGCCCGGGCTCGTCCAGCAACAAAGCCAACACCGAAACCGAAGCGGTGAGCACTGATCTTGGCGATACCAAGTATGAGCTCAAGCTGTGGGACGGCGCTGGCCTGAAGACCTTTGATGACCAGCTGATCGAAGCCTTCCAGAAGAAGTACCCGAACATCACCATCAAGGCCACCTACGATCCGGACAACACCTCCCAGCAGAATGGCCCGCGCATCATCTCCGCCGCCGACACCCCGGACATTGCCCGTATCACCGACATCAACTCCGCTGTGCGTGGCAACCATGTCGTCAATCTTGACGCTTACGCCGATGCTTACGGTTGGAAGCTGCCGGATTCCCAGACTCAGGTCTACCGCGTGGGCTCCGACGGTAAGATCGGTTCCGGCAGCCTCTACGCAGTGCCGGACGGTGTCTCGATGACCGGCCTGTACTGGAACAAGAAAGTCGCCAAGGAACTCGGCATCACCGAGGCTCCGGCCACTGTCGAAGAGCTCGAGGCCGATATGAAGAAGGCCTCCGACGCTGGCAAGCTCGCCATGATGATGCCGGCCAAGGAAGGCGGCACTTCCTACATCTACCAGGCATTGCTCACCAACTATGAGGGTCGCGATACCGTGCAGGATTGGATTATCCAGAAGGATGGCGCCACCTTCAACACCGACGGTGCCGTGAAGGCTGCACAGAAGATCAAGGACTGGCAGGATGCCGGTTACTTCTCCTCCGACGCGCTCGCCCTTGACGGTTCCACTGCACTGAGCCGCTTCTGCAACGGCGAAGCCCTGTTCTTCCCCTCCGGCAGCTGGTACTCCGCCTCCATCAACGATGCACTTGGCGATGACGCCGGCTGGATCGCCTTCCCCGGCGAAAAGGCCGATTCCGGTTCTGCCGCAGCCAACGCCGTGACCGCTTTCGGTATCCCGGCCAACGCCAAGAACAAGAACGCTGCAGCCGCCTTCCTCGACTTCCTCCAGTCCGACGAAGCCCGCCAGATCGCAGTTGACAACGGCTACCCGCCGGTCGGCGAAGGCGAGACTCCGAGCACCGATAACCAGCTTCTCGGCCAGGTCCTTACCGCCTACGAAGGTCTGGTGAAGACCGGTAACACCACCGACTACATCAACAACGCCACCGCAGGTATGCAGGCCAGCGCCATTATCCCCGGCTTCCAGTCCCTGATTGACGGCACGATGACCCCCAAGGCATTCGTCGAATCCATTCAGGCTCAGTACGAGAAGGAGGTCAAGTAACCCTTGCACTTACCGGGCGGAGTGTTCTTCCCTTTTTCCCGCTCCGCCTGGTTCCTTCCCATCGCGCGCACGACGTTGTGTGCGATGTTCGATTCCCAGTTCACACCAAACCAGCAAAGCGTGGTGACAATCATGGATTCCCATAAGGCAGCCAAGGCGGTCAAGCCCAAGCGCAATATGTCCCTCGGTCTGGTCAGCCTGCTTTTCCTCGCTCCGGCGCTTGTGTTCTACATCGCCTTCGAGTTGTGGCCGATCATTCAGACCATCTGGTACTCGTTCTACGAGTGGAACGGTATCGATGCTAGCACCTTCATCGGTGTCGAAAACTACATCACCGTGTTCACCGACCCCGATCTGTACGGATCGATTCTGCACTCCTTCTACCTGATCATCTTCTTCTCCATCATCCCGATTGTGCTCGGCCTGATCATTGCCGTGCTCATCAAAGACATGAAGTCCAAGGTCGGTCGTTCCTTCGCGCAGGTTTGCCTGTTCCTGCCGCGCGTTATCCCAGGCGCTGCAGCCGGTGTGGCCTGGACCTGGATGCTGGCCGACAAGGGCACCGCCAATCAGCTGCTGCGCGCAGTAGGCCTCGGCGACTTCGCCCACGTGTGGCTCGGCGACCAATCCACCTCCCTGAACGCGGTAGGCGTGATTGGTTTCTGGCTGCAGCTCGGCTTCTGTGTGGTGCTCTTGCTCTCGGGCATCGGCGGCATCGACCAGTCCCTGTACGAGGCAGCAAGTCTTGACGGTGCCGGCTGGTGGCGTCAGCTCTTCTCCATCACGTTGCCCGGTCTGCGCGGCCAAATCGGCGTATGCCTGACCATGACCATCATCTCCGCGCTCGCCAGCTTCGACGTGGTGTACATGTCCACTCAGGGCGGCCCCGGCACCTCCACCATGGTGCCCGGCGTGCAGGTCTACCGCTTGGCCTTCACCCAGCAGAGCGTTGGCTTGGCCTCCGCACTCGCCGTCACCCTGATGATTCTCGTGCTGCTGGTCGTCGGACCTCTGCAGCGTCTGGTCAACGGAAAGGAGCAGTGACCATGCAGCAATCCAAAGCCGTTCGCATCACCGGCACGGCGATGCTCGCTCTGACCGTCCTCTTCTGCGTACTGCCGTTCCTGAGCATGCTCTCCGCGGCATTGCAGCCGCAAGGTTCCATGCCCGAAGGTATCCAGTTCACTGCCCACCCGCACTGGGAGAACTTCATCGACGCCTGGAACATGGCAAACATCACCCCGCTGCTGCTCAACAGCTGCATTCTGGTGATCGTGGTCGTGCCCTGCGTGGTGATCTTCTGCTCGCTCGGCGGTTATGCCTTCGCTCAGCTCAAGGTGCCGTGCAAGGGCCTGATCTACGTGCTGTTCCTCGTCGGTCTGACCATTCCGTTCGAAACCTTGGTCACTCCGCTGTACTACGAGATCAGTGGCATGGGCTTGCTGAATACCCGTCTTGCCCTGATCCTGCCGCTCATCGGCCTGAATATTCCGTTCGGTATTGTGTGGATGCGCTCCTGCTTCGAGCAGATGCCGCGTGATCTGATCGAAGCCGCATCCATCGATGGTGCAGGCCATCTGCGCACGTTCCGTTCCATTCAGCTGCCGTTGGCACTGCCAGCCATCTCCTCGCTCGGTATTCTGACCTTCCTAGCCACCTGGAACCAGTTCCTGTTGGCTGTGGTGTTGGAGAACGACCCGAACAAGCGCACGATGGCAGGTGCCCTACAGTCGTTCGTTGGCCAGTATCAGACCGACGTGGTGCTGCTCAACGCGGGCGCACTGCTCATCATGGCACCGACGATGATCCTGTTCATCTTCCTCCAGCGCTACTTCATCCGCGCCATGCTTGCCGGCTCGGTTAAGGGCTGATCCGAAGGCAAGAGGATGTAGGGTATGGCCGCCGGAACAGTGTTTCGTGCGGCCATACTGGTAAAACCATACGTACCGAGCAATCGGACAGGGGAACGATATGACTTTCACCAACAATGACTGGTGGCGCGACGCCGTCATCTACCAGATTTACCCCCGCTCATTCAGCGATGCCAATGGAGACGGCAACGGTGATCTCCAAGGCGTGATCGATCGTCTCGACTATCTGCAGGCGCTCGGGGTGGACGCGCTCTGGCTTTCTCCATTCTATCCATCGCCGCTGGCGGATGGAGGTTATGATGTTGCCGACTATTGTGATGTGGATCCCCGCCTTGGCACACTCGATCAGTTCGACGAATTAGTGGCCAAAGCGCACGAACGCGGTATCGGCATCATCGTGGACATCGTGCCGAACCACACGTCCGATCAGCACCGTTGGTTCCAAGAGGCCCTGGCTCAAGGTCCGGAATCGGAAGCGGCACAACGGTATGTGTTCCGGCAGGGCAAGGGGGAGCACGGCGAATTGCCGCCTACCAACTGGCTGAGTAACTTCGGCGGTTCCGCATGGGAGTCGTGTGGAGACGGCTGGTACTACCTGCATCTGTTCGCCAAGGAGCAGCCGGACCTCAATTGGGACAATCCCGAGGTGCGGCATGAGTTCCTGCGTGTACTCACATTCTGGTGCGATCGCGGTGTGGACGGTTTCCGCATCGATGTCTCGCACGGTCTGGCCAAAGACCTGCGTGAGCCGCTGCGCGACCGTATCGACCCGACACTGATGTCTCCACAGGCTACCGATGGCTCCGATCCGCTCTGGGACCGCGACGCCGTGCATGATATCTACCGTGAATGGCGCGACCTGTTCAATCAGTACACGCCAGCCAAGTATGCGGTCGGCGAATCGTGGTCGCCATTCACCACCCGTATTTTCCAATACGCCAAGCCTGATGAACTTGGTGCCGTATTCGACTTCTCCATGTCAAAGGCCGCCTGGAATCGCGAAGAATACCGCACCACGATTGAGCGCACGCATCGCTATGCTCTCGCTGCCGAAACCGCCCCCACCTGGGTGCTCGGCAACCACGATGTGCCACGTATCGCCTCGCGTCTCGGACTGCCGAGCGGTGCAAACATCGAGCAGTGGGTGACGTCCAACGGCACGAATCCGCCGATTGACCCCGCGCTCGCCGCTCGTCGTGCCCGTGCAGCAGCGCTGGTGATGCTCGGCCTGCCAGGTACCGCCTTTGTGTATCAGGGTGAAGAGCTTGGTTTGCCGGAGGACTTTGATTTGACCGAAGATGAAATTCAGGATCCCAATTGGGAACGTTCCGGTCATTATTTCAAGGGGCGCGACGGTTGCCGCGTACCGCTGCCGTGGCAGTCAGACGGCCCGGCGTTCGGCTTCAATGCCACCGGTGCTTCGTGGCTGCCCCAGCCGGCATGGTTTGCGCAGTATGCCACTAATCGTCAGATTGGTGACGGGGCTTCCGTCCTGCACCTGTATTGTGCTGCTGTCGCATTGCGCAAACAGTGGGTGGCCAACGGCACGGACTTCCAGTTCTCGTGGCTTACCAACGAAGAGTGTCCGGCGCCGCTGCTTGGTTGGCGCTTGCCGTCCGGCATGGTTGTGATGGCGAACTTCTCTGACAGTCAACCAGTCGCCTTGCCGCAGCCGATGACCGTGCTACTTGTGTCTGACGCGACTGTGCAGGCGAACACTCAGGTCGAGAGCGTTCCTCCAGCTGCTACCGTCTGGGCCTTGCCAGCATAATCTCATTGAAGAACACCAAGGAGTTACGCCAATGATTGCCGAAACCTGTCCAATAACCGTTCGCACGGTAACGGCCCATCTTGATACCGGTCGTGCCGTCTATGGCGAACAGGCTTCGGCAATCTGTGAACTGCCGGTAGAAGCCGTCACAATCGTTCCCGAATCATGCGAAGATGAGTGCACGTCCAGTGCGGGTATCCAGGGTGATGCTCAGGTGCGACTCTGGCGTATCGATGTGAACGCGCATGCACCCCAGCCCAAGGACCGCGCCGCTGCCTTTCAGGAACAACAAGCGTTTGAGCCCCACCATGCGATTGACGTGTCGCTCACCATGGCCGGCGTCGACAGCGGCAACGATGACACCATGCTGGCGCTATACCAGCACAAGGAGTGGTGGATGCGCCCGACCTGGGTGCGTACACCATCTGAACTGCCTGAACGCACGCAGTTATTGTTACGCCGCAACAACGATGCCGAAGATGCCGAGTGGCTAGTGTTGGTCGCTATCTGCGGCACGGATATTCGGGCTGATTTCAGTGGGCAGCCCGCAACAGAATCTGATGACACGGCTTTGCGGCTCGTGCTGTCTTCCAACCGGGTTGGTCGCACGACTCTATGTGACACTGCCGCATATATCGCTTGCGCATCCGACCCGTATATGGCCATTCGAGCTGCCACACAAACGGCAGCACGCCAGCTGGGTATTCGCACCCGTAAGGAGCGTCCATTCCCGGATGCGCTCACCGGGTTGGGATGGTGTACTTGGGATTCATTGGGGCGAGATGTCAACGAGCAGGCTATCGTCAACAAGATGGAGGAGTTCCAAGCCAAGCATGTGCCCATTTCCTGGGTGCTTATCGATGACGGTTGGTCCAACACGGATCGCACAAAGGAAACCCTGATCGACTTTGGCGCGGATCGCCAACGTTTCCCCCACGGGCTTGCCCACACCATTGCGCTGCTCAAAACGCACTATGGCGTGCGCAGCGTAGGCGTGTGGCAGGCGTTCCAAGGCTATTGGAATGGTTTGGACGAATCGGGTGTAGCCGCGGCCAGCTGCCCGACCGCAATAACCACCACGGCGAATGGTTGCCTGATTCCTGGAAGTCGTGCTGAACAACCCGCACAGTTCTGGGATGCCTGGGACGGCGAACTCGCCGAAGCCGGCGTCGATTTCGTCAAAGTGGATTCGCAAAGTTCCACGTCAGTAATGGTTCGTGGCACCGAAAGTTACGGTGAAGCCACCTGGGGACGCCATCAGGCGCTTGATGAAGTGACCTCACGACGATTCGGCGGCGCATTGATTAACTGCATGGGCATGGCACCGGAGGATTATTGGCATCGTCCTTCATCGCCAATCACCCGTAGTAGCGACGACTATCTACCGCACAATCCTGATTCGCTGGGCGAACACCTTATCCAGAACGCATACTGTGCACTGCTGATGGGGGAGCTGTACCACTGTGATTGGGACATGTTCTGGACGGAGCATCCCCATGCGCGAGTCCATGCCGTGCTCCGATTGCTTAGCGGCGGACCAGTGTATTGTTCCGATGCCTGCGGTCACACTGATGCGGCTGTCTTGCGTGATTTACTTGCCGAAGATGGTACATTACCGCGTCCTGATGAGCCGGCCCGACCAGTCATTGCGTCACTGCTCAATGACCCCGAACATACGGACTATGCGCTCGGTGTCACAGCAAGATTCGGCGCAGAACAGGTCATCGCTTTCGTCGGATTGCGCCGGCAGCCACAAATCGGCATTATTACGGCTAGCGGTCGCTCTTGCCGCATCATCGATGACCATGGTGCGACGATTGATATGAATCCGGGAGAAACCCATACTTGCGAGATCGAGTACGGCCGACTGCGTGTTTTCCGGGTGCAATCATGAAAGCGCATATGCCGATTGAAATTTATTTTCCGGCACACCAACGCAGTTCTCCAATGGGAATGTAATTCGCCAATTTTTAGACTGTGAGCAACGAGCAATATAGATATCAATAAGGAGCCAATGATGACTACTTTCAACCGCGCAATAATCCCCGACGCCATCCGCACCAACGGCGCCACCCCCAATCCGTGGTGGTCCAACGCGGTGGTCTATCAGATTTACCCGCGCTCTTTCCAAGACACGAACGGCGATGGATTCGGCGATCTTAAGGGCATCACGTCGCGTCTTGATTACTTAGCTGATCTTGGCGTGGATGTGCTGTGGCTATCCCCGGTCTATAAGTCTCCGCAAGACGACAACGGCTATGACATTTCCGACTATCAGGACATTGATCCTCTGTTCGGCACGCTCGACGATATGGACGAGCTGCTGGCCGAGGCCCACAAGCGTGGGCTCAAGATCGTGATGGATCTTGTTGTCAATCACACTTCCGATGAACACGCCTGGTTTGAAGCATCCAAGAACAAAGACGACGAACACGCCGACTGGTATTGGTGGCGTCCGGCTCGTCCCGGCACCACGCCCGGCGAGCCCGGCGCCGAGCCCAATCAGTGGGGCTCCTACTTTGGCGGCTCCGCATGGGAATACTGCCCCGAGCGTGGCGAATACTTCCTGCATCAGTTCTCGAAGAAGCAGCCGGACCTCAACTGGGAGAACCCTGCCGTGCGCCGCGCTGTGTACGACATGATGAACTGGTGGCTTGACCGAGGCGTCGACGGCTTCCGCATGGACGTCATCACCCTGATCTCCAAGCGCACCGATTCGAACGGCAAGCTGCCGGGCGAGTACGGCTCGGAGCTTGAGGATCTTCCTGTGGGCGAGGAGGGCTATTCCAACCCGAATCCGTTCTGTGCGGACGGCCCCCGTCAGGATGAATTCCTGGCTGAAATGCGACGTGAGGTATTCGAGGGGCGTGAAGGCTTCCTGACTGTGGGCGAGGCGCCAGGCGTCACGGCTCAGCGTAACGAGCACATCACTGATCCGGGCAACGGTGAATTGGACATGCTCTTCCTGTTCGAGCATGTTGATTTTGATTGCGAAGGTACCAAGTGGAAGCCGCTGCCGCTTGACCTGCCGAAATTCAAGAGCATTATGGCCGGTTACCAGACTGCCGTGCAGAACGCAGGATGGGCCAGCTTGTTCACCGGCAATCATGATCAGCCGCGCGTGGTCTCCCGCTGGGGCGACGACTCCGCGGAGGAATCCCGCGTCCGTTCGGCCAAGGCACTTGGCCTGATGCTGCACATGCACCGCGGCACCCCGTACATCTATCAGGGTGAGGAACTGGGCATGACCGACGCCCACTTCACGCGTCTCGACCAGTACCGTGACCTTGAATCCTTGAATGCCTACCGGCAGAGGGTCGAGGAGGCCAAGGTGCAGTCGTCTGAGTCAATGATGGCCGGTCTGGCCGCGCGCAGCCGTGACAACGCGCGTACTCCGATGCAATGGGACGGTTCCGGCTACGCCGGTTTCACCGCTCCGGACGCCGCCACTGAGCCATGGATTTCCGTGAATCCGAATCATGCCGAGATCAACGCCGCCGGTGAATTCGATGATCCGGATTCGGTGTACTCCTTCTACAAGCAACTCGTTGCGCTGCGTCACAACAGCCCGGTCGTGGCCGCCGGCGACTGGCGACTGATTGACGCCGCTGATCCGCACGTCTATGCCTTTACCCGTGAGCTCGACGCTGAGAAGTTGTTGGTCGTAGTCAATATGTCCAGTCGAACCGTTGACCTGCCACGTGAGGCTGCCGAACTAACCGCCGTCGGAATCGCCGAGCCGAATGTGGTGATCAGCACGTATGACGCTCCGCACACCGTGGCCTCCCTTGCCAACCGCGAGCTCGACCCGTGGGAGGCAGCCGTCATCCAGTTGTAGTGCATTGAGTGCCTTTCTCCGCTCAAAGAGGTACTTCGGGGCTATCCCGAAATGCTATCTGTCTTGAGAGAGGTACCGTAACGTCGAAACCCCAGGTATAAGCATTGAAAATCAAGGCTTATACCCGGGGTTTTTGCTTCTCGGTACCCCTATGAAAACAGATAGCTGTCTGCAAAAGGCCGAATGTACCTCTGTGAAGCGAGATAGCTGGTGTCTCTCGGCATTGTGGTGCTTACAATGGAAAGCTATGGAACAAAAGGATGTTTTGAAGGCGCTGCAACGTGATCATGCAGCCGAACTGAAGCTGGCCGCCGAACGACTCAAAGGCACTGCCCGCCACACGGAGATCATTCCTTCTCCGGTGCTGAGCGAGATGACCGGCCATGAGATTCTCCTGAAGCCGGAAAACCTGCAGGTCACCGGATCCTTCAAGATCCGCGGTGCCTATAACAAGATTGCTTCGCTCACCGAAGAGCAGATCGCTCACGGCATCGTCACCGCGTCTGCCGGCAACCATGCCCAGGGTGTGGCCTATGCGGCCCGCGAGCGTGGAGCCAAGGCCACCATCTGCATGCCGCAGATCACCCCGCCGCTGAAGGTCGATGCCACCAAGGCCTACGGTGCCGACGTGGTGCTGTACGGCGATGTGTTCGATGAATCCGCCGCCCACGCTGCTGAGCTCGCCGACAAGGAAGGCATGATTTACGTGCCGCCATTCGACGATTACGAAGTCATCTGCGGCCAAGGCACCATCGGTCTGGAGATCCTTGAAGACGTGCCGAACGTCACTGACGTGGTCGTGCCGCTCGGTGGTGGTGGCCTGGGTGCCGGCGTGGCGCTCGCCATCAAGACATTCAAGCCTGAAGTGCGCGTAATCGGTGCGATTCCGGAGGGCTCACCGGCCTGGAAGGACTCGCTGGCCGCGGGTCGTGTGTCTCCGGCTGACCATGTGGTTACCTCCGCCGAAGGTGTTGCGGTCAAGCACCCCGGCGACCTGCCCTTCGCTCTGATTAACGAGTTCCTGGACGATCTGGTCACCGTCACCGAGCGCGACATCAACGAAATGATTCTGCTCATGCTCGAGAAGCATAAGCTGGTGGTCGAGGCGGCCGGCGCCGTTTCGCTGGCTGCGCTGGAACACCTGAACCTGCGTTCGCGCAAGTTCGCCGCCGCCACCGGCCCGCACGTGGTGGTTCCGATTATGTCCGGCGGCAATATCGACACCGTGACCATGGGTGCGGTGATTCAGAAAGGTATGATCGCCCGCGGCCGCATCATGAACTTCGAGGTCGAGCTGCCGGATACTCCGGGCCAGCTCGTCAAGGTGGCCACCCTGCTTGCCGAGCAGCGCGCCAACGTCATTCAGCTTGATCACGACCAGTTCAAGGCATCCGGCCACTACACCAACGCGGTGTCTCTCGGCGTCACGGTCGAGACCAACGGCCCCGAGCACATCGACCGCATCCTCGCGGCACTCAGGGAAGCCGGATTCCAGCCCAAGCGCATCTACTGATTCCAATACCGCTGGCGGGAAGCCGCGCAGAAGTGTGCTCCAATACCTCCCGCTGGCGGGAGGTGGCGCAAAAGCGCCGGTGGGTGGTTAACCGACAATCATCAGTTGCTTAACCCACCCACCGGCGCTTTCGTTATGCTGAGGGCTACTTGTTCTCCGCAATCGTCTCGTCCACCAACTTCGGCAGGGCAACGGCGATATCCTCATGAATCAAGCGGCTCGCAAGATGGTCATATTGCGTGTGACCCATATTCATAATGGTGATGGGCACGCCCGCCTGCGCGGCCACCGGCACAATGCTCGCCGCCGGGTACACCTCAAGGGTCGATCCGATTACCCATAGTTCGTCGGCTTTGGTGGCCAGACTGTACGACTTCTCCATCGCGCCGTCCGGCAACGCCTCACCGAAATACACCACATCGGTTTTGATAATGCCATTGCACGGCATATCGCCACGATACTTCAGTTTGCGATGGCAATGTGGGTCGGGCTCTTCATCCAAACGGGCCATGATGTCCGCCGTGGCATATTCCTGATGGCACTTCATGCAATGCGAGGTGCCGATAGTGCCGTGCAGGTTCACGATGACGTTGTCGCTGTTGCCGGCCTTCTCATGCAGCGCATCGAAGTTCTGCGTGGCCAGCAGCGTCAGCATGCCGGCTTGTTCCAGCTTGACCAGCGCCTTATGCGCAGTGCCGGGCTGCGCATTCCATACTGGCGATTCCTTTTGCCAGCGCCAGGAGTACTCGCGGTCCTCTTTGTTGCGCAGGAACAGATCGATGTCGTAAACGCTCATTTGGTCAGGATGCTTGGTCCACACACCGTCCGGACCGCGGAAATCAGGGATGCCGGCGGACGTGGAAATGCCCGCCCCGGTTAATACAGCAATCTTCTTGGTCATAACTACAGGTATACCCGCGATTCATGAACGAAATCCGATGACGGAGCGCTGTCATGCGCCGATTGTGCGCCGGCAGTGTGGTTGCCGAGAGATGAACGCAGGGCCGACAAGCTGAAAACTCTCGCGACACGCCAGCCGAATAGTGGATTTGATGCTTTTCAGAAACATTTGAGGGGTTAACCTAGCCTCATCAGAGCAAAGTGGGCTCTGTGCGACACGCCGAGGGAACCGCGCTGTTATGCCGATTTCTGGGGTTTTTGCGTGCCTTGATTTGCGTGAATCCGGACATGCGTGTAAGTTATTCACCTGTTGCCGCTCAGCGCGGCGGGTTCCTTCCTCTGGTTGGTTTCCCGTCTGGCTGGTGTGGTGGTGGTTTGAGAACTCAAGAGCGTGTTTGTACTACTTCTTTATAGTCAATGATTGCCAGTTCATTCCTCGCC